>ERZ773099.2742-NODE-2742-length-11870-cov-5.002285_pt1 | contig 11870 bp, 13 predicted proteins | sample MGYA00511120_ERZ773099 | MGnify/ENA primary metagenome ERZ773099 (study PRJEB29015, sample SAMEA2738012) | human oral metagenome | biome: human oral; feature: human-associated habitat; material: dental | place: China | collected 2104 ... | reverse complement strand
CTTCCACGCCAAGCTCCTGGAGGCCGGGGTCGACTCGACGCTGCACGTCGGCGAGAACCTCAACCACGTCTACCCGATGTTTCCCACCCCCGAGGGACACCGGGCGCGCCGCGACCTCGTCCGCCTCATCACCGGGGAGCTCGCCTAACCTATCCGCGCCCCCTCATAACCGGCACTGGCGGTAAAGTATGGCGGTAATCGTCGTCACATGACAGTGCGACGATCAGGGACTCAAAGCCTTCAGAGGGAAGGTCACAGCGCCATCGGGAAGCATCATCGTGGGACCATCAGCAGTAACAACAGCCCTGAACTGTGGGAGAGGCGTCCGCGCCGTGTCAATATCTCCCACGAACGCCGCCAACGAGGACTGGGCCGCAGGAATCTGCCTCTGCCCTAGCTTGACCTCGAAGGCGGCCCACCGTCCATCATCGAGCTCAACAACAACGTCCGCCTCTCTGCCCGACTTGTCCCGGAAATGATAGATGCGACCACCCAGTACCTCAGCAAAGACCCTCAGGTGCTGCACGACCAACGACTCGAACCAGAACCCGGCAGTCTCCAGGTCCTGCATCAAACGCCCCGGCGAGGTCGCGGTTACTGCCGCAGCCAGCGCGGGATCGACGAAGTGCAGTTTCGACGACGTCCGCACCGCATAGCGAGACCTCAAATGAGGAGCCCAGGCCGGCTGTTCCTCGACGACGAACAGGCGTTTGAGGGCGTTCACGTAAGCAATCGCCGTTTCTCCGGACAACGATTGTCCGGAGACATCCTTCGCGATGGTGGCGAAAGAGGCTTCCGTCGAAATATGCCGGGCGAGAGACCGTATGAGGGCACGCATCCTCAAGGGGTCCCGGCGCGGCTCACCATCGAGACGGCCGATGTCGATACTGATGATGTCATCGATATAGTCCCGCAGATGACGTTGTGCCTGAGAAGTCGTCAGATCACGATCCCCTGGCCATCCTCCGTGGACCAGCTCATCAAGGACCTCGGCCACGCTCGTTCCCGAGACCAGCACAGAATCGGGAGCCTGACCATCGAACAGTCCCGCGAGTGAGACGCTTCCATCGCCGAGACCGCGCTCGAACAGAGTCATCGGCCGCATACGGATTCGCGACACCCGATGTGCACCTGAGTGGCGGGCAGCGTCCTCAACCGGGACGGAGGATCCGGTCAGGAGGAACTGACCCGGACGCTGACGCGAGTCGATCTCTCGACGCACCAGATTCCACAGGGAGGGCTCGATCTGCCACTCATCGATAAGACGTGGAACCTCCCCGGCCAGAATCAGGGACGGGTCGACCTCCAGGGCCGCGCGCAGCTGCGGCAGCCCTGAGTCGAGGGCCACCTCGGAGGAGGCATGCCGGCGGCCGGTCATGGTCTTGCCGCAGGCCCGCACCCCTTCGAGGAGAACGCCTCCCGAGTAGCCGAGCGAGTCCTGGACGACTTGGTCGACAACCCGCGGCAGATAGCCGTTCTGACCCACCAGTTCTTCAGCCTCTCTTGCAGGATCCGGCCTCGATCCGGATGTTGGCGCCATTCTAATCCCGCATGTGGCGTCTATCCAGTCCAGCAGTCGGCGCCGTTCCGATCCGGCATGTGGCGTTTATCGACCACATGGAGGGTTCCTGAATCCCGGCGGGACGCATGTCGCCGACGGCGCACGTCGCTCCCGTCAGGCACGCTGGTCACTGCTGGTCACTGCCGACTCACCCAGTCGAAGAGGTTCTCGGCCTCCTGACGGCAGCCGGCACGGGACAGCAGGTAGAAGGTCGCGTGCGCCGCGGTGTCGCGGATTGGCACGACGACCCGGCCGGGCACAGCGCCCGAGAAGAAGGGCGCGTCGGTGACGAAGTGAAGCAGCGGCGAGCTGCGCGCCAGTCCCTCGAAGACACCGCGGTCCTCCTGAACAATGAACTCGGAGTGAGGCAGATTCTGGTCGCACACCTGATGCCAGAAGCCGATGTCTTTGAACAGGAGGAAGGTCTCGCCGTCGAGCTCGGCCATGCTCACGCTGCTCCTGCCCGCCAGCATGTGCTCAGAGGGCAGGACGACGGCGAGGTTCTCCACCATGAGTCGGGTCGAGCGCATCATGGGCAGCGCCAGCGGACGCAGACTGATGCCCAGGTCGAGGTCGCCGTCGACAACCCCGGACTCCACCTCGTCCCCGGTGAGCATCTGAGAGGTGAGGACCAGCCCGGGGAACCGCTCAGTCATGAGGGCGGTCAGGCGCCACAGCGGCACCGGAGCCACAGTCCCCACCCGCAGAGCACGGGTGCGACGGGCGATGTCGGCCAGCGCCTCGCGCATCACCCGCTCAGCCCTGAGGATCTGGCCGGCGTGCTCAAGGGCGACACGACCGGCGTCGTTGAGGAGGAGGCGGCGTCCCACACGATCGAAGAGCGACTGACCGAGCTCGCTCTCCAGGCGCCCCAGCGAGCGCGACAGAGCCGGCTGCGAGAGGTGCAGAACCTGCGCTGCTGCGCTCATGGTCCCCTCACGCTCGATCGTCTCGAGTTGCCTCAACTGTTCCAGATCCATCCGCATCCTCCCCACTTTGATGCACCTCATGCATCAACAGTTCCGATATGTGCATTTTACAGATTGGAGATTGCCGTAAAGACTGATGCATGAAACAACGAGATCCAGGCGATCCACTGAACCAGGAGGAAGCCCCATGCTCTACCAGACCCTCAACAACGGAGTCGAGATGCCGATGCTCGGATACGGCGTCTTCCAGACCCCACCGGACCAGACCGAGCACTACGTGAGCGAGGCTCTCGAGGTCGGCTATCGCCTCATCGACACCGCTCAGGCCTACGGCAACGAGGAGGGCGTCGGCGCCGCCGTGCGCACCAGCAGCGTGCCGCGGGAGGACGTCTTCATCACCTCCAAGATCTGGGTCTCCGACATGACCTACGAGCGGGCCACCGCCTCCATCGACGAGTCGCTGCGCAAGCTGGACACCGACTACATCGACCTCATGCTCCTGCACCAGGCCATGGGCGACTACCCCGGCGCCTACCGCGCCATGGAGGACGCCTACAAGGCCGGCAAGCTGCGCGCCATCGGCGTGTCCAACTTCTATCCCGAGCGCCTCATCGACGTGGCCCTGCTCGCCGAGGTGTCGCCGGCGGTCAACCAGATCGAGACACACCCCTTCCGCCAGCAGGACAAGGCCCACGAGGTGATGGTCGAGCTCGGCGTCATCCACGAGGCCTGGGCACCATTCGCCGAGGGCCAGAACAACATTTTCGCCAACCCGGTCCTGACTGAGATCGGCGAGAAGTATGGCAAGAAGCCTGGACAGGTGGTGCTGCGGGCGCTCCTGCAGAAGGACGTCGTCGTCATCCCCAAGTCCGTGCGCCGCAGCCGCATGGAGGAGAACTTCGACGTCTTCGACTTCGAGCTGAGCCAGGAGGACCTGGCTGCCTTCGCGGCGCTCGATGACGGCAGCCTGCCGCGCATCTTCGACCACTACGACCCCAAGACCGTCACGTGGCTGCTGCGCGACTACGTCAAGAACAACCAGCTCGCCGGCGGGACGCTGTACTGAGTAGCCACACGAAGTCACATCCGCGAATCCGCGCACCGCGTGGTGAGCCGAAACAGTTCCCCACCCCGGAGGGGCACCGGGCGCGCCGAGACCTCGTCCGCCTGGTCACCGGGGAGCCCACCGCTTGAGAGTCGGCAGACGGCACCGGCACTTTGCTCCCCCCCTCCAAGCGACTCACATGAGACGACGAGCTGAGAAATCGGCGGCATCCGCGAACTTACGTAAGAAAACCAGAAGATTGAACAGCACGTGCAGAAGGACTGCCCCGGGAAGACCGGCCAGAACGAAGACTCCGCACGCGACAACGGCGAGGAAGACCTTGCGCAATCCAGCGAGGCCATCAACGACGACGTGCCCCAGCACGAAAGCAGGGACGCTGAGCATCGCGCTCTGCCAGTTCCCGAGGCCAACCATGGCCGCGACCGTGAAAAGGCACCAACGATAGCAAGCCTCCTCAAGGGCGGGGACGATGAGGAGCGGGCCGAGCAGCATACGGTACTCACCCAGATCGATGGCGTTGTGCCAGCCACGAAGGCTCCCCAACCGTGCCCACAAGGAAGACAGTGCCTCGAGCACGTACGCAACAACGCCCCCGATCAGGATCAGCACCATGCCTGCCACCGTTCTCAGAACAGCAGAACGCGCTGCGAACCCGGCGGCGCCGTCGTGGATGAGCATGCGGGTGAGACAGACGAGCAGGACGACGGCTCCGATGGTCAGGAGGAAGGCTCGTGTCCTGCGGTCCTCACGACCACGGCTCAGGAGAGGGACGAGGCTGCCAGGGACGCAGGTGAGCACGAGCAGCGCGTTAAGCCAGAGGGTGAGGAGCATCGTTGACCACCCCGCCCGCTAACGCGTACCTCGGGTGCCGTCGCTGGGGGAAGGACGGAAGGCACATGGGGATGAGCTCGGGGATGATGAGCCGAACGACGCACATCCCGAGCGCGGCGAACTCGGGCGCCGTGATGTCAAGGAAACCGGCATGGGGAAAATCCGACAACCCGTTGACCCGACCGACTCCGCCGACGAGGGCCTCTGCAGTGATGCCGCAGGTCGATCGTCCCGAGCAGCCCCGCCGCGCATACAACGCAACATTGTCATCGAGGTTGTCGATACGGCAGGCCTTCTCCTCATCGGCATCACTCGCTGCGTGATCGGCGTCGAGCCACACCGAGTTCATGTTGTAGTCGAGCACAGCCAGGCACTCCATGAATGCGCGATAGAGGGCATGCTCACGGTCCCACGCGCCCTGGACCCCGACCGTGTACTGCGGCAGGCCGCTGCGGTGGGCACGAATCTCGCACACGAATATAGGCATCGGTTTGTCAAGGGTGATGTCGTGGAACGTCACCTCGAAATCTCGGGCGAATTCTCTCACCTCCGGCCGGCTGAACCCCCACTTCTCCAGACACTCGGCGGTGTCAGTACGGACGACGGGCGACTCGACCCCGGCGAACCACCAGAGATTGAAGGAATCGATCTGGAAGTACTCGATGAGGCAGTTCTCCAGCGCATGCTCGAAGGTCTCGTGGCAGGCCGTTCCGGTCGAGACGGCGGAGGGCAGGATGCGCGGCTCGTCGGCGAAGAGCCCGCTCGAGTAGGGAAGCACCATCTGCAGGGGAATCAGGACGCAGCGACTCGTGTCACTCGCGGACGTCATTCGCAACCAGGTGAGCTCATCGGTCTCCTCGACCCAGTGCGGGGTCCCAGGGTCATAGACGACGTTGACAAGACTCAACGGGCACAGCCTGTCACCGTTCGCCTCGCAGTCCCGAACCAGATCCGCGTAGGAGGCTCGGACCACGCGGTCCCCGAGCAGCGCCTGAGAGGCGACATAGGAGAATCGTTCCGCCGTCTCCCCGACGAGGGAGACGAGGGACTCCCCAGGGGTCAACCCGTACCCGCACAGGTGGTAGGTCAGTGTCTCGTCAGTTCGACCAAGCATCTTTTCGAAGCCCGTCAACCGGGCGGTTGCGTACCTGAAGCAGGGCAAGGGGGCGTTGCGCACGCCCTGGAAGCGCTGACCGTACTGGTAGACACCGGTCACCGGATCCTGCATGGCCGCCATTCGGCGGCGGCTGAGGGCATCGTGGTTGCGCAGGACCATCATGACTTCGTCCTCGCCAGCAGGTTGACGATCCGGAGGTTGCGCTCCTCGAACTGGGCGTTGTTGAGACCGGCACAGGCCGGACACAACGCGGTGCGGAGATTGAGGGAACGGGAGAACTCCCACGTCGGCAGGTGGATGTGGAGGGCGATGCCGTCCACGGCGGGGGCTCCGAAGCGCCGCATCGACTCGATCTCGGAACGCATCATCGCGACAGCGAGCGCGGTCTCGTGCTCGAGGGCACGCGCGGACTGGGGCGAGGCCGAGGAGAGGTACTCGTCGGCCATTCCAGGGAAGTGGGTCATGACCTTGGTCTCGAGGCACTCGAGGCATCCCGAGGACGTCGGGCGGATGCCTGCGAGGTAGACATTGTCGACATCAACCAGAGCAGCGGTGAAACCGATGCGGGCTGCGCGAAGCAGACGATTGAGTGCTCGAAGCCGGTTGAGCTGCGTGAAGGAGGAGACGACGGCCCACCGGGTGCCCGGATCCCACGCGATGGGAAGATCCTCCAGCCCGAAGCTGCGACGGCCCAGGAGGATCGCGTCGACGAGTTCCGCCGGGAGCATCTCCTCGAGAGTGGTGACCCGGTCCCCCATGCCCCCGACATCGGACAGGAAGGCCGCCTCGACGAGGACGTGCGACAGGCCGTCTCGGACCGGTTGCACGTCCTGCACGAAGCCCATCGTCACAAGCTGCTCAAGGTCATCGACGACATCGTCGGAAGGCGAGACGTCCTCGCCGCACGCCAGACGGTGAAGCGCGTCGATGAGCGCGGCGTCGGACTGCTGCTTGTCAATGGTGATGTCGTGACGGTGAATGGCCCCGGCGCGGAGAACAAGGTCAGCGTCGTTCTCCAGGACGCTCGTACCGGGACGGAGACGGTAGACGGGCGAGACCGATTGCATGATGAACTAACCTCTCCGGCCGAAGACCTGGGTGAAGACGACATGAGAATTGACCCCGTCAAGACCGAGAAGGTCCTGCGCGTAGGCCTTGTCGAAGCCCGCCACCTGACAGCTCCCGATCCCGCATGGCAGACCGTTGAGCTCGAGAGAGTGGGTCATGTTTCCCAGCTCGACGAGTCCGGTCAGCAGCGACAGGTCCCCGTATTTCATAAGGACCCGGTCAAGATCGAGCTCGTACAGGACAGCGCCGCCTGCGTGGGCAAGATCGAAGGCCCCTCCGGGGAACAGCGTCTCAAGATCGTGCTCCTCGCCAAGGCGCGGGTACAGCGTGTGGCTGTACGGCTGGTACCGGTACACACCGCAGGACATGTCCGAGACGCGGTCAATGAGGAACCAGGTGGTGATGGGGTAGAGGCCGCCCCCGGAGGCGTACGCCCTCGCCGGGACACGGACGTCACGGAAGGTCTGCTGCCGTGTGGTCAGGCCCAGCGACCAGAAGATCCATGAGGACAGGGCGCTTGCGGAGACCAGGGAGTCGGCGAAGGTGCGGACGCTGCGCCGCTCGTCGATGGCCCGTGACAGGCGGGTGCGGAACGAGCGGGGCTCGGGAAGGTGGACGGTGAGAGAGTTCTCAATCTCCTCCATCGCACGGTTGGCGGCGATGGAAGCGGCGATGTTCATCGCGTTGTACGCACCGATGCTCCGATAGTCCTTGAGGGTCATGTCAGTGAGGTTGAGCAGGTAGCTCACTGCAGGGGACGGGGTCAACCCGTCCAGCGCCGCCTCGTAGTAGCGGTCATTCGTACTGTTGACCGCGTTCGGGGCCGCGGCGGACCTGACGGAATGGCGGTTGACGTAAGCGCGCAGCTCGGTGAGATCCTCAACGGTCCCCATGACGGCTCTCCTGACGGCGCCACCAGGCCTCCACAAGGACTGCAAGAACGAGGGAGCACAGGATGCCCACGAACACCATGTTCCGGGGCACCGGGACTCCTGTATAGGTCTCGCCGACCCTGGTGAGATGATAAAGGGGCAGGCCAAGGAGCCGGACATCATAAGATGCGGGAAGCGCGCTGTAGGCGTGGTGATAGCCGAACGAGATCACGACGGCGCAGAGTGCAATACCCATGACGATGCCGGCAATGATTGCGAAGGATAGGCGATTGACCTGCTGTGACATCAGTCCGTGGCGCGTATTCTTCATATCAGGACTCCTTTGTTTGCAAAGTTCTTCTCTACCGCCGGAGACGACGACGTGCGGCGATGACGGCAACGACGGCGAAGGTGCCGGCCCACGCGGCACTGGTCGCCCAGAGCCGCGGGATCATGAGCCTGGTCGAGGTCCAGACGTCGAATCCGTCATTCATGAGGTACTTGAGGGGGACGAGGTTCCCGGCGGCCTGGAGGCCGGCGGGCATCGCGGAGTAGTCGCCGAAGACGCCGCAGAGCATGTAAACGACGAACATGAGGACGAGGCCGACGGCGATCACCACCGCCGTCTGTCGGACGATGAAGGCAAGAGCCGCCCCGAAGAGCATGAGCGAGGCGGTGACGACGATGAGCTGGAGCGAGTAGGCGATCAGGGCGGGGAGGCCGGGGATCCTCGTGTCGTAGAAGAGGACGCCGACGGCCAAGGTCACGGCTGTTCCGCACAGGGCGACGACCATGTGGGCGAGCGCATTGCTCGTGGCGACTCGAGCCAACGACACATGGAGGTACTTCAGGCGCAGGAGGTAGGAGCTCTCCACGCTGGAGCAGATCCACGAGGGGAAGGTGATGAGGGTCAGGGGGGCGAGCCCCATCCCCGAGGCGATAAGGATGTACTTGTCACTCAGCCGTATCCCGCTGCCGATATCCGGGTTTCCATAGCTCGTCATCATGATGATGAGCATGAGCGAGGGGAAAATGACAGTGAAGAACGCCGATACGGGAACGCGGAAGAGCATTCGGATATCGGTGACCAGGTCGCACAGCAGAGTCTTCAACGGACTGACTCCTCTCGATCACTGAGGCGGTCCGACATCGCGATCGTGTACGCGCTGTAGAGCCCACGGGGCTGAACCTCGAAGACCTTTCTGCTGCGGGTGAGGTCCTCTCCCATTGCCAGTTGTTCCTCACTCGAGCGTGCGACGAGGAAGCGGTCGGACGACTTCCATGGGAATCGCCGAGCCCGGTCCCTCAGACGGTCGGGAAGGTGGCCGCCGCCTGCCCGGACCTTGATGAGCGAGTGGTGCGGTGAAGCGGTGACGAAGTCCTCGACCGGACCGGCGAACAGAGGCTCGGCACGATCCAGGACGAGGCAGTGGGTGGCCCAGTCCTCGACCTCCTCGAAGTAGTGGGTGGTGATGAGAACCGTCGTCCCTCGGGTGCGCTCGCGGACGATCTCCATCATGAGCTCACGGGTCTGGAAGTCGAGCCCCGTGGTCACCTCGTCGAAGATGTAGCTCTCCTCAGAGCGGGATAGGACGAGGAACAACGTCACTCTCTGTTTCTCACCACCGGAAAGCGAGCTCATCCTCCGGTTCAGGAGCGGAGGAATGCTCAGCGTCTGCCCCAGGTCGCCACCCGTGGCGACTCCGACAAGCCGGCAGAGCTCTCCGACCCGCATGAGGGGGTTAAAGGAATTCGTTTGAAACTGCACACCAGTGCAGCTCGGATCCATACCAGTGACGCTTCCGGCATGGGGGACCTCGCCGAGGACCGCGTTGATGAACGTCGTCTTTCCTGCTCCATTGCCGCCCAGCACGGCCACCACTGCGTTGTCGGGGTAGGTGATCGTTCCCGGAAGATCCAACGCCAGGACCTTCCCGTAACGGACCAAGAGATCACTGATAACAAGCATGAAGCAGGGCCTTTCACAAGGATGTGGGCGGCGCGCCTCGTGTTGTCGCTCCCACGAGGCGCGCCGGAGATATCTAGGCACAGCAGGTGCAGCAGGAGCAGGAGCACGAGCACGAGCAGGAAGAAGAGGAGCAGCCGCTGGACGCGTAGTGCATGCCCTCCGCAGTCGTTGGCGGCACGAAGGTGTTGACCGTCTGCTCGCGGATCACCATGGAAATCACCTCCTTCGCAGCAATTCCAGAGGAGTTCTACGCCAAAGTAACCGGGCAGGGAGAACTGGAGCGACTGTGCTTCCAATCGGTGCGCGACAAGAAGTCAGCGTTGAGCCCCTCGAGCTCGGGAAGAAGTGACAAATATTTTACACCGGGCACGACGGGACGGCAAACTATCGGCAATACTCATTAAGAATGACCGCGAAAGAAACTCGGTGCCTCACTGAGAGCCGCCCTCGAGGTCCACGCGGCCGGTGACGAGGTCTGTGGCCGAGCTCGGCTCACCCGGCCTGCGCGCAGCGGTAGTACATGACCGCGACCTGGGTGCGGTTGCGCAGGCCGAGCTTGGCCAGGATCGCGCTGATGTGGTTGCGCACCGTGCCCTCGCTCATGTACAGCCGCGCCGCGGTCTCGGCGTTGTCCAGTCCCTCGGCGACGGCCTCGACCACCTCGTACTCGCGGTCGGTCAGGGCCGCGAAGGCGGTGCTCCGCAGGTCCTTGTCGGACGTTCCCGGGCCCTCCTCTGCCTGCTCCCGCCCTCCGGCGGGCCCGCCGAGCCCCATGGTGGCGCTGCGCCCGAGTACCTCCCCCTCCAGGACGCACACTCCGGCCATGACGGACCGCAGCGCCGGGGCGACCTGAGCGACGTCCTGCTTGATGAGGTAGCCGCGCGAGCCCATCTTGAGGGCCCGCACGATGTACTCGTCGTCGGAGAAGGTGGTCAGGAAGACGATACGCGCCGCCGGATCCTCGGTCAGGATCCTCTCGGCCGCACTGAGCCCGTCCCCGCCGGGCATCTGGATGTCCATGAGAAGGACGTCCGGGGCCAGCTCCCGGTAGCGCTCGATGGCCTCGGGACCCGAGCCGCCCAGGCCGACGACGTCGACGTCGTCCTCGACCGACAGGATCGTGGACAGGGACTGGGCGACGAGCGCGTCGTCGTCGACGATGAGGACCCTCATGACGCTCCTTCTTTCCCTTGTCCATCCTTGGGGATCGTGGCGAAGACAGTGAACCGCGGTCGCAGGGTGATGCGCACCCGGCCGCCCAGGGCCTCGACCCGCTCAGTCATGGAGCGCAGACCCAGTCCCGAGCCCCCACGGCCGTCCACGGCCGGCTCGTCCTCGTCGGGCACGACACCGTCATTGTCGACCGTGACCTGCCAGAACGCAGGGTAGTCGGTGACGGCCACTCGGGCCGAACGGGCTTTGCCATGGCGAGCGGCGTTGGTCAGGGCCTCACGCACGACGGCGACGACGCAGCGCGCCACCGCCGCCGGCGGCTCGGTATCGGTCGAGCAGTCCACGCTCACGGTGGCGATGCCGCAGCGCAAGCCCAGCAGGTTAAGGGAGGTGGCCAGCTCCTCACCCTCGTCGGACAGGGCGTGGACGGAGCGGCGCATGGAGTCCAGGGCCTCGTCGAGGCCGTCGTCCAGGGTGGTGAGGTCGTCGACGACGCCCGGCGCATCCCGGTGGACGACCTGGAGGGCCTTGACCTGCAGCAGGAGACGGGTGAGGAGGTGGCCGACGCCGTCGTGGATCTCGCGGGCGATCCTGGTGCGCTCGGACAGAGCGGCGGCGCGCAGCTCGTGGTCCTGGGCATGAAGCAGCCGGGCATTCGTGTCCTGCAGGGTGAGGACCTTCTCGCGCAGATCGTCCCGCACCGCGTGCAGGCTCATCCGCACCGTCTCCTCCTGGAGGGTGCGCAGCGCAAGGAGAGCCGCGAGCGCACAGATCGCCAGAGCGAGGGCCATGACTGGCGCACCCGGGACCCGTCTGGCCATGAGGGCCACGAAAGGGATACAGCCGATAGCCGCCACCATCCGCGCGTGGCGGGTCCCGAGCGCACCGAGGCGGGCCAGGCCGTAGACGGCCAGCGGGGCCCCGACTACGGAGGCCGTCGAGAAGGATCCCACCAGGAGGTAGGCGACCGGGACGGCGACGGTCCACCGTCCCTGCTTGACGGTCACACCCAGGCCGGCGACAGCCACGGCCGCGATCAGCCAGATCACGACAGCCGTCTCCGCCCGCCCCACAAGCAGGGCCAGTAGGACGCAGCCGCCCAGCAGCACGCCGTTGTCGATCAGGACCTTCACACCTCGATTATCGATCGATGGCCCGCACCTGCAGGCTCGGCATGCCGCTGTGAAGGTCTTGTTCGCAAGTCTCATGACAGAAGTCATGGCTGCCCGCCCAGGTCATGACGGCAGGCACTTCTGACCGCCACCGCCCCCGCAGGAACATGGG
>ERZ773099.2740-NODE-2740-length-11870-cov-18.757935_pt1 | contig 11870 bp, 15 predicted proteins | sample MGYA00511120_ERZ773099 | MGnify/ENA primary metagenome ERZ773099 (study PRJEB29015, sample SAMEA2738012) | human oral metagenome | biome: human oral; feature: human-associated habitat; material: dental | place: China | collected 2104 ... | reverse complement strand
ATAATGTTAACCTTATATTCATACAAGAATAATCAAAATAATATTCAAGATTATTACGGTGAGAAGTAGGTGTTTTAATGAAAAAACTAAGTAAGAGCTGGAAAATATTTATAATAACAACAGTAGTTTTAATAAGTAGTATATATGGATATCATAAAATAAATAATAGAAATGCATTTGAAGAGATGTATAATTCATATTACAATATATTATCAATTAAATCGATAGATAATATGCCACAAATAAAAACAATATCTAAAGATGATAAAGGATCGGATATTGTGCATTTATACTATAAAGATAATACAAATAATGACAAAATAGCATTATCCCTGGTAAACTACGATAATAACCAAAAAATATTAGTAACAAAGTCTATTTTAATTTCAGATACAGTATACTTAGGCATAAATCATGTATATAATATGAATAGTCAGAAATTGAAGATTATTATAGATTTCCATGGAAAAGAAGCACCTATCACAGATGATCGAATTAAACAAACAAGAGAACTCTTAGAAAAGCATAATATCTCAAAAGAATACTTACAGAAAAAATCAGATGAACTGTTAGATACAGTTTTAACAGATTGGCAGAGGTATAGTGGAAGTTCATATTCAAGGAGTAATATGGGAAGGCTAACAATAGAAAAAGACGAATTTTTGAGATAATATACTATAGTCGTAACTTTATTTTTAAGGTTGCGACTATTTTTCCGCCCAAATGACTAATATGGGTATACCCATACCGAACAAAATTCAATCCTATTAAATCAACGAATAAAGTGTCCGTTATACATGTCTAAAAACTAAATTCAGGAGGTACAAAAATATGAAAATCGGATATATAAGAACTTCTACCATTGACCAAAACTTAGATAGACAAAAACAAATTATGAAAGACTATAATGTAGATTTACTATATAGTGAACAAGAAAGCGGAAAGGATACAAATAGACCCATTCTTAATAAAATGCTAAACTCTATCCGACCTAATGACGAAGTAATAATCGCTTCTCTAGATAGACTTAGCAGGAATTACAAAGATTCTAAAGAAATAATACAAATAATAAAAGATAAAGGAGCAATACTAACAATAGTAGATGCTCCTTTTCTCAACTTTAATACTAACAATCCTACACTAGACACTGCTATGTTTGATATTTTTCTTTCACTCCTTGGATATATCGCTCAAAATGAACGTGAAAAGATTCTAGAAAGGCAACGTCAAGGTATAGAACAAGCAAAATTGCGCGGTGTTTATAATGGTCGCCCCATCAAATATCATGCTCATGCTAAAAATCCTCAAGATAGGTTTATATATGAAAGTGTAGTTTCTATGCTCCAAGATAAAAAACCTGTCCAATCTATCGCTAATCATGTTGGCATAGCTAAATCTACTGTATATGAGATAAAGAAACGAACATACTAATAAAATTTACATTATATCAAAATCTGATAGTCTAGCTATATCTTTTACTAGCTCTTCAAAATTTTCTTTAGTCCAAAGTATTGGATGAGTATATCCATGACTCACACTATTTCTATTATCTCCCTCATCAAATATAGTTGAACTCTTAAAATATTTTCTATATTCTTCAAGTAAATCTACCAACTCTTTATTTTTACTATTTTCTTCTATAGCTAAGTTTATTAGTTCCGTACCAACCGTATATCTTTTTTTATCTAATAAAAGATTCTTTCCAAATTCAGTAGTTAATGAACGTATGCACTCTTCTAAATATGAATACATAAACGGAAATAAAACACTATAAGAACCTGGATAAGCTTTATATATTTCCATAGCTAATTCTATATCAGATATCCAATTTAAGTGTGTTGAAGAACTTATCTTTTTAACATATTCATCCATATCTAGTCCTCATTTCTATTTTTAATCTATTATAATTATATCACGAAAAGCCTTATTTATCATTTATATATTATAACTCTGATAGTTTAGTTTTACATGGACATTTTAACCTTATTTTGTCCTTATTATTTTCTTTAATTTTTGTATCTAAACTTATCAAAATATTTTCTGTATAATAAAATCATGAAGAGAGGAGCGACTTTATATGAAGGACAAAATTGATTCACATAACACCTCTGATAATTGGCACTCTGTTTATGCTGATATAGCAAACCTTGTCGGAGAAGAAAATACATTAAAGATATATAAATATTTTAGAGGAATGAACATAAACTTTCCGATGAAATTGTTTACAAAAGATGGTTTAGAGAATATAATAAAAAATGAGTATACTGGGGGAAATGTAAAAGAATTAGCAAGAAAATATGGATACTCTATGCGTCACATCAATCGCATTGTAATTGATAATAAATTAAGAAATAAAAAGGAGGATAAAGGTGAATAAAAAAATAATTACAATAGTATCAAGTATAGCAGCCATCCTTATTATTGCTGTTGGCTTCTTCTTTTTCCAAAGTTCTGGGAAGAATAATATAAAAGCTGAGCATGATAAATACTTAGCTCTTATCAATGATACCCATGATTTCAATGGTGGACTTAAAGGATTGCAGACCTTGGACAATGACAAAGGACAAGAAGCTTTCAAAAACATTAAAACAGAAATAAAAATAGCAAAAGAATTAAAAAATGTTGATTCCAGCCTTGATAACAAAGATATAGATTCTGCTAAAAAATCTATAGATAAAGTTGATTCTCTTACTACTGATAACTCTTTTGATAAAGCAATTGACTGGTTAAAAGAGGATATTGCTACCTATGAAAAAGCTAAAAAAGAAATAGAAGAAGCTAAAACTGATGATATTAATACTGTTATTGATAAATATAAATTTAACCATAGTTCACTAAAAGAAAAATTAAATACAGACTCAACTAAAGTAACATTAAAAAATAATGAGAAAACAATTAATAAACAAAACAACAAGAGTGATTCTAATGACTCTGACAAAAAAACTGGCCTTACTTTTGATACAGCTTTAAATAAGAATTTTGAACACTATTACAATACGTTAATTAATGAAATTAAGAATGATATTTCTCGAAAATTCGGAGCTTCTTTGATTAGCACCTCACAAAACGGCAGAGATTCTGATGGTGATGGAATTATTATAGCTGTACACGGTAGTAATACTGAGGCTAGCGGAACGTATACTTTTAAATATTATCAAAACAGTCAAATTTGCAAATTAATTAGGGGGATTGACGAAGATGTAAAAACTTATCCCGCTATATATAACATGTAAAATAATATAAAGATAATAATTTAAAAATAAAAGGAGAACAACAATGAGTAAAAAAAATATCACAATAATCTCAATTCTTATAGTATTTATAGTAATTGTAGCTGGTGGATACTTCTTCTATAAAAACTCTGGACAAAATAACATAAAAGCAGATCATGATAAATATTTAGCGCTTATAAATGATAATCATGATTTTGATGGTGGTCTCAAAGGTCTAGAAACCCTTGATAATGATAAAGGTCAAGAAGTATTCAAAAATATTAAAACTGAAATTAAGATTGCCAAGGAATTAAAAAACGCCCATGCAAAACTTGATAATAAAGATATTGACTCTGCGAAAAAAGCATTAGAAAAAGTTGATGCACTTACTACTGATAATTCCTTTGATAAAGCTATTGATTGGTTAAAAGAAGATATTATCAACTATGAAAAAGCCTCTAAAGAAATTAGTGAGGCTAAATCTGATGAAGTTAGCTCAATTCTTGAGAAATATAAATTCCATCATAGTGCACTAAAAGATAAATTGAGAGATGAGGGGCACTCTTCTAACGTATCATCTATTTCTGATAACGAGAATATTCCACGAGTTAATGGCCAGCAGGCGCCTATAACTTATGGAGAATTAAAAAGAGGAATGTATAATGATGGTTCTAGTGAAACTGTTATCGGAAAACTTTTAGAACCTGAACTTGGTGGAAATATTGCAAATTTTACCAACGAACAAATTAGAGATGCTATTGCTAGATTTAATCAAAAAAATCCTTATACTAATCCTGTTTATAGCGGCAATCCGCTAGATACATACTATTCTAAATGGTCTGCAGAAATTAAAAAAGGGAGTCCTAATGCTGTAATTAGCAAAGAAGGAGATAAATATTACGTTTCTATCCCAGGCGAAAACCGTATGGCTATAATTTATGAAAATCCTCATTTAATACGTATGGTAAACGCTACTAGAAACATACATGTAGAATTTTAAAATTAATAACAACAAAAAACCAGGACATTTGTATGTGTAAATGTCCTGGTTTTTTTAATCTTATTTTATTTTAAAAAATCTAGTAAAATTAAGTAATTGATATGAAAATAAAATTATATACTACACAAGGAGGTTTCAATCATATGGCTACAATTACACCACAATTAGCAACTAGTTTTGAAGAATTAAATAAAAATATCTTGAATGGAACTAGTGCTATAATAGTAACTAATAAGAACTTATTTTCTGCCATCAAAAAAAGGATTAAAACTATGAAATCTAATAATAGATTAAAAACAACTTCTAAAGTAACTGGCTTTGGAATGCTAGCTTTAACTGCTCTTTCAGCTGAGATTTCTATTCCATTTGGACTCGCATTAGCAGGGGTTAGCTTTATAATTGGGAGTAAATCCAAAATAATAAAACAATCTTCTCAATATAAAATTCTAGATTTATCACAAGAGAAAAATAAATCAGAAGACTTCTTAATTTTATTAAAAGTTAAAGGAGCAAACTCATTTAACGAAAATAATGACGTGCTTGACTTAGAAAATTTCAAAACTTCATTATCTCAAAATAGTATAGGTGTTAGTAATGAAAACAGTATTTAGTACAAAATATAATAATTATTTAATTGAATTAAAAATGCGAGGAGACTTCTTATTTCTTTATATTAATAATATTGAACAAGATTTTTCATTATTAGAAAGAAAAGTTCTATTAAGCTATACTGATATCGATTCAATTCAAATATTGTTAAAAAGACCACGATTTTCTAAACAATGGAACCTAAATGTTTTATTTAACGATAATATAATTGACGAAAAACTATTCACATCAACAGGCACTATTATAACTAATGAAACAACAGAAAAGAAAAATGGTGTATTCATTAAACGATAATCTAACTATATTTAATACCCTAATTAGTTTTAACACTAGTTAGGTTTTTTATTTTTACAAAAGGAGTCTAATAATGACAAAAATACAAATTATACAACTAAAACAAGAAATACTTAAAGAAATAGAAATAAACAACAATAAAGAATTTAACTCTCCTGATGTTTCAGGAGAGTTTTTTATTAACTATATTGGCGAATACGACAGAGAAGTTTTTGCTGTTGTCGGTCTAAATGTTAAAAAACAACCTACCTACTGCGAAATCTGTCATATAGGTATTTTAGACCAATCCCCTATTCATTTTAGAGAAATATTTAAAGGAGCTATACTTGCTAATTCTGATTCTATTATTGTAGCTCATAACCATGTATCTGGTAATTTAAAACCAAGTAATGAAGATATAAAAGTAACTGAAACACTAATAGAAGCTGGAGATTTATTAGGCATAAAGGTATTAGATCATATTATTGTCAGTAACTCTAACTTTCTATCTCTTAAGAAAGATAGTAAAAAATATGGAGATATTTTATGGTAGATATCAATCAAATCACTGATTTACTTTATAACAAACTAAATTTAAATATTGACCACTCTGAATTAATATCTGAGAGTTATCTCCTTACTATAGATGAGTTAGATAGCAAATTATTACCTACTAACTTTTACGATATAATGAATTACAAGTCATATCAAGTTCTCTTTTTTTATTATGCAAATATTACGGTTTATATTTTCTATAATCCTAATATGACAAAAAAACTTTTAACAGGCATACTAAAACAAGAAAGGTTGGTGTTCTGCGAATATGAGAAAATCTAACAAAAGAAATAAAGCCTCTATCTTAGACTGGATAAAGGCAATTTATGAAGTAACTGTAATAATTATTAAACTATATCAAAAAGTAACAGCATAGAAAGGAAAATAAAATATAATGGTAAAAACACTAACAACGAATATAAAAATTGAAATAATAATGTCTGATGATGGCAAAGAAAGATTTATCTTAAAAAAAATTTGGGATAAAGAAAAACCTTTAGTTACCGTACTAACGTTATATCCTGGAACTAGCGATTTGATTATAAACGATTCTACAACTACATTTATTACTAATAACATATTTAAATGCGGTTTTGGAGGATTCTATAGTGTTAACCTATACTCTAAAATTTCAACGGGAAATCGGGAATTTGAGAAGCAAAATACTAAAAAGAATGATAAATATATACTAACGTGTGCTAAAAAGTCAGACAATATCATCATCGCCTGTGGATCTCTCCCTAAAACAAACAAACTAGTACAAAACAGACTAAACTCAATTATCGAATTACTAGCAAAGAATAAACTAAGAAAAAAAATACTCTTCCTTACTGATAGTAATAAACAGGATAACTTCCATCCATTAGCACCTAAAGTACGAGCGAAATGGGAGTTTACGTGATATAATTGTTATAAAAAATCATAGGAGGTTTTAAATATGGGAGATTTTATATTTACAGGAGAAGATTTACTCAATTCAATACTATGCGTAAATGAGAATAAAACTTCAGATAAAAGTTCTAAAAATTTACCAATAAGGGAGTATAGTCTGGGGATCTTAAGAGGAAACGGAAAACAAAGGATAGAAGCTATCTCTAAGCGTTTAGCACACACTCTATTCACATTGTCGACTAATGAAGCGTGTCTTTCACTCTTGTCAGAAGAATTTAAAAAGACTAATGAATTTCAGAAACCCATGGATTTCTTTGAAAAATATATAACAACAGACTCTTTCCCATCTCAAGGTGATAAAGTTATATTAAAATTACCAATTACAGAATTTTCCATTAGAAATCGTTCAATCGCATTTATCATTTATATGTTAACTTCATTTTATCATATTAATAAATTACATGGCTATATATCACCTATATATCGTGGCTCAAGTGGAGATGTACAAAAAATTAAAAATCAGCAGTTATATGATCGATATATTGATGATTTATTACTGTGTACAATCCTATCTACTTTAAATTTCATTGTTAATTATAACGAGGATGAAAAAGGCGATTGTAGAGATGAAATTGCAAAGATCTATAATAATAATTTAGGTATATACAAAAAATTATTAAGTAACTCTGAAGAAAATATAAATAGTCAAATACTAATGTCAATTGATAAAGAATACAAATCAAATAATTTATTTGAGTCTAAAATAGTGTATAATCAAGAGAATGATGCTGTAAAAACACTAAAATTATCTTCTATATTTTCAAATTTATCACAAATTGAAATCGAGAATATACTCTATATAATAAAATTCTTATTTATTGGTAAATTACTAGATGAGGAAAACGATACAGCATTGAAAAGTATATTTGCCACAACTAAGACAAGTGTAATTAACCGAGAACATACTATAGGATCAACGATAAATATACACTATAGAGTGAAAGAAGGATTTTGTGATTCTCTTACAAATATAAACAATGAATCCCTAAAACTTTTAGAAAATTTATCAGATAGCTACTCTAACCCCTTTTATTCAGATAAATCTTATTCAATTTTAAAAAAAAATATTGATAATAGCCTAAAGGAAATAAAAAATTATAAACCGGAATATGAACTACTAAAAAATTTAATTAATGATATAGATAAATACATATCAGATTTTGGTAAAATTAATCTAGCAGGCTATACCCATACTATTTCTTTGTACAACTTAAATAGACTAATACCATATATAGATCAAGTTATTGAATTACAGTCTGAAGTAAATAAGAAACTCAATGAACTAAAAAAAATGATTCCTCAATTAGAATTTACAAAAACACCAGTAAAAGCAGATAATTTAATAAAAAAATTAAAAAAGTATTGGGTTGAATATACTCATACACTAAAAAATTTTAAAATAGAATTGGATGCTATCTTTTTATATTTACTAGCGTTTAAATCAGATAATAATATAAAAAATGTAATACTTTTTGATAATGAGCTTTCAAAAGTAGGAGTACAAGATATGCCTGACTATTACGAGGGCTGGGATATTTTAAAGCCAACTATAAATATGATAGCTGAAGCAGAGAAAAAGTATAAAGAAACATTTGAAAGTCACTACAAAAATAAAATTACAAAAGAATCACGAATAGAGATTTATAAAAGGCTCATCAATATCGAAGACTATATTAATCAATTTCATATTGTATACTACAATAAAGATATCAGAACTTACTATGATATCCTTATAGAAACTGCTAACTTACCTTATTCAGATTATATTAACTTCCTCAAATCTGAAATTCCAAATGTAAAACTTAAATAACTTTTTAAAGAAGTATTAACTAAAATCATTGTTACTACTTCTTTTTCTTATGGATTTTTCCCGAAAATTATTTTTTTAAAAAATTTTCGGGAAAAGTAAATGTGCATTTCCTCAAATATTTATTATCATAGTATCTGTAATTACAAAACTAACAGGTACCTGATATAAATTAGCAAAAAATAGGAGGATTTGAAAATGACAAATCACTTAATCACTACATTAGTAAAAATTAAAAACATATCAACGTTAGAAGTTAATAAAGGTAACCATCATTCTAATGATGAAAACAATACTATCGTTAAAATCGAATTCATCACCAATGAAATAGATGCATACACAAATAATGGAATTTCAAAACAGATAAACGTAATCTTTAACTTTAATTATGCGAATTATCAGGATGCTTTCGAGCAAATATTTTTACCATATATTACCATTGATGAAAATAACCAGTATATTGTAGGAGATATAATAAATCAAGAATTTTTAGCTGTTTTTCAGTTAAAATACAATGAATATTATGATAATACTTTTTATTTAATAAAAGCATTAATAAGTAAAGAACATGTTCAATCATTAGTAAATGGAGAGGATATTGGTGATAACGATGATAAATAATTCTAAAAATAAATTCTCACTTTCTCAAGAAGGTCTCTTCCTTCTTGAGAAACCTAAAGAAATACGAATTAGCAACTACTTAAAAATAAGTAACATCATTATCAATAAGAATACAAACATTGAAACTTACAAACTAGAATATCTTAGAAGAAATACCAATACTATGCATACTATTATTATCGATTCAGATGATATACAAAAAAATAAGATATTATCGTTATCAAAATTTGGAGTAGATATTAATGAAGGAAATAAAGTACTTATAAGTGAATTCTTGTTTAGCTGTTTAAATACTTCCCCAATAGTTTTTACTTTGGATGGCTATGGATGGAAAACTAGTGATGAACAAGAAATATTCATTACTAATGATATATTATCGGCTAATCGATTAGAAAACACTATAATAAAAAGAAATGATAAATTAGATTTAACACCTTCTGGAAGTATCGATAACTGGCTAAATATGTATAATACTCATATTTTAGGCAATCCATATTTGGAACTCTCCGTTGTTTTTGGATTAAGTGCTCCTATTATAAACTATATATATAAGGAATATACGGACTTAACTAGCATTCTTATTCATATATCAGGTGATTCTACAGCTGGTAAATCAACAGCATCAATGCTTGCAGTATCTACAGCAGGTAATCCAAATCAAATTTCTAGCAAATCACTAATGAGAAAATGGAGCGGAACTGAGAATTCAATAATGGCTATACTTGAAGATATATCTGGTGTCCCAATAGCTTTTGATGAATTATCTTCTTTTAGAGGGGATAATCTTACAGCTCTAGTCTACACGCTAACAGATGGTGTAGGAAAAGCAAGAGCAAAAATTGATGGTAGCCTTACTGAGCCAAAAAACTGGAATACAATTATTTTGTCAAATGGTGAAGCCTCTATACTTACCAAATCAAATAACAACACGGGTTTAAAAGCTAGAGCTTTTGAGTTTAATAATATTACCTGGACTACTTCTGCAGAGCAAGCTGAGATTATCAAAGAAGTGTGTTGTAATAATTATGGCCACATCTTACCATTATTCGTTAGAAATCTTTTTACTTATGGTACTAATAAAATCATCGAGGTTTTCGAAGAAGAAAAACAGTTACTAATAGAAAAATTCCCGAATTCCCGTTTAAAAGATAGAATAGTAGCAAAGTTTGCAGTATTTACTACAACAGCTAGATTATTAAAAGAAACTGGTACGTTAGAGATTAATCGCGATACTGTATTTAAATTATTGCATGAGCAAGAACTATCAGCCATGACTAATAGGGAGATTGGTGTAATTGCTTATGAAAAATTACTTCAGTATCTATTAGCAAATAGAGCAAAACTAAGTTACAACTCATATAAACAACTTGGCTTCCTCAAAGATAATTCTATATTTATTATTAAAGATCAATTGACTGAAATATTTAGAGAATTAAAATTCGAAGATACCTCTATCATACTTAAAGATTGGAATAAGAGAGATTTCTTAATAAAAAAAGAATCCGATAGGCAACTAACAAGAAAACAAGAAAACAACGAGAATTTAATAGGATATACAATTAAAATCCCTAAGGAATATCATTCATACTTTTTCCCTTCTACTACTCAGAAAAATGATGATAATACTACATGTATACCTTCAATAGAAAACATGCCACTTGAATCAATTGGCGATTTAGACTTATCTTAAACTAATAAGGAAAGTTTATGAAGTAATAATATTAAATCAGATAAAAGGAGGTTCTTATGATTACTATAACTTACAAAGATGTTATGCATCTAGGATTCCCGAAACATACCGCTCGCTCGGTGATAAAACAAGCGAAAGTTCAGCTTGTTAATAGAGGCTACACTATTTATGAAAACAACCGCATTGGCACAGTTCCAAAAGAAATCGTTGAAGAAATACTAGGTTTGAAATTTCCTATACAGGAGGATATAGCGTAATGACAAAAACAAAATTCCCCGGAGTTTATAAAAATGAAAAAACAGGTTACTTTTTCTACAACGTGGAACTTGGTGTGGACCAGATAACTGGTAAAAGAATTCAGAAGAAAGGTAGCCGTGATTCTCACGGCTCACCTTTCAAATCAGCAAAATCTTGCAATGATGAACTGATAAAAGTAAAAGCAGAATTTAAAGAAACTCGAGGTGGTTCTCACAATTATAATATGACCTATGAGCAATTCATGAATACAGTTTATTTACCACACTACAGATCATCAGTAAGTCAAAATACATGGCATAATAGAAAAACTATATTACCTATTCTGATAAATAGATTTAAAGGGAAAAAACTACGTAACATTAGTATTGCCGATTGTGAAAATTTTAGAATCTACTTATTAAATCATAGCGGATATTCTCAAGCCTACTGCTCTCTTTTATACGGGGCATTTAGAAAATCTTTAGACTACGCTGTTTTTAGGCAATTTCTTTCGGAAAATGTATCTAAGAAAACTGCAGCCATTCCTAAAGGTAAATCTAACATCCCTTACTGGACTAAGAATGAGTTTGAGAAAGTAATTTCTACCTTTGATAAAAGGGATTATCTAGAGCACCTTCACTTCATTATGATATGGCTCTACTATGTAACTGGAATACGTGTTTCAGAAGGCTTAGCATTATATTGGTCGGATATTGACTTTACTAAAAAGACATTAAGAGTTCATCATAATCTTGATATGAAGTCCAAAAAAGAATATACACGAAGCCTAACTCTTAAAACTGAAAATAGCAAACGTATCATCTCACTAGATGATGATACTATAAAGATATTAAAGGAGTGGAAAAGACGGCAACAAAAATTAGTAAATAGCCATTTTATAATGAGTTATGATGG
>ERZ773099.2738-NODE-2738-length-11879-cov-5.380159_pt1 | contig 11879 bp, 10 predicted proteins | sample MGYA00511120_ERZ773099 | MGnify/ENA primary metagenome ERZ773099 (study PRJEB29015, sample SAMEA2738012) | human oral metagenome | biome: human oral; feature: human-associated habitat; material: dental | place: China | collected 2104 ... | reverse complement strand
GGCCTCTTTTTCTCCTCTCTCCCCCTTCTGTTGCTTTTAGATTGTAAATCCAAGCAACCAAATCAACAGAATTATGTCATTGGGATAACTCCTATAAATAGTTTCCGTGTCCTTAAAAAGTTCCTCTTGACAAAAACCTTAGGGCTTGTTTTCTGGGCCAACACACCCCCAGCCCCTGCTGGGGCCAAGCTCCCGGCCCAGCGGCGAGCAAGCCTCATCCGGAGCATAAGGTATATCCGTATCTGCTCCGAGATCTTGAGATAACGTCTGTCAACCAGGTATGGAGCAAAGCGACAAAAAGAGAGGCTTCGGTCCTTGGGATCGAAGCCTCTCTTAACGAAGCCCGACGGCTTCGCCCTACGGCGTCGTTTCCGCCTACTCGAAGGCCCGCGCCATGCGGTCCACGGCCTCCTTGAGGATGCTCCTTGGGCAGGCGAGGACGATGCGCTCGAAGCCCGCGCCCCCCTCGCCGAAAATCCAGCCCTCGTCCAGCCAGACCTTGCCCCGCGTCAACATCCGCTTCTGCAGCGCCCTCTCGTCGCTCTCCATGGCGCTGAAGTCCATCCAGGCGAGGTACGTCCCCTCGAGGGGCATCACCTTCACCTTCGGCAGCTTCTTCCCCATATACTCCACCAGGAAGTCGTAGTTCCCCTTGATGTAGGCCAAAACCTCGTCCAGCCACTTATCGCCGCGGCTGTAGGCCGTTTCCATCGCCGTGATGGCGAAGAGGTTGGGATCGGACAGGCTGTTGCGGGCCTTGACGTTCTCAAACCGCTGGCGCATCTCCGGGTCCGGGATGATGGCGGCCGTCGCCTGCAGGCCCGCCAGGTTGAAGGTCTTGCTGGGGGAGATGACGGTGATGGAGTGGGCGGCGAACTCCGGGTTCAGGTTGGCGAAGGGGACGTGCCGGTAGCCGGGCATCACGATGTCGCAGTGCAGCTCGTCCGCAAAGACGCGGACGCCGTGCCTCATGCAGATTGCGCCGATGCGCTCCAGCTCCTCCTCGCGCCACACCCGCCCTACGGGGTTGTGGGGGCTGCACAGGATGAAGAGCGTGGTGCGATCCTCCGCCGCCCGTTTCTCGAAGTCGTCGAAGTCCATCTCGTAGCGGCTGCCCGAACGGCGCAGGCAGTTGCAGGACAGGAGGCCGCCGTTGTTGTGCACCGTGCGGTAGAAGGGATAGTAGACCGGCGGCTGAATGATGGCGTTGTCGCCCACCTGACAGTACGCCTGCATGGCCATGTGCGCCGCGCTGACCGCGCCGGGGGTGAAGGTGATCCACTCCCTCTTGATGCGCCAGCCGTGACGCCGTTCCTGCCATGCGATGATGGCGTCATAGCAGGCATCCGGCACCTTCGTGTAGCCGAATATCCCGTGCCTGACCCGCTCCGCCAGAGCCTCCGTGATCTCAGGGGCCACCTCGAAGTCCATGTCCGCCACCCACACCGGCAGGACGTCCCGGTCCACCGGGTACTCCACCCCCGGAATCGTCTTGTTGGGGTCCGCGTCCCACTTGGAACAGTTCGTGCCGCGCCGGTCGATCACCTTGTCAAAATCATAAGCCATCCAAAAATATCTCCTCTCAAAACGCTCTCGAAGCCAGAAACGCCCCTCGATCGCTCGTTTAAAGTAAGTTTCAGTCCTCAAACCTCCACTCAGGTTATAATAACCTATATCCTTGAAAAATCCTCCGAAAGGGTGACGAGATCGTGCGGAAAAAAGGACGGCGCAGGCGGCTGAACCAAGCCCTGTTCGTCGCGGGGGGCCTGGCCTCCCTGGCGGCTGGCGCGGCCGTGTGCCTTCTGCTGCAAAGCTCCCCGCCCAAGGACGTGCCGGCTCTCCCCTCCGCCCCCTGGCGCCAAGAGGCTGCGGTCCCCCTCCCGCTCGATCGGCCCGCCAAGGCGGCGCCGCACGCGGACGGAGGCGTTCATCCCTCCGCAGGGCGGCCCGGCAGCCGCGCGGGCGTCCCGCCCACAACCACGCCAGCCCCAACAAGCCCCTCCCTCAGGGCAGGGGTCGACAAGACGTCCAGGGAGGCTAGCGCCAAGGGAACGCTAAGGGCGGGGCCCGACCTCTCAGCCTACCGCGTCAGGGCGCGGAGCTCAAGCGAGGACTCCCTGCTGCCGGGGGACAGCAGCCTGTCGGCCGGAGCCCTGACGGAAAGCCTTCAGCCGCAAAAGAAGGCGTCCCGCAACGATGGGGGCGGGTGGCTGGGGGACGTCTACAGGGGAGCCCTGAGGGTGGTGCACTCCATGGACGAGGCGACGCTCGCCGCGTCCCGGTCGGCGCTGCACGGCGTGGCGGACCCCAGCTCGGCCAAGCTCCGCCCGGGCGGAGGCGGGGTGCAGCTCAAGATCGAAATCCCGCCCGAGACGATAGGAAAGGGGAAAAAGTAGCCCCCAAAATCCACAAGCAGAGTTCTTACGCGCAGCAGAGACAGGGACTGCGCGTTTTCTGCCACATCGGATGAGTAAAAGGTCAAAATCGGCTCAACCTGAGCGGGGACGGGCTTGATCCTCGATCAAGCTCGTCGCGCCTGTGGATTCGAGCAGCCTCCCTCAGCTTTCCTTTTCCCGCTCCTTCTTCTCCTGGTAGATCTTCATGACGCCCTCGACGAGCTGGTAGATGTCCGGCTTCAGGACGTGTACGATCTTGAGCTTCTCCGCCCTCTCCAGCAGGTCCTTCACCATGATGGACGAGAAGAGGATGACGGGGATATCCGCCGTGCCGGGGTCCGCCCGCAGGTCCGACACCAGCGTCAGGCCGTCCATCACGGGCATCTCGATGTCGGAGATCAGGAGGTCGAAGTTCTCGTGTTTCCCGATCAGAAGATCGTGGGCCTCCGCGCCGTCCTTGACGGGGTAGACGCTGTTGAAGCCAGACTGCCCCAGGACGTCGCAGATCTGCTGGCGCAGCAGGGGCGAGTCGTCCGCCACCAGGATGTGAAAGTCCTCCACGTTCCCCACTTGATTGAAGTAGGCGCTGATGCGGTTCTTGTCGAACATGTGCCGGGCCACCGCCGGCGCCGTGTCCTGGATGATGGCCTCGTAGTCCAGGAGCAGGATGTTGCGGGCGTCGTTCTTGATGACGTAGAGCACCCACTTGTCCGAGATGCCGTTCATCCTGGAGGAGTCCAGGTCGTCGGCGCTGACCTGGCGGATGCGCTCCACGGAGTCCACCAGGAACCCCAGGCGCAGGTCGTTGAACTCCACGATCATCACCTTCGTCCGCTCCATGGGGATGGGGGAGCGGATGCCCAGAAAGACCCGAAGGTCGATGAGGGGAAGGATCGTTTCCCGAACCGTCGTGATGCCCACGAAGGCCTCCGTCGTGGTGGGGACGGGGCGACACCCCTGCCACCGCAGGATCTCCCGCGTCTTGTTCACGTTGATGGCGTAGGCCTCCCCGCCAAGGTCGAAGACCACGACCTCCCACTTCTTTCCCGCCTTCAGCGAGCCCCCTCTGACGTCCGCCTGAGCCTGTGCCCGATCTTCCATCTGCCGCTCCTCCGTTTCTGCGCATCCGCTAAAAGGGCGGGGCGGCATGCCGCCCCGTGGGCGAAAATTAAGGATATGCTTTTCGTAAATTATAGCAAAATCCAGGCAAAAAGGCGCGCGAAGGGCATTTTCAGGGTATAATCCTGACAGGAAGCTTCATTGCCCCCCGTGCAGGGACAGGGGGACCGGTCCCGTTTTCGGTTTGATCAGCTCAAGGTTAAAGGAGGAGCATCGACATGAAACTCACGGATCTTTCGCTCAAGGACTTCACGGCAAAACTCGGCTCGGACGCCCCCGCCCCGGGCGGCGGGAGCGCGGCGGCGCTGTCGGGCGCCCTGGGGGCGGCCCTGGTTTCCATGGTCTGCAACCTGACGAAGGGCCGGGAGAAGTACGCCGAGTTCGAAACCCTCGTCGTGAACACGCTCAAGGAGTCGGACGAGTTGGCCGCAGCGCTCCTGGAGGGCATCCAGAAGGACACCAACGCCTTCGACGGCGTCATCGCGGCCTACGGCATGCCCAAGGGCACGGACGCGGAGAAGGCCGCCCGCAGCGAGGCCATCCAGAACGCGTACAAGGTGGCCATCCTCTCCCCTGAAGAAACCGCGGACAACTGCCTCGCAGTCATGCGCCTGTCGAAGGACCTGCTGCACAAGAGCAACAAGAACGCGGCGAGCGACCTGGCCGTCAGCGCCCTGCAGGCCTACGCGGGCCTGATCGGGGCCCTGGAGAACGTGGCCATCAACCTCGGCGCCATCAAGGACCAGAAGTACGTGAACGACAAGCGCAAGTGGATGGAGCTGGCCTCCGACGAGGGCGAAAGACTCCTGAAGGAGGTCCGCGAGGGCGTGCGCGCCATGCTGGCCTGAGGGGCGCCGCGTGATCCTGGGCATCGGCATCGACCTGTGCCGCATCAGCCGCATGGAGCGCGCCATCCGCTCACGCCACTTTCTGGAGCGCGTCTTTCGGCCGGAGGAGATCGCCTATGCCGAGGGCAGGGGCCGCGGGCGGGCTGCCAGCCTCGCCGCCGCCTTCGCCGCGCGGGAGGCCTTCTGTAAGGCTTCCCGCGTGCCCCTTGCGGTCGTGACCCTGGGGGGCGGCTTCACGCTGCTGCACGAGGGGGGCGCACCGCGCGTGCGCCTCTCGCCGGACGTGGAACGCGCCCTCTTCCGCGGACGACCGGGGCGCGTCCTGGTGTCCCTAACCCACGACGGGGACTGCGCCGCAGCGGTGGCCGTCGTCGAGGTCACCCCCTAAGTCCCGCAGGAAACGCACACTTCATCTCCCTGACGCTCCCTCCGGCCCCGCCCCGACGGCGCGCCGGAGGGAGCGCTCTTCTTGCCAAAACGCCGCCCCTTCCCCACGGTTCTATCAATGCCCCTAACTAGAGTAAGTGAAATATATTATTCCCCAATTTCGCGCAACTCCTCTGTATTTTTTCTTCTCCAGCAGGTATACTAAATACGTAAGTTTACGATGATTGAAGCGCATACTATCATTGATTCTCATGTCAACGCTTCAAGTTGGGTCGGAAGCGGGCCGTCTGGTCCGCCAAGTCATAACACAAGGAAGGGGCATGTATCATGGTACTGGGCACTTTGGCGGCAGCAGCGGCGGTATCCGCCGACGTGGCCGCGCAGGCGGGAGCTGCAGGCGGAACGTTGGACAGCATCCTCTCCTCCCCGTTCTTCACGCAGCTTCTGGAGTGGGTCAAAAACGCGAACGGCTTCCTGTGGGGCCCGCAGTTCCTGATCCCCCTGCTCTGCGGCACGGGGCTCTTCTTTTCCCTTCGCCTGGGCTTCGTTCAGGTCACGAAGTTCGGCACGGCGTGCCGCAAGCTCTTCGGAAACTTCGCGATCTTCGGGGAGGCTGCCGGCAAGTCCGGGATGAGCTCGTTCCAGGCGCTGGCCACGGCCATCGCCGCACAGGTGGGCACGGGCAACCTCGTGGGCGCCATGACAGCGCTGATCACGGGCGGCCCCGGCGCGATCTTCTGGATGTGGATCGCCGCGTTCTTCGGCATGGCCACGAACTTCGCCGAGGCCTGCCTGGCGCAGCTCTACAAGGATAAGGACGAGTCCGGCCAGGTGGTGGGCGGACCGGCCTTCTACATCTCCCGCGGCCTCGGCGGCGGCGTCTTCGCCCGGTTCCTGGCGGCCTTCTTCTCGGTCGCCATCATCCTGGCCCTGGGCTTCATGGGCAACATGGTGCAGGCCAACTCCATCAGCGATGCCTTTCACGGCGCCTTTAACGTAGACGTCAAGGTCACGGGCGTGGTCCTCGCCATCGTCGCGGGCGTCATCTTCATCGGCGGAGTGAAGCGCATCGCCGCCGTCATGGAGAAGCTCGTTCCCCTCATGGCCATCCTCTACATCGTCGTCGGCCTGGCCCTCATCGCCATGAACGCCTCCCTGATCCCGCAGGTGTTCAAGGATATCTTCACCTGCGCCTTCCAGGCCAAGGCGGTCTGGGGCGGCGCAGCAGGCGTCGCGGTGGCCAAGGCGGCCCGTTACGGCATCTCCCGCGGCCTCTTCTCCAACGAGGCCGGCATGGGCTCCACGCCCCACGCCCACGCGGTGGCCAAGGTGAACCACCCGGTCGAGCAGGGCGTCCTCGGCATCATCGCCGTGTTCATCGACACCTTCGTCGTCCTGAACATCACGGTGTTCAGCGTCATGTCCGCCGGCCTCCTTGAGGAGGGCTTCTTCAAGGACGGCGAACCCGCCATGAAGGGCATCTCCATCGTGCAGGCCGCATTCGAGAACCACTTCCTCGGCACCTTTGGCGGCCCCTTCATCGCCATCTGCCTCCTGTTCTTCGCCTTCTCCACGGTCATCGGCTGGTACTACTTCGGCGAGACCAACATCCGCTACCTCTTCGGGACGAAGGGCCTCCTGCCCTATCAGGTCCTGGTCATGGCCTTCATCTTCGTCGGAAGCGTGCTGAAGATTGACCTGGTGTGGGAGCTTTCGGACTTCTTCAACGGCATCATGGTCGTCCCGAACCTCATCGCCATCCTCCTCTTGAGCGGCAAGGTCGTCCGCCTGCTGGACGAGTACAACCGGGGGATCCCCTATGACGCCGAGCGCATCAAGGCCGACCTCCCCGCTCCCGGCGACGCGAAGAACTGAGCTTAAACCACGTTGTCCGAACCTTGTGGCGGGCTGCCCTTCGGGGCGGCCCGCCCTTTTCATCACAGACCGGACGACATGTTATAATTAAGGGCAAGATTCATTCGCGTTAATCTGCTGAAGGGAGAAGGCAAGGAGGGAGAAATTCCATGAACGTCACGTCCATGCTCTCGTCGGGCTATCTTGAGCCTGTCGTCCGTGAGCCGTCGTCGGGCAAGCTTCGGGACGACAGGCGGCTTGGGGCGCAGGGGGCGGCGCGCTCGTCTGCAGCGGGGGAGGGTTCCCTGGCGCTTCAGGAGCGCAGCGTCCTGGACCAGGAGCGGGCGCTGAAAGCGGCAGCGGGCGGAAACGCCGAGGTCTACACGGTCTACCACTACACCGTGGGCGCGGACGGGCGGCGTTACATCACGGGGGCCTCCGTGACCATGAAGGGGCAGGAGGCGGACCTGAACCGGGCAGGGAACGGGCTTGCGACGCAGGAGATCCAACCCGGGGCGCCCCAGGAGGCGGGCGCGGCAGAGGCCGACGAAACGGCCGAAGCCCCGGAAGCCCAACCCCGAACGGACGCAAAGAGCGCGGAGGAACGCCAGAAGGACGCCCAGGTCCAGGAGCTGAAGCAGATCGAGCGGGAGGTCATCGCCCACGAGGCGGCGCACATGGCCGCTGCCGGCGCCCTGGGCGGAGGCGTGAGCTACACCTACACCGCAGGGCCGGACGGAAAGCGGTACATCACCGGCGGAGAGGTCCCCATCCAGATCCAGCCGGGGTCCACACCGGAGGAAACGCTCCGAAACATGCAGCAGGTGCAGCGCGCGGCGCTGGCTCCGGCGGACCCGTCGGGGCAGGACCGTCAGGTGGCGGCCCAGGCAGCGGCCATGGCCGCACAGGCGCGCAGCGAGATCGCCGCAAAGAACGCGCAAAGGGCGGCCCGAAGGACCGACGCAACGCAGGAGGAAGACCCCTCCAGGACCGAAACGGTGGCCCGCGGGACGCCGGTGCCTCCGTCGGAAGCGGCGGAGCCGGACCCTTCCAAGGCGGGGGCCGCAGCCGTCGTCGCCTCCGTCCGCGCGGCGGACGTCATGGGCCAGCTCGCCGCCGCATAGAGGTCGCTCCCTGACAGAACAGGGCCCGCCGCGGGGTTTGGGAAACCCCGCGGTGGGCCCTGTGCGTTCCTCTCCCGTCCCTAGGCCGGCCGGTTCTCTGGCTTGGGCTCCCGAAAGAGCAGCCCCTCGATGACCTCGTGGAGGGACGCGCCCTCGTAGAGGAAGGCAAAGACCCCCTCCGCGATGGGCAGCTCGATGCCGGCGCGCCGGGCGTAGGCGGTGAGGGCGCGCACCGTGTGCGCCCCCTCCACCACCTCTCCGACCTCCTCCGCGGCGAGGGCCGGCGTCTTGCCCCGGCCGACGGCCAAGCCGAAGCGGAAGTTCCGCGAGTGCTCGCTGTAGCAGGTCGCCATCAGGTCCCCGACGCCGGCGAGGCCGGCCAGGGTGAGGGGGTTTGCTCCCATGGCGACCCCCAGCCGCATGATCTCCGCGAGGCCCCGCGTCGCCAGCGCCGCCCTGGCGTTGTCGCCCAGCTCCAGGGCGCAGGCCACTCCCACCGCGATGGCGATGACGTTCTTCACCGCCGCCCCCATCTCGACGCCCAACACGTCGCCGCTCGTGTAGACGCGGAAGTGCGGGCTGTTCATCCGCGCCTGCCAGTCCATCGCGGCATCCGGGTCCTCCGAGGCTGCGATGACCGCGGTGGGCAGGTCGCGCACCACCTCCTCCGCGTGGCTTGGGCCGGACATCGCGGCAAGGGAGGCGCCCGGAAGGACCTCCGCAAAGATTCGGTGCGGCAGGAGCCCCGTCGCGATCTCGATCCCCTTCGAGAGCGACAGGAAGCGCTTTCCCTCGACGGGCAGGTTCCGGACCCGCTCCAGGACGCCCCGCAGGGCCTGGGTGGGAAGGGCCGTGATCACGTGGCTGGCCGTCGCCAGCGCTGCAGCCATGTCCGACGTCGCCTCAAGGAAAGGGGCCAGGCCGTACCCCTTCAGGTGCTTGGGGTTCCTGTGGACCGAAGCGATGACCTGAGCCTGCTCCGGGTCCCGACACCACAGCACCGTTGCCAGCCCTCGCCGGGCCAGGCTGTTGGCCACGGCCGTGCCGAAGCTCCCCGCCCCAAGGACCGCAAACCGCATGTCAGTCCTCCTCCCCGGCTGACGTTCTGGGCCGGACCAGCAACGTGATCCCCTCCATGGCCGCAACGACGCTTGAAGAGCCCACCGGCATCGTGCCGCCCTCCGTCCGCGCGCGCCACAGCTCCCCGTGGCAGCGCACCCTGCCTCCCTCCGGGGTGATCGTCGTCACGGCCACCGCCTCGAGGCCGATCATCCCCCGCTCCCCGGTGGTCACGCGCCGGCGCATCCCTCGAAAGACCAGCACGGCAAAGAGCACAAAACAGCCCCCCAGCGTCACCGCCGCTCCCGCCACGGCCGAGAGCGAGAAGCGCAGGAGCTCCCCTCCCGGCGCCTGGAACAGGAAGAGCCCGCCCAGACAGAAGACCCCCAGCCCCAGGACGCTCAGGATGCCCATGCCTCCTACCAGGAGGTCCCCCACCATCACCGCGATCCCCGCCCCCAGCAGGAGCACGCCGGCCCAGCTGAAGGGCAACATCTTGAGCCCGATGCCCCCCAGAAGCAGCATCAGGGCGCCCGTCGTCCCCAGGACGAAACCACCGGGGGTCATGACCTCGAAGAAGATGGCCAGCAGGCCGCCGGACAGCAGCATGTAGGCCACCTCCGGACTGGACACGAACTGGATCAGCCGCTCCTGCAGGGTCATCTCCATCCGCGCCGTCGGCGCCCCCGGCCGAAGGCGGATCGTGACGGTCCGCGCGGAGTCCAGCTTCACGCGGCGACCGTCGAGGGCCGCCAGGAGCGACGGGACGTCCGCGGCGATGAGGTCCACGACGCGCCGCTCAAGCGCCTCCTGTGCCGTCAGCGACAGGCTCTCGTCGACCATCAGTTGAGCGTCCGTCTGGTTCCGCCCGCGCAGTTGGGCCACGGACCGAATCTGGGCGCGGAGGTCGTTCAGGACCTTCTTGCTCATGTCGTTCTCCCCCAGGTCCTCGCCTCCCGCGGAGACGGGGTGCGCCGCTCCGATGTTGGTCCCCGGAGCCATGGCCGCCACGTGGGCCGCCTGCACGATGAAGGCGCCCGCCGAGGCGGCGCGCCCGCCTCCGGGCACCCACACCACCACCGGCACGGGGGAGGCCAGGATGGACTGCACGATGCCGCGCATGGACTCCACCAGTCCTCCCGGAGTGTCCAACTGAAACACCAGCACGTCCCGCCCTTCCTGAGCCGCCCGGCGAACGGCCTGTTGGACGAACTCCTCCATCTGCACCCCCACCGTGCCGGTGAGGGGCGCCACCAGGGCGCCCCCTCCGCCCTCCGAGCCCCAGGCCACGGACAGGGCCAGGACGACGAGGAGCAAGGCCAGAGCGCAGGCCCGAACCGCCACCTTGACTGCGCGCATCTTCACCACGTGCAACGACCTCCCTTGGAGAAATCCAAAATCAATGCTTTACGGCGCGAGCAAGCGCCGACGAACTTGCTTCAGGCAACCCGATGCAATCAGCGCTCCTTAAGGATCAGCGCGGCCAACGCCTCGTCCAGGTGCGCGACGCGGAGGAGCTCAAGGCCCTCGTCCCGCTCGATCCGTTCCCTGGAGCTGACCACGGCTGACGTGAAGCCCAGGCGCGCCGCCTCCCGAAGCCTCATGCCGATGCGGGACACCGGGCGCACCTCCCCGGCCAGGCCCACCTCCCCCAGCCAGCAGGAGCCACCGGGGAGGGGCGTATTCCTCAGGGCGCTGGCCAGGGCCGCGCAGGCGGGCAGGTCCGCGGAGGGGTCCTGGATGGAAAGGCCTCCCGCCACGTTGAGGTACAGGTCGTGGGCGCTGGCGGCGATGCCGCACCGCCGCTCCACCACCGCCGCCAGCAGTTGGAGACGGTTCAGCTCCACGCCACGGGCCGTGCGCCTTGGGTAGGGGAACACCGTGGGGGTGGCCAGCGTCTGGATCTCCGCCGCAAGGGGCGTCGTCCCCTCCAGCGCGACCGTCATGGCCACGCCGGGCACCGCGGAGTCCGAGCGGTTCCAGTAGAGCCCGCTCTTGTCCTCCACCGGCACGAGGCCGTCCTCCCGCATCTCGAAGACGCCCAGCTCCTCCGTGCTGCCGTAGCGGTTCTTCACCGCGCGGAGCATTCGATAGGAGGAATACCCCTCACCGGAGAAGTTCAGCACCGCGTCCACCATGTGCTCCAACAGCATCGGGCCGGCCAGCCGCCCCTCCTTCGTGATGTGCCCGATCATGACGGCGGGGACGTTCCGCTCCCGTGCGACGTCCAGCACCCCCTGGGCTACGGCCCTCACCTGCGTCGGGGTGCCGGGCCAGGTCCCCTCCTCCCCGGACCGCATGGCCTGCACGCTGTCCAGCACGAAGAAGGCCGCGTCCTCCAGGTTCGCCAGAGCTCCCTCCAGGTCCGTCCCGCAGGAGAGCATCAGGCGCTCCGACAGCGCCCCAATGCGCGCGGCACGCAGGGCCACCTGGGCCTCCGACTCCTCCCCCGACACGTAGAGCACCTTCCGGCCGGACGCGGCCACGCGCCCCGCCGCCTGGAGCAGGAGCGTGGACTTGCCGATGCCGGGCTGTCCTCCGATGAGGACCACCCCGCCCGGCGTCAGCCCACCGCCCAGCACGCGGTCCAGCTCGCCGATGCCCGTGGAGAGGCGCTCCGGAGGCCTGACCTCGACGGAGCTCACCACCCTTGCGGGGACGGCCGCCCGCGGGCCTGCGCCCCGTCGTCCCGGCCGGGCTGCGGGCGCGGGGGCGGGGGCGGCCTCCAGGGCGCCCCATGCCCCGCAGGATGGACAGCGCCCCGTCCGCGTCATCGTGACGTGACCGCACTCCGAACAGACGTACCGCACCGCATCGCCCATCCTCATCCCTCCTTCAGATGTATGGCCTATAATATACTAAAAGCGAAGTTTGCGTCCGTCATGGGCAGAATTTTCGAGTTTTGAGCTGCAAAGCGCGGCCAAAGGGGCTAATACCAATTCGCGTTTAAAGAAGGGCAAGAAAGGCCCCCCTGCAAGGGGGGCTGCCCCGAAGGGGCTGGGACTGACGGCCCGTGAGCGTCAGCGAACGGCTGCCGGAAGGCTCCCCGAAGTGGGGGACTGACGGCCCGTGAGCGTCAGCGAACGGCAGCC
>ERZ773099.2737-NODE-2737-length-11889-cov-13.872148_pt1 | contig 11889 bp, 6 predicted proteins | sample MGYA00511120_ERZ773099 | MGnify/ENA primary metagenome ERZ773099 (study PRJEB29015, sample SAMEA2738012) | human oral metagenome | biome: human oral; feature: human-associated habitat; material: dental | place: China | collected 2104 ... | reverse complement strand
GCTCCAGGGCCTCGGCGGCCATGAAGGTGTGGGCGATGCCGGTGGGGCAGGAGGAAACCCCCACAATGACGGTCTCGCCAGCCGCTGGGGCCGACGTCGCCGCCGCGGCCCTGGACTTCGCAGCACCGGCCCCTTCGGCCGAGTCAGCGGAACCTGCGGCCTCACTGACCGCGCCGTCCTCGGCCTTTCCCTCGCCCTCGAGCAGCTCGGGCTGGACCTGCCCGGTGACGATCCGGGCGACTTCCTCTGCGTCGGCGGCCTGACGCAGCGCGTCGGTGAAGTCGGACTGCATGAGCCCGCGGGCGAGCTTGGCCAGGAGCTGGAGGTGGAAGTCGTCGGCACCGTCGGGGGCCGCGATCATGAAGACGAGGTCAGCGGCCTGGCCGTCGGCGGCCCCGAAGTCGACAGGTTCGGCCAGACGGGCGAAACCGAGGCTGGGAGCCAGGACGTGGGCGCTGCGGCAGTGCGGGATCGCGATGCCCCCGGGGATCCCGGTGGGGGCGGTGGACTCGCGCTTCTTGGCGTCGGCGGCCAGGCCGTCGGGGCTGGAGGCCCGGCCGGCACCGGCCACGGTGGTGGCCAGGAACTCGATGACGTCTTCCTTGCCCGGGCCTGCGGCAGCGTCGAGCGCGACCAGCTCGGGGATGATCAGTGGTTTGTTCTCGGTCATGGTCTTCCTTGGTGTCCGAGGGGCTGCCGCCCGGTGGGCGGTGGCGGTGTGTCAGTGATGGTCAAGGGTGGTGGGCGGCTGTCATGTGGTGGGTGGTTGGCGTGGACGGTCGGGGTGGTCGGGCTGACCGGCAGGCGGCCGGCCATGTGTGCGGAGCCGGAGAATGCGGCAGGACTGCGTTCCTGGTGACTCCGGGCGCCCCGGCTCAGGAGAGCCGGGTGACGACCGAGGGATGCTCGGGCAGGTCAGCGGGCGTGGGCAGGGTGGTCCCCGGCAGGGAGGCGGCGGCCGAGCCGTAGGCCATGGCGGTGCTCAGGCGCTCGGCCTCGTCGCCGCCGTTGACGTCGGCCAGGATGTAGCCGGCCACCGAGGAGTCCCCGGCCCCGACGGTGGAGACCACCGGGACCTCGGGAGCGGTGGCGTGCCAGGCGCCGTCGGCGGTCACCAGGACGGCCCCTGCGGGCCCGAGCGTCACCATGACGGCGCCGATGCCCAGGCCCACCAGAAGGCGAGCCGCGTCGACGACGGGGTCGTAGTTCCCCTCAACGGCACCCTCCTCAAGGGCCATGGCGCGGTCGGCCGGCAGGCCGGCGAGCTGGCCGAGCTCCTCACCATTGGGCTTGATGAGGTCGGGGGCCGAGTCGGGCAGCTCGGCGGCCAGGGCCGCAAGGGGCTCGTCGGAGGTGTCGACGGCGATGCGCAGCCCCGGCGCGGCCTCGCGCAGGAGCCCCACCAGCCGTGCGTACCAGTTGGTTGGGACGCCCGGCGGTAGGGAGCCGGACAGGACCGCCCAGTGGTGGGGTGAGGTTCCGACCGGAAGCGGCGTGGTCGCCAGGGTCTCCAGCAGGGCGTGCTCGACGGCGGCGATCTCCTGCTCGCTCAGGCCCGCCCCCAGCTCGTTGAGCTTGGTGGTGGTGCCGTCGGGCTCGGTGACGGCGGTGTTGATGCGGGCGGCGCCGGCCACCGGCACCGGGTGGACGGTGAGTCCGGGCAGCTCGAGGGCATCAAGGGCGGTGAGGATGGGGTCGTGCTCGGCGGCGGGCAGGACGGCGGTGGCGGCGCGCCCGGAGTTGGACAGGACGCGGGCGACATTGACTCCCTTGCCCCCGGGCTCCATGACGACGGCGGTCAGGCGCTGGACGGCGCCGCGCTGGAGGGGGCAGGCAAGGGAGACGGTGCGGTCGAGGGACGGGTTGGGTGTGAGGGTCAGGATCATGCGACAAGGACCTCTGTTTCGGTGGTGGCGAGCTGTTCGGTCAGTGCGGGCGGGAGCTCGACGTCGGTGACCAGGAGGTCGACGTCGTCGAGGGTGGCGAAGGAGACCAGGTGCTCCTGGCCGATCTTGGTGGAGTCGACCAGGGCCACCACCTGGCGGGCGCTGCGCACCATGGCGCGTTTGACGGTGGCCTCGTCGGGGTCGGGCGTGGACAGCCCGTGGGCGGCGCTGACGCCGTTGGCGCCCAGGAGGGCGACGTCAACGCGCAGGGCGGAGAGGATCTCGACGGCCTCGGAGCCGACGGCGGCCTGGGTGAGCCCCCGAAGCTGGCCGCCCAGGATCCTCACCCGGGTCTGTCCGGCGGCGGCCAGGGAGGCGGCGGTCAGGACGGAGTTGGTGATGATGGTCAGGTCGTCCTCGGTGGGCAGGAGGCGGGCGAGAGCCCCGGCGGTGGTGCCGGCGTCGACCAGGAGGGTGGTGCCGGGTTCCGGGCTCAGCCGCGCCAGGGCGGCGCGGGCGATGGCCTGCTTGGCGGAGGTGTTGACATGCTCGCGCTGAGTGACCCCGGTCTCCGGCAGGGCGGGGGCGGGAATCGCACCACCGTGGACCTTGCGCAGGGAGCCGTCTCGGTCCAGGGCGGCAAGGTCACGACGGATCGTCTCAGGAGTGACGTCGAAGTGCTCGGCGAGCTCAGCGACGAGAACGCGTCCCGCGCCACGCACCTGCTCCACGATCTGGCGGTGCCTGTCTTCGATGCGCATACTCACCCCTGACGTCGGTGTCAACGGCGGAAGATGCCTGTTCGGGCATCTATCCGACCCTCAATGTCTGAACGGACGTAAGTGTATGTCTGTTCAGACAGCCACGTCTACCCCTGAGTGACCCACAATACATTTGATTGGTTGTTCTGAAAACAGGATCAATCCGGTCGGGACCAGCCGAGAGCGACGGTACGGACAGGCGACGTCCAAATCTGCCACAAAGGCCTGAATCCGACTCACACCAACGAAGGAAAAACTCATGATTCCGCGGTTTTAGCGATGGTCCCACAAGACCGAAAGACCCTTTGCGGCAGATTCGGACACGAACACCGTGCGGGTGCTCGACGCAGGGCCCGAGCCTCAGGCGTGAAGACGTCGACGCAGACTCAGATAGCCGCCGACGGCGAGCAGGGCGACGGCGAGGGTGCCTGCGCCGAGCGACGCGCCGGTGCCGGCCAGGGGGCCGCCGCCCTCCGGGCCAGCCGCCCGAGCGGGCGCCTGGGCCGACCCCGGGGTGCCGGTGCCGGCCGCACCGTCGGTCGTGGGCTGCGCGCTCGCGGGCGGCTCTGCAGCACCGCCCGGCTCAGGAGCTGGCGTGGTGCGGCCACCCGCGGCACCACCTGCGTCATCACCGGCGCTGTCGCCTGCGTCGGCTGCGGCCTCGACCGAGAAGCTGTTGAGGACCGCGCCCGCGGGGTCAAGGGTCTCGACCGCGACCCAGCGGCAGGTGGCGGCCTGCACCGTGCGGCAGGCGCGGGTGGGAGCGTCGGCCGGGACCGTGAGGTCGAAGGCGGCCCTGCCGGTGGTCGGGCCGGTGGGGTCGACGGTCAGGTCGAGGTCCTGGCTGAGGATCTGCGTGCTCCCGGCGCTCACGCGCAGGCGCCGGGCGCCGGCGGCCTGCTCGGAGGCGTTGGTGTAGGCCAGGGAGTCCATGGTGACCGTGACCGCCCCGCCGCCGGCCGCCGCGGGCGCCACGCTCATCCCGGTCTGCCGCTTGGAGTAGCCGGCCCTGACAGGCTCGTCGCCGAAGGAGGCCAGGTAGGCGGAGGTGACGTCACGGTCGAGGACGCCGGTGTTGGTGGTGGGCTTGTCCTTGAGGACCGTGTAGCCGTCACCGCCGGTCAGCAGGAAGGAGTTGGAGGCGACGACGACGCTGTCGTCGTCGGCCAGCGGTGTACCGTCAACGAGGATCTCACGGATCGCGGGGGCGGCCTCGCCCGCGGCGCTGGCCACTGTAGTACTGGCCTCGGTGAGGACGTCGACGTTGCTGGACAGCCCCAGAGTGAGCACGGGCCGGCTGGAGCCGGGCTGCCACTGCTGGGACAGGAGGGTCTTGAGGTCCGCTCCGGTGAGGGTCGTGTAGGCCATCTCGTTGCCGAAGGGCTGGACGGTGTAGGCCTCCCCGGAGGTCAGGACGCCGTCGCCCTCGGTACCGGAGGCGGCATAGCGAAAGTCGGCGCGCACGCCGCCTGCGTTCATGATGCCGACGTACCTGGTGGAGCCGGCCGGCTGGATGTCGGTGGCGAGCCAGCTGCGGAAGGACTCGGCGATGAGGTCGGAGGCGGTGGACTCGGTGCCGCGGTTGGCGCCGGGGCCGGTGCCGTCGGAGCCGCGAAGGAAGTCCGATCCGATCCTGGCCAGCGGCTTACCGCCCTCGGTGGCGGAGTCTTTCTCCGCCCGGGCGACGATCCCGGCCATGCCGTAGGCGTCGGCGGTGCAGTTCGAGCCGCGCAGGTCCTCGTTGTCAGCGCGGACCACGGCGGTCCTCCTGGTGGCGGGGTCGTAGCTGAGGCGGATGCGTCCGAGGGCCCAGCCGTAGTGGTCGGCTTGGACGACGGCGATCTGGTTGCCCTCGACTCCGGTGACGGTCTGGGCGAAGGGCACGTGGGTGTGGCCGGAGAAGACCGCGTCGACACTGCCGCCGAAGCTGGTGGCGGTGGTGGCGGCGTCCTCGTGGCTGAGGACGACGACGATGTCGGCCTCGCCGTTGGCGGGGTCTCCGTCCTTGAGTTCGGCGGCGCGGGCGTTGGCGGTAGCGACGGCGGGGCTCAGGGTGAGGGTGGACAGGGCCGAGGGCGACACGAGGGTGGGCAGCTCGTCGGTGACGACGCCGACGAAGCCGACGCGTACGCCGCCGACCTCCTTGATGAAGGCGCCCCGTCCGTTGCCCTCGGCGGCAAGGGGCGCCGAGCCGGAGACATTGGCGGCCAGGATCGGGAAGTTCGAGGCGGGCAGGATGCGGTCCTCGAGGTCGGCCAGCCCCTGGTCGAGCTCGTGGTTGCCCAGGGCGGAGGCGTCCAGGGACATCGCGTTGAGCGCCTCGATGGTGGGGCGATCCTGGAGGATGGAGGAGACGTAGGCCGATCCACCCACGGAGTCGCCGGCGGAGACGAACAGGGTGTTCGGGTTGGAGGCGCGGGCGGCGGAGACCTCGCAGGCCAGGGTGACGGCGCCGGGGTCCTCGACGGACGTCTGCCCGGTGTCGCGGTCCGTCTGGGTGGTGCGGGAGATGTGGCCGTGCAGGTCGGTGATGCCCAGCAGGTCGATGGTGGTGGCAGGAGCGGCGTCGTCGGCGGGAGCAGCCGGAGCCGCGGGAGGCGCAGGAGGCACAGCCGGTTCATCGGCGCCGGCGGGCGGGGTGAGGGGGCCGAGGGATGTCAGGGCGAGTCCGCAGATGACGGCGCAGGCCCGGGCGGCACGGGAGGGAAGCAGTCGCATGTCGTTCCTTCGTCATTCTCTGTCAGGCGCAGAGCGGTGATCGGGATGGCGGTACCAATGGGTGGAGGGACGGAGGCGGGCGGGCAGGACATCGCCAACCGTATGCGTCTACAAGGATCGGCGCAGCCCTTTTTCATGGATTTGGGCTATCTCCTCCGATCGACGCCGTGCCCGCCGCCCCGGAGTCGGGGCGGCGGGCACAGCCGTCGGTTTTCTCACCGCTGCGTCAGCCTGCATCAGGCTGCATCAGTCGGCCTGCCGTCTGCGCCGCAGGATGAGATAGCCGCCGATGACGAGGGTCAGGGCGATCACGCCGGAGCCCAGGGACACCCCGGTGCGGGCCAGCGACCAGCTGCCCGAACCGCTGGTCGACCTGCCGCCGGTTCCGCCTCGGGCCTCCGCCCCTCCGGCGCCTCCCCCGCTCGCAGACGGAGGCAGACCACCGACGCCGACCGGCGCCGTCGGATTGGCAGCACTCCCGCCGTCGGGTACGGCCGTCGGGTTCTCACTCGGGGCCGCACCGGAGCCGTCACCGGGCTCCTCACCTCCCGGCCCCTGGGAAGCAGTTCCCCCGGCCCCGGGGACCGGCGTCGTCGGGTCGGCGCCGACTGTTGGCTCGGCACTCGGCGCCGGGGTTGGCGATGTCGTCGCGGACGGTTCCGGCTGCGCACCGGGCGTGGCCGATGGCGTCGCCCCGGGGCTCGCGTCGGCCGGCACCTCGACGTAGAAGCTGTTGAGAACCTGGCCGACGCCGTTGACGGACTCGAGAGTGACCCAGCGGCAGGTCGTAGCCTCCGCGCTGCGGCAGGCGCCGGTGGGCGCGTCGGCGGGAATCGTGAGGTCGAAGCTCGCCTTGCCGGTGGTGGGGCCGCTACGGTCCACGGTCAGATCGACATTCTGGCTGAAGAACTCCTTGTCCCCGGATACGGCGCGCACGCGGCGGGCTCCGAGGACCTGCTCGGTGGGGTGGGTGTAGGCCAGGGAGTCCATCGTCACCGAGACCGTGTCGGTGCTTGCACCCTTGGGCGTCACGCTCACGCCCACCTGTCGCTTGGCGTAGCTCGGTTTGAGTACCTGCTGGTTGAAGGAGGCCAGGTAGTTGGTGGTGATGTCGCGTCCGAGTGATCCGACGTTCACGACCCCGCTTCCGTTGGGGAGCGTGAAGCCGGCGCCACTGGTGAGCAGCTCGGTGGTGGAGGCCACGACCACCGTGTCGGTGTCCCCCAGAACCTGCCCGTCCACCCGGATCTCACGAATCGTGGGGGCGGCGCCGCCGTCGGTCTGGGCGGCGGCGTCCACGATGACGTCGACATTCGCGGACAGCCCCAGCTGGAGAGCCGACGGATCCGCTCCGGGACGCCACTGCTGGGCGATAAGCGCCTTGAGGTCGGCACCGGTGATGGAGAGGTAGCCCATTGCCTTGTCATCCGGGGAGACGTTACGGACCTCGTCGACCGTGAAGAGGCCGTCGACCTGGTCAGCGGGCACCTCTCCGTGATAGTTCCCGGTGCTCTTGTACCGGAAATCGGCTTTGAGGTCGTCGGCCCGGACTACTCCCACGTAGTGCGTGGAGGCCGGCGGTTGCTCTATGGGATCAATGTCGGCGAGCCAGTATCGGTAGGACTCGGCCACCAGGTCGGCCGCCGTGGACTCGGTGCCGGTGTGAACTCCGGGAGTCACACCATCCGAACCTCGCAAGTAGTCGACGCCGAGCTGCGCCACCGGCCGGGCGGCCCCCAGATCCATCATCTTGTTGTATCTCTTATATGAGAAGATATCGACGCCGCCGAAATCGTCTTCATAGCAGTATTCCTGCTTCAGATCCCGATTCTCTACGTTGACGACAGAGACCTTCTTGGTGTCCCGGTCATAGTTGAGCCGAACCATCCCAAGTTTCAGACCGTAGTGGTCGGGCTGGACGACGGCGATCTGATTGCCCTCGACCCCGGTCACCGTCTGCGCGTAGGAGACGTGGCTGCGTCCGGCGACGACGGCGTCGACGTTCTTGGAGAAGCTCGTGGCCGTGGAGGCCGCGTCCTCATGACTGAGCACGACGACGACGTCGGCCTCACCATTGGCCGGGTCACCATCCTTGAGGTCGGCAGCGCGGGCGTTGGCGGTGGCCACTGCCGGGGCGACCGTGAGCTGTACCCGGGTGGAGGAGGAGACCAGCTTGGGCAGCTCATCGGTCACCACACCGATGAAGCCGACCCGCACCCCGTCGACCTCCTTGATGAAGACCCCGCGACCGTTCCCCTCAGCGCTCAGGGCATCGGAGCCGGACACGTTCGCCGCCAGCATGGGGAATGTCGCATAAGGAAGAACCCGGCCCTCGAGGTCATCGAGACCATGGTCAAGCTCGTGCACCCCTAGCGCAGAGACATCCATGCGGAGCCGATTCAGTACATCCAGCGTCCCCTCGTCATGATTCATATAGGACGACCGATAGTATGATGCTCCGATATTGTCTCCCGACGAGACGAAGAGCGTATTGGGATTCGCCCTGTAGGCCCTGCTCATCTGGCACGCCAGGGACGTCACACCGGGATTTTCCACCTTGTCGGCGTCGACCTCACCAGTCACCGGATCCTTATGAAACGTGCTTTCAATGTATCCATGCAGATCGGAGATGCCAACAAGGTCAATGGAGACTCCCCCACCTGGGGAATCCAGTGGCACAGCGGCGTCGGACCCTCCGGCGCCCTGAGCTGGAGCCGCCCCGGAGGGCGCGGCAATGGAAAGAGGGCTGAGTGCGGCGAGGGCCAGCGCACCGAATGCGGCGCAGACTCGTCCGCGCCTTCGCGATATGAGTCTCATCATATGTCCTTGATCAACGAGAAATGAGTGCGGGAAACGTAAAGGGAGAAATGCTGTGCCATCGATCGCCTCTCAGTCTTCCTGCCGTCTGCGGCGCAGGATGAGGTAGCCGCCGGTGATGAGGGTCAGGGCGATGACGCCAGCACCCAGGGACGTACCTGTGCGGGCCAGTGGCCAGCCGCCCGAGCCACCGATCGGCTTACCACCGGCGCCGCGAGCCTCAGGGGCGGCAGTGCCCGCCCCGCTCGTGGCAGCAGGCAGACCACCAACGCCGACCGGTGCCGCGGAACCGTCATCGTCCCCGCCTCCGGGTGAGGCCGTCGCCTTCCCGTCCGGGACCGCACCGGCACCGTCACTGGGCGCCGCCGAAGCCGACGGAGCCGCCTGTGCGCCGGGCGCGGCCGACGGCGTCTCACTGGCACTCGCCGACGGCCCGGCACTGGGCGTCGAGGACGCCGCCCCCGTCGAAGGCGGAGTCGACGGCGTACTGGGTGGAGTCGCCTGCGAACTGGGCGCGGCCGACGGCGTCACCGCCGGCTTGGCATCGGTGGGCACCTCGACGTAGAAGCTGTTGAGGACCTTGCCAGCAGCGTCGACGGACTCCACGGTCACCCACCGGCAGGTCGCACCCGCCGCGCTGCGGCAGGCACCGGTGGGCGCGTCCGCCGGGATGGTGAGGTCGAAGACCGCTCTGCCGGTCGTGGGGCCGATACGGTCCAGGCTCACGTCGATGTTCTGACTGAAGAACTCCTTGTCCCCGGAGCGGGCACGGACTCGTTGTGCACCGAGGGTCTGTTCGGAGGCATTGGTGTAGGCCAGGGAATCCATCGTCACTGTCACCGTGCCGGCCTGGCCGGGCTTCGGGACCACGCTCATCCCCACCTGACGCTTGGAGTAGGACGGGATCAGGGGCTTGTCGCCGAAGGACTGCAGGTAGGAGATGAAGACGGTGTGCTGGAGCGTGCCGACGTTGACGACGGCATCCTCGTCAGGACTGGGGAAGTCGTTGTTGTCATGGAGCAGCTCGTAGGTGGAGGCGAGGACCACCGGGTCCGTGTCCCCCAGAACCTGCCCGTCGACCCGGATCTCACGCACTGTGGGAACCTTCCCGTTCTCCACCGTCGCGTCGGGATCCACGATGACGTCAACATTCGAGGACAGCCCCAGGTTGAGCACGGGGGGCTCGGCGTAGAACCTCCACTGGTGGGCGATGAGCTTCTTGAGCTTTGCACCATTGACGGTGACGTAGGCGAGCGGTTTGTTGTCGGGTTGGACGCTGAGTGCCTCCCCGTAGGTCACCAGGCCGTCCTGGTCCGGGCGCGGGATGTCGTCGTGGCGGCCGGACTCGAGGTAGGTGAGGTCGTTCTTCATGTCGCGGACACTGACGATGCCGACATAGTGGCTGGAGCCGGGAGGTTTGATAGAGGTGATCCAGCTGTGGTACGAGTCGGCAACCAGGTCGGCGGCCGTGGACTCCGTTGCCGTATTGGTGTTGGGAACACTTCCGTCAGACCCCCGCAGGAAGTCCGCCCCGATATGCGCCAGCGGCTGCTTCGAGACATCCCTGGCGGCACCTTCGTACTCCCAGGTCTTGTTCCACACCTCAGGAGAGGATCCTCGGCATGCGTAATGTCCGATCCACATGTTCTCCGCGCTGGAGGAGACGATCTTCCGAGTCGTTCGGTCGTACTCCAGGAGAATGTCCCCGAAGCTCCGGCCGTAGATATGGGGCTGGACGACAGCGATCGAGTTTCCCTCGAATCCGGTGACGACCTGTCCGTACTCCCCTGCCCCACGGCCGGAGACGACGGCGTCGACATTCTTGGAGAAGCTTGTCGCCGTGGAGGCCATGTCCTCGTGGCTGAGCACGACGACGATGTCGGCCTCACCGTTGGCCGGGTCGCCGTCCTTGAGCTCGGCGGCGCGGGCGTTGGCCGTGGCCACCGCCGGGGAGACGCTCAGAACCTCTCTGTTCGCAGCGAGTGTTCGGACGGGAAGCTCGTCGGTCACCACACCGACGAAGCCGACCCGCACCCCGTCGACCTCCTTGATGAAGACCCCGCGACCGTTCCCCTCAGCGCTCAGGGCATCGGAGCCGGACACGTTCGCCGCCAGGATGGGGAAGTCGGAGGCAGGCAGGACCCTGTCCTCGAGGTCCTTCACCCCTCCGTCGAGCGCGTGGACCCCCAGGGCTGAGGCATCCAGCTTCATCGTATTGAGGCCATAGATGATGGGCTGGTCCTGCACGAAGGAGGACGCGTGGGGCGAGGCGCCGATGTTGCCGCCGGAGGAGACGACAAGTGTGTTGGGGAAGTCCTCCCGGACCCCGCGGACAGCGCACTCGATTCCGATCAGGCCGTAGTCCCTGGAGGGGTCGTACTCCTCGGTCTCCGGGTTGTACCCGCTCGTCTCCAGGTAGTGACCGCGAAGGTTACCCAGGCCGATCAGCTTGATGCGCACCTTGTTGCCCGGATCGTCGGCCCCCGGGAGCCCATCAGCGCCGTCGGGAGGTTTCTCCACAGCAGCGGCCGGTGACATGAGGGATACTGTCGGAACCGCGATCATGGGACTCAGGGCAGCCACCACTAGGGCGCTCAGTGCTGCGCAGACTCGTGCTCTCCGAGCTGGAAGTATTCTCATGTCAATCCTCATGGGACGTTGGGATGGAGATCGGGATCATGTGAGGAAGGGAACATCTCCACGGTACGCCCCTTCCATGATTTTGGCAGTGTTTTTCACGATCTCATCCGATCGGTAGGTTGCCCGATCGTGACCGCGCGCCCCCACTGGCCCAACAACGACGGCGTCCGCCACCTCCTTCTCAGAGGCGACGGACGCCGTCGCTATGGGCGCGAGCCCGGATCAGCCAGGTATCAGACGATGCCGTGGGCGATCATGACGTCGGCAACGCGGGTGAAACCGGCCGCGTTGGCGCCGAGTACGTAGTCGCCGGGGCGGCCGTATTCCTCGGCCGCGGCGACGCAGGAGTCGTGGATGTCGGCCATGATGCCGGTCAGCTTGGCCTCGGCGGTCGCGAAGTCCCAGCGAGTGCGGCCGGCGTTCTGCTCCATCTCGAGGGCGGAGGTGGCCACGCCACCGGCGTTGGCAGCCTTACCGGGACCAAACAGGATGCCGGCCTTCTGGAAGGCCTCGACCGCCTCGGGGGTCGAGGGCATGTTGGCGCCCTCGGAGACCACTCCGCAGCCGCCCCGCAGCAGGGTGGCCGCGGCGTCGCCGTCGAGCTCGTTCTGGGTGGCGCAGGGCAGGGCGACGTCGCCGGGGACGTCCCACACCGAGCCGCCGGTGACGAGACGGGCGCCGGGGCGGCGCTCGACGTAGTCGGCCACGCGGCCGCGCTCGACCTCCTTGACCTGCTTGAGCAGCTCGAGGTCCACACCGGCCTCGTCGACGACGTAGCCGGAGGAGTCGGAGAAGGTGATCGGGACGGCGCCCAGCTGCTGGGCCTTCTCGATCGCGTAGATGGCCACGTTCCCGGCGCCGGAGACGGCCACCTTCTTGCCCTCCAGGGACTGGCCCTTGGTGGCGAGCATGGAGGCGGCGAACAGGACGGTGCCGTAGCCGGTGGCCTCGGTGCGCGCCAGCGAGCCGCCCCAGGCCAGGCCCTTGCCGGTGAGCACGCCGGCGTCGTAGGCGTTGCGCAGGCGCTTGTACTGGCCGAACAGGTAGCCGATCTCGCGGCCGCCCAC
>ERZ773099.2736-NODE-2736-length-11891-cov-3.876563_pt1 | contig 11891 bp, 12 predicted proteins | sample MGYA00511120_ERZ773099 | MGnify/ENA primary metagenome ERZ773099 (study PRJEB29015, sample SAMEA2738012) | human oral metagenome | biome: human oral; feature: human-associated habitat; material: dental | place: China | collected 2104 ... | reverse complement strand
CGGGGATCGGCTGGAGCGGTTCCGGCTGCCTGGGGGGGTCTTCGCCCTCGCCCAGGGGCGGCAGCTCGTAGGACTGGCTGGGGTCGTAGCGCTCGTAGCTGCCGTCGGCGTTTTTGCGGACGAACCCCTGACCGTCGGTGTCGATGAAACCCCGGCGCTCCGCCATGCGGCGCTGGAACTCCGAGAGGATGTCCCCGTCGTTGGTGACGTACCGCTTCGCGACCTCCTCGAGCACCTTGAATTTCTCCAGCGGGCTCAGGCTGCGCTTCAGCTGCGTTGCCCTGTAATATATCTCCTCGCCAACTATCGTCGTGAAGACGGCGGACTCTTGCGATCCCTCCTTGATCCTCAGGTTCCTCATCGCGGTCTGAACTGCATCGCTGTGCTGATACCCCACGTAGTCAGCGCCCTTCTTCCCGGCTCCCGACTCCCTCTCCTTGTAGAATATCCTGATCAGGCTCTTCAGGGTGTCGGACGAGAGCCGCCCGCCCCAGCGGTAGATCAGCTCCTCGTCCGTCTTGAGCTGCCCGTTTATGACTTCCTTGAACGCCTGCGCCCAATCCCGGATATCCTCCTTGAACTTCTCCGGGCGGTGTATCTGCGCGGCCCAGCTCTCCAGCTGCACGCGCTGCCGTCCGTCCGCTCCGCTGTCCTGGATGAACTGCTGCGCCTCCTCCATGCTAGAACTATCGGCGATCTTGTCCATCCAGCCGCTCATGTAATCGCGGTCGCGCTGTGCCTCCCAGCGCTCCCGGTCGGAGAGACGGGCCTTGTACTTGCCCCAGATGCGTTCGCGCGTCTCGGGGTCCAGCGAGGGGTCGTTCTCCATCGCGTTCCAGGCGGCCCGCTCGTCCGTCCCGAACCGGTCCATGAGCTCATCCGTGGCGGCGTAGACCGCCTCCTTCTCCGCCTCGTTCCGAACCTTCTCCATGGCTCTCTTCACGGCGCCCTCGGCCCTGACCAGGTCCTCTCCGGAGAACGATCTCTCGTTCTCCCGGAACCACGCCTCGGCCATCACCGGATCCTTCTGTATCATCCGTGCGAGGCGAGTCATGGAGATCTGCCCCTCCATGGCCTCGTAGGCGGCGCGCCGGGCCTCCGTTCCACGGCCGCGGGTCTTGAGCTCCAGGGCCAGCATCATCTGCTGCCGGGCGGCCTCCACGGCCTTGTCGTCGTCGAAGCTCTCCGCTATCTCGTCCAGCCCCAGCCGGATTGTCGCGTCGGCCTCGCCGTCGCGGTACGCCTTTATCTGGTCCGCCTCGAACCGGCTATTGCGCTCGCCCTGCTGCATCCGGTACTGTTCGGCCATGCGCCGGAAGTTCTGCGCGGACCGGGCGCTCGGCATCCTCGCCTCGTACTCCCCGGCCTTGTTTCCCATCCAGGCGTCCGCGTCCCGATAGACGCCCACGGCCCCATTGCCGAGGCGCGTGTTCAGGAGTCCCTTGTCGGGGTCCTCGTGATACTCGAACGCCTCCCGCTTGAAGGCGTTGAACGCCTCCAGGGTCTGCGCGTCCTCCACGTCCTCGGCCATCCTCCGGACGCGTTCCCCCAGGGCTTCAACGGCCCGGCCGATCCCCGCGCCGTACGCCTCCGGCCCCCCGACACCGCCCACGCGCGCGCCGGGGATGGGGGCGATCCCCACCTGCCGCTCGTATACAGGAATTCTCAAGGTACATACACCCCGCGTTTTCTGCCGATGTACCGTGGCAAAACCCTTTCGCTTACGGCCTTAACCCTTCCGCTTACGGCCTTGACGCCTGATGTCGTATTCTTCGTCCAGGCGCCAGGTCCCGCTGCGGAGAGCAGGCTTGTTCCGGCTCCGATGATGCTCCCGAACAGGGCGTTTCGTCCCGCGGCCCGTGCCGCCGAGGCCTCGTTGCGGTAGTTCGCGGCCTGCACCTGGTGCCCCCAGCCCTCACGTGCGGCGTTGAAGCGGATGACCACGGCGTCCTGCTCTCCCTCGCGCATCGAGGCATCCTGGACGTCCAGGGCGCTCCCGCTGTCCACCTCCACGCCCGAAGCGGCCAGGGCCGAGCGCTGTGTCCCCTGCAGCTGGGCCATCTGCCGCCGGAGCCTCAGCTCCTCCTGCCCGCCCCGCTCGATGGCGTCATGGGCCTGAGCCTCGGCGATGCGGGCGTTCTGGTTCGCCGCGGCTGCCTGCGCCTTTGCCGCGCTGTTTGCGGCCATGCCCTGCATGAGGGTTCCCGCGGCCCCAATCACCGTCGCAAGCATCGTGCACATGAAAAATCACCTCCAAAATCTATGAAACAACCGTCCCTCGGCGCCCCAGGGTTCCGCGGGCTCGATGTGGAACCCGGCCCATTTCAGCCACCGCAGGGACAGCGCGTTACGCGCGTCCGTCCAGTTCTCCAGGCGCTCGTAGCGCGCCAACAGCTCGTCGATGATGCCCCTGGAGACCCGGAAGAAGTGCACCGGGTAACGTTCCAGGGCGTCGGTCCCCACCAGCCACGGCCGGCCGAGCGTCCCGCTGACCCGCCCGGCCCCGAAGATCGCCAGGGGTTCTCCATCCAGCTCCACGGCCCAGCCGGGGTCCGAAAGCGCGATGGTGTACGCCACGGCGATCCTCGGGGAGACCCCGGACATGGCCCATATCTCCTCGACATCCGCGCGCCGCAGGTGCGGGACGATGCCCGCGTGTCGGGGCTCCAGAGGGACCAGCCGGGCGTTCGCCTTCCGGATGGCGCGCATCGGGCTATCCCCCAGCTGTAATCACAGGCGAGATGCTGACAACCGTCAGCGGACCGTCGGAGGTCCGTATTTGGATGGCCGCGTCGTTGCTGAACCCGTTGTCCAGCTGGATGTCCTCATCGGAGAGCTGCGGGGACCATTTCCATCGAATGCGCCGGCGTCTCTCCCAGGGGTCGGCCCCAGGGGCTCCCTTCGGAGCGGGCGCGGCCCACGCCTCTTTGGATCGGATTGCCGATACGACCAGGCGGGAGATGAGCTTCTTGGATGTGAAGGCACTGCCTTCTTTCCCCTCGTAGGCCACCCGCAGGGTCTCTATCGCGCTTTCGTAGGATGTCCCGGCATCCGTGAATACTGTCTCGTCGACTCGCCGTGCCAGACACTCGATGCTCCACACAGTTCCTCGTCGGACGGCGGCCCAGAGCTCCGAGTGCCGGTTGCCGGGGATGCAGGCCAGCGCCCCGATGCGTCCGGCGGTCTCCTGCCGGGACCATCCCACGACCTCGTGTTCCGGGTTGTAGGTACAGACCGCCGCGGTTCCGTCCTCCAGGGCGAACCACAGCAGTCCGTCGGGGATTTGCTGGTGTGCCATGCTCACTATCTCCCGGCTCGAGGGTGCCACGCCCTCCTGCGTCTTCCACTCGAAGAGGTGCCGCGAGAGGATGGAGATCTCGGAGCCCGAATATCCGTCCGTCTCCAGGCTGTAGCCGAGCGCGTGGACCTCCGTCCCGTGCGTCTGGACGAACACCGCGCGTCCGTTCACGGACACGGGCTGAATGCCCTTGCTGCCGATTGTGCTCTGCTGGTGGGCGACGACGGCTTTGGGGGAGATGGCCCCGTTATCTCCGGAGCCGGATATCTTCCACTCGCCTGACGGCGTGAACACCAGCAGGTCGGACAGGGCTAGAATCGAGTGAATACCGTCCATGTCGTCATCCGACAGGGTCAGCGTGATAGCGTCGTCGTCCCGCAGGGGGTCGGAGACGGAGAAGTTTTTGTAGTCCCCGACTCGGGACATCCAGACGGTCTGAGGCTGTTTTTCCGTCCCGGCCAGGACGAGCCGGTCCTGATAGAACGCCGCCGCGCCGGGGTAGCTCTGTTCCCGTCCCCAGGCGCCGAGCTTCCACCCGATCACGGTCCCATCCGCGGACAGGGGGATGTTGGGGTTCTCGTATTTCCGCTGGACCCGCTCCACCGAGGCTACGTCGCCGTCGTCGTTTACCGCCGTTATCCTGAAGATGAGCGACTTGACGTAGCCGGAAACGGTGACCTTGACAAAGATGGGGCGACTGCTGTGTTCGTAGTGCATCGCCCGCACGCGGTAGAACGCGTCATCCTCGGTCTCCGAGACGGAGAAGTCCAGCTGTCCCTGGGACGCGGTATCGCTTCGCACGTACTCCTTGATCAGGGTCCAGTTCGCCCCCAGGTCCACGCTGCGCTCCAGTCTCACGTGCCCGATCCAGTTATTGAGGGTGGATACGTTGATGGTGCTCTTGCACTCGAACTCCCGGGAGACCTCCCAGTCGGGCTCTTTCAGGGATTCAAAGGTCTGGGTCTCCCCCTTCATGGAGTAATCGACCTGCACGAGGGATCCGATCATGGCTCTCGTGAAGGTTCCCTTCTTGTCGGAGAGCAACTGGTAACCGTGCCCGCCCCACGTGACGGTGATCTTTGCCTCCGGATCGATATCGTCCCCGGAGATCCACGGTCCGCCCTCGAACGGGAAGGGCTTGAACTCCCAGTCGTTCAGAGCCTTTCGGGTCAGCATCTGCAGCGGAACTTTCCGATGGGCGAAGATGACGATGTTTCCGCTCTGCACGTACCGCAGGTCGCGGAGGTGTTCTGTGCCATAGGGAGACGTCGTGTTGTAAACGACGCGTCCCCCGGCCCAGAAGCGTGCCTGATGGTTCCCCAATTCGATCATCACTGCGTCCTCGGAGTTGTAGCGGAAGGGGACGAGCCGCACGGGGCAGGCGTCCCGCCCCTGGCTCACGCAGGGGGCCAGGTGGACGAACCCCGGCCGGCGCGTCACGCCGCCCTGCGGCAGGACGATCATGTTCTTCAGCCTGGAGAGCGCCGTCCCGTACCGTGCCAGGTCCACGCGGGCATGGAGCAGGGGCGATATCTCCCCGGATGCGAAGCTGGGTTGCAATCCTTTTTGGATCATTGCGCTATCCCTGCTCGAATCGCGAGGGCGATCCGGAATAGTCCAACCATGTGGCCCTGCGGAGCGGCAGTTCCCCGGCCATTCGGATATCCCCGTTCCGATGCGCTTCGTCCAGGGCCAGCTGGGACCGTTGCTCCAGGGACAGCAGAAGCTGCGCCTGCTGCTGCAGGGCGATGGCGTTCTCCGTTTCGCCTGTTATGGCCGCCCCCATCTCCGAGGCCAGCGACGCGCAGAAGGCGCTGGTGAAGGACGGGGTCCAGAGCGTCGTGTCCTCGATGCGCGCGGTGTAGCGGACCTGGATCTTGGGATGGTTGCAGAGCACCACGCGTCCCATCTGCTCCCAATGTGTCAATGTTCCGTGTGTCTCGATGAGCCCCAGGACGGTAAGGCAATCCGTCGGCAGGCTATAGGCATAGCCCCATCCGGACACCGGCGTTGTGTAAGTGGCCAGCGCGACGGTTTTTCTGGCGAACACCCAGGGGTGGAGCTGGAGCAGCCGATCCCGAACGAAGGCAAAGTGCCGGGCACAGGTGATGGCTTCCTCCTGCGCGTTGCAGGCGGTCAGTCCAACATAATTCAACGCCTCCAAAAGACTCTGCTCCTGCGCGGAAAGAATCAGGCGCTTGCCGCGCAGGAGTCCAAGCGCGCGTTCGCAGATCATGAATACGGACATGGCCTACGTCCTTTCCGGGATGGAGGGGAATCCCCTCCACCCCCAATAAATTCTCAAGAGTTGATGTCGAGAGCGAAGCCCGCCTCCATCCCCGTGCAGGTGATGGCCGAGGCGGTGGTGAGCTTCAGGCGGACGTAGCGCTCGATGCACAGGGGCGTCGGGGCGCACAGGCACATACCCGCCTTCATGTCCGACTTCTTCACGGGTGTCGGCAGCGACAGGGGGATGACCCTGGGCGTGCTGAAGTTCGCCTCGTTCGAGGTCTCCAGTGCGAAACTCATGTCGGGGTCACCCGTCGCCGTGGTGTCGGACTTGAAGACCAGCGCCACCCAGGAGGGGCGCCCCTTGCCCTGTTCCGGCGCGCCCAGGTCCAGCACGCGCCCCAGGGTCCCCGTCTCCACGTTCTGCATGTTCTCCTTCTCGACGAACATCAGTTCCTTGTCGAAGATCATGGTCGTTTCCTCCCTTCAGCTGACTTTCTTCTCCGGCTCCGCCTGGCAGTCGTTGCGTTTGATGGGGATGCCGGAGAACTTCAGGATGCGGGTGTCGCCCGTGACGTTCGCGTAGCCCAGGGCGAGGTTCGCCTTTTGGAACGCCGCTATTTCCAGCATGGAGAACACGTCGGGGTCCACGTACATCACCACGCGCCCCTGGGTGACGTGGCGCACCTTGTTCTTGGCGATGATCAGGTACTCGAAGAGCTTCTGTCGCGCCGCCTCGTCGGTCAGGAGCGCGTCGCGGTCGATGTTGCACACGCGCGCCGCGTACCGCTGGTCTCGGACCTTGAACCCCACAAACCACTTGTACTCCGTCACGTGAGCCAGAAAGTCCTTACCGTCCCGGTCCTTGACGTAGACGTTGCTCTGCGGTACGACCTCCAGCCCGGCAGTGCTGTTCTTGGGGTAGATCCCCGTGACCTCATCGGTGTCCCACTTGACGATGTAGATGGAGGCCAGGTTGTTCCCCACCCCCTCGGCGTTGACCACCTGCGGGGACGCCAGCTTGTTGTACCGCGTAGCGAGCCCGACGATCCCGGCGGGGTCCGCTCCGTAGAAGATGGAGGCGCACAGGTCCTCGCCCAGCACGGCGATGTGGGGCTTGTTCTCGCTCAGGAGGTACTGTCCGGCGCTCGGGGCCAGCTTCAGCTCGGACATGTCGACGATGCCGCGGCTGGCCAGCTCGATGCAGGTCTCCGTGTGCGCCTCGGTCTTGGAGGCGCTGGCCTCGATGCCCTCGTTTATCTTGCGCACCTGGGCGCGGGGCTTGGCGCTTCTTTTAAAGAACACGTCCCCGGTCAGCTGGTTTCCCCGTGCCCATGGGATGTCGTCCAGCACATCGTTCTCCTGCGCCAGAACCTCGGCGATGGAGGCCAGCGCCGAATCGCCGGGGTTCATGCGGTTCTTCAGGTCCATCAGGGTCAAAAACTCGTTAGCCATTTGCGTTCAGTCCTTTCACTCCCCGCAGGGATTCTCCAAAGATTGCCTCGGCAGGGTCGATCTTCCCGCCGCCTCCCGCACCGCTGCCGCTCTTGTCCTCGCCGGCCAGCTTCCCCGCGCGGTAGAACATCCGCACGATCTCCGGGTGTGTGTTCAGGTTGTAGCGTTGCAGGAGCGCTATAGCCCCCGGAGTGGCCAGCTGCTTGCAGCCCCGGTCGATGACGGCGTCGTTCGCCTCCCAGGCCGCGCCCCCGTACTCCGGGTCGGCCTTGCACTTGTCCAGCCAATCTGCCTTCTCCTTCGCCATGTCCGCCTCGAACTTCCTCATGCCCTCGGCGTCCGCGGCCTGGAGGCCCTGCAGCATTTTGCCCATCTGCGCCGCATGCATGTCCACGAGTTTTTGTACCAGCTCCCTGCGGCTCAGCCCGGCGTCGTTCACGATGCCCAAGAATGCGTCCCCAGACTCCTTGTCGTACTGGAACCCCTCGGGGATCTTCAGGTCCTCCGCCGTCAGAGGCGCGTCCTTTTCTCCGTCCTTGGGAGGGTCTGTGGGGTCCTTGCCGGGCTCGCTATCGGGCTTCGGTTCTCCCGAATCCGGGGGCGCCTTTCCCTTATCTCCGTCGCCGCCGGGGGCAGGCGGGGCCTGGAACAGCGCCGCCTTACTTCCATCCTTAGGTGGTTCCACAGGCGGCTCGCCAGGCGGCGTCAAGTTGGGGGCTCCGGGCTCGGGGCCGTTTCCTTCGCCTTCCCCGGCAAAAAACTGGATGTCAAACCTCTTCTTCCCTGTCTCCATCCTCTTTGCTCCTCTCCAAAAACTCTCGGTAGGCCGCCTCGCACTCGCCGACGCCGTGCGGGTCGATCTCCCGAATCGTGTTGGCGATCCTCAGAGCCGCGTCGTGCAGCCCCTTCACGTAGGCGGATGTCGCCGCGTCCGCCTGGAGCCCGACGGCGTTCAGTCCGCAGGCATGAAAAATGCCCCCGAACACGCGCCGTCCGGCGTCGGTCGAGAGCACTTCCCGATAATCCGTCAAGGTCTGCTGTCGTACAAAATCCTTCCCCGTCACATGACTTCCCCTCCTTCCGCCATGCCCGCCATCGCCTCGAGGGCGTTGCCGCCGCCCACGGGCGTCTCGGCCATGTCCTTCATGGCTCCCGCCACCTGCGGAGCCGCCTGAGCCGCCTGCATCGCGGCTGCCGCCATCTGCTGTTGCTGCGCCTGTTCCTGCTGCTGTTGCTCCCGAACCGAGCGGAGCTCCGCCACCGCGTCGTCGCCCAGCACGATGCCCGCCGGCAGTGCAAAGGCGTCCGCCAGCTGGTCGATCACCTCGTCACAGTCCAGCTTGTCCAGCACCGCGGGATACTGCCCCGCGGCCTCCTGCATCTGCGCCAGCGCCCCGACCGTCTGTATGACGATCTCCATGCCTGCCTGCGCGGCCTGTTTCTGCACGTTTGCCAGGATACTCGTGTACTCGATCTTTACGTCCGAGCCCACCAGCTCCTCGGGTGGGGGCGGGAACATCCCGCGCCGTTCCATGATGCCGAAGATGCGCTCGATGAGCGGGTCCAGCAGCTCGGACATCTGCCGCTCGATGAGTGGCCCCAGCATGTACATCTTCTCCGCCTCGCGCGCCTGGATCTCCGTCGCCGTCCGGCCCTGCCGCAGGTCCGAGGTCCACATCCTGAAGAAGTTGACATAGAACGTCTCCTCCAGGCGGGCGATGAGCTCCATCCGCTTTGCCGCCGCGGACGGATGGTCGAAGTTGACCGCGTAAAGCGGAGTGATGACCGGCGCGGTGCCGGTCGGGCCGACGGGCAGGTAGGTCGTGACCCCGCCGGGGTAGTCGTGCAGGTTCCCCTCCAGCAGGTTCGACGGCATGACCACGGGAGGCGCTACCCCCTTCTTGATGGCGCTGCGCTCATCCGTCTCCAGCTCCTGGACTGTCCGAGCATCGTCCAGCCCTACGTCGCCCGGCTGCTCCCGGCCGTAGATATCGTCGCCGACGATCCTCCACCGCGGCGCCATGAACGGACGCTCGTGGTATCCCGATATCCGCAGGAACTCCGGTTCCCTGTACCCAACCAGCCACCACAGCGAGCGATAGCGGTACAGCCCCGCCTTTCCCTCCTCGCGCCGGAACTCCTCCGAGGGCTCGATGAGGTGGTGCACCTCGAACCTCCGTCCGTCCAGTCCGTTCTTTCCCTCCGCCCTGTCCCGCAGCGAGAGCCTCAGCTCCTCCGGAAGCGCCTCCTCCCCGAACTCCGCCGCCAGCTGCCGCAGTGTGTAGGAAAAGCTGCGCCCCAGGCGGTTCACGCGCCCTTTCTCGTCCGTGCCGATCGCGTAGCTGCCGATCGTCAGGCTCCGGGCGTGGAATACGTCCTCGTCATCCTCCTCGATAAGGAGACACCCGGTCCCGAAGATGCCCTGCTCCTTGTACGCGTCAAAGAGTTGGTCGTACAGGTTTGTGCGGATCATGGAGCCCTGCATGATGTCCTGCACCTTCGTCAGCCACGCCTTGACGCGCTCCAGCTCCGCCATGCGGCTGTCGAAGAGCGTCAATGTGAACCACGGCCGGCTTGGCGACGTGAGCCCGCTCTTGATGCCCGCCGCGAAGTCGTCCGGGATCTGGCGGGGCTTGGAGTTCTTCCGCATGATGTCCCGTTTCGGCTTCTCCCGGACTGTAAAGCGCCCCCGGTTGGGCGCGAACTGCGCACGGAGCTCCTGCCACCAGGGCTCGTACTCCCGGCGAGCCTCCAGCATAATCCCGAAACGCCGGTCCGCCTCCTGTCGCATCTCCTGCCTGTCCGTCACCGTCACCTCCTTTCGCCCCGGCTGGGGTCACTGCCCCAGCTTCGTCTTGCCGGCCGCTTCGCCCTGCATGGCGCCCCCGGCTGTCGTCGAGGCCCGCGACATCGCCAGCATCCGTCGCTTCCTGTCGCTCTCCCGTGCCGCCACGACGTTCTGCGTCGCGTCGAGCTGTTCTATCTTCGGCGGGGCCGGCGGCGTCTCCACCTTCGGCGGCTTCATCACGCACATTCGCATCACCCCCTTCCGTCACAGGTCGTCCTCGGTTATCCGAACGACCCTCCGGCTCCCGCCCCGAACCGGCGCCGCAAACGTCAGTGCCAGCGCGTCGGCCGTGTCCGGGCTTGCCCCCATGCGCTCCTTGTACTTGTCCTTGGGCTCCAGCTTCATGCGTCCACGGGTGTCAAAGCTGTAGACACGGGCTGAGAGCTCCGTTTTGAGGCCGGGGTGGGCGGGCAGGGCTCCGTTTTCCATCAGCCACTTCTTCGTCCTGTCGTACATCTCCGTGACCCGATTGGCATAGCGCGAGTCATCCATCGCCCTGCCACCGAAGGGCACCTCCATAACGACAAAACCGCGATGCCTCAGCGTGTCGATGACGCCTTCCCCGCGTCCGGCGTCCACGAATACGGCGTGCGGTCGATGTTCGTGGATGAGCTGCCCCAGTTGGTCGGCAAGTTGGACGTTGTCGAGCCCTCGCCACACCCAGGGTTCCAGGGCAACGAGTCCTCGCCGGAGCACGGCGGCTGAGCTGTCGTCCCCAAACCGTGCCACGTCCACGCCCAGGACCGTCTCGGACCCCGCCACATCGGCATCCGCATATCGCCTGGAACAGGCCGCGCTTACCAGGTCGATGGGGATCAGCACGTCGAATGCGGACGCCGTGAAGTCGCACAGCATCTCCTGACGGTACTCGTTCTCGTTCATGTTTTCCTTCAGAAGCGCCAGTTCCCCTTCAGGGATGACGCCCGTCTCGTCGGCCCGGAACATCCCGGCGTACCATCCCGGCGTCGTGCGGGCGGTCTGGAACATCTCGAAGAAGGCGTTCTGCCCCTTGGGTGTCCCGATGAAGAGTGCCCATCCCTTGCGGTCGGCCAGTGCGGGAAGGATCACCTCGCCCCATATCTCCCGCTTCATCTGCGCGAACTCGTCCAAGATAACCCCGTCGAAGTACACTCCGCGCAGGGAATCGGGGTTGTCCGCGCCGTAGACGCGCAGTTCGGCTCCTGCGACGTTCGGATGCCGGCTCGGCAGGATGACGGACAGTTCCGTCTCGTTCACACGCCGCCACTCTGTGAGGGGTGCGGTGTACTCCTTCAGGTAATTCCAGGCGATGGCCCGTGCCTGCACGCGAAACGGAGCTATGTAGGCGTATCGCGGGCTTTTCAGAGTGTTCCTGACGGCACTCATCAGCATGTGGTTGATCGCGCCGACGGTCTTCCCGAATCGGCGGTGTGCCACCAGCACGGAGAACCGATGCCCCCACAGTGCGGGATGAATCTCCTTACTCCACAGTTCCCGAGGCTTGTACGGCATCGGGATGGTCCGCTCGTCCATCGGTTGGGTCTCCCTCCGTAAACGCCAGGTTCAGCACAACGGGCGCGCCGCCGCTCACCTCGATGCTCTGGCGCGTGAATCCCAGTATGTCCGCCAATTTTGCCAGAGCCCCCACCTTGTCGTATCGTTTCACCTCCACTTCCCCTTTTGCCGTGATTTTGACGGCGGATATAGCCGCCGTGACGTGCCGGGGCCGGGAGGGCAGGGCGCGGATGACCTCCTCCCCGAAGGGGAGGTACTGCTGCGGGTCCTCCGGCAGCGGTTGCAGGTCGTCCTGGATGTTCGAGAACGCGATAGCCTTGAGCTCGGAAATAATCTGTTCCCGACTGACCTCGCTGTCCTCCCGCCACTCCTTTTCAAGTTTCGACAGGCGTTCACGGATGTTACGCTTTGCCCTGAGCTCGCAAGCCGTTGCGCGGGCACGCTTTTCGGAGTACCCCGCGGCGATGGCGGCGCGTGTTCCGTTCCTCAGGACGAGATATTGCCGGCAAAACTCCTCCTCCTTCGGCGACAGGTTCTCCCCCTTCATTCTTCCTCACCCCCTTCACC
>ERZ773099.2733-NODE-2733-length-11897-cov-15.678770_pt1 | contig 11897 bp, 9 predicted proteins | sample MGYA00511120_ERZ773099 | MGnify/ENA primary metagenome ERZ773099 (study PRJEB29015, sample SAMEA2738012) | human oral metagenome | biome: human oral; feature: human-associated habitat; material: dental | place: China | collected 2104 ... | reverse complement strand
GCGCGCCCGCGCCCCGGTCCCCGCCGCCCTCCGCCGCGTCCAGGGCGCCCCTGGGCACGGCGACCCCCGCGACCCTCGCCATCGCACCGGCGGCGGCGCGCTCGCGCTCGGCCAGCGCTGCCCGTGAGTAGGCAGCCGCCTCCGCCAGGCGCTCCTGGAAGGCGACGTAGACCCGCGTGTCGAAGACGTCGCGCAGGATCCTCTCGCGCTCGTCCGACGTGGCCGTGAGGAACCGCGCGAACTTGCCCTGCGGGAGCACGATCGTCTGGAGGAACTGCTCCTTGTCGAGCCCCACGATCCGCGTGATCTCCGGCCCCACTTTCGAGGGCCCCGAGGCGATGTCTTCCACTGTGCGCACCCCCGCCTCCGCGGAGGGGTCCTCCACGACGCGCACCAGCGTCGCCTTGGAGTTGCGCTGCGTCTTGCGCCCGGCCGGCGTGTACGCGGGAGTGCGCGCCACGCGGTACAGGCCGGAGCGGACCTCGAAGACCAGGTCCACCTCGCTGCGCTGGCCGTCCTCCAACCGGTTCGAGCGCAAACGGTCCTTCGACGCGTCCTTCTGCCTGGCCACGTCCCCGTACAGGGCGAAGGTCAGCGCGTCGATGATCGTGGACTTGCCCGACCCCGTGGGCCCCTCCAGCAAGAACAGCCCCGACTCGTCGAAAGCCGTGAAATCGATGACCTGCCTCTGGGTGAAGGGGCCGATCCCCACCATCTCCAGCCTGCGGATCCTCATGACCGCTCCTCCCCGCGCATCCGCTCCCACACCGAGCGGGCGACGCCGCGCTCCTCGTCGTCCAATGCCCTGCCGCCCACGGCCTCGAAGAACTCCTCGCAGACCTCGCGGGGGCTGCGCGAGGCCACTGCCCCGCGCCCGGGCCGGTGGGAGATCCCGGCCGGGGAACGGTGCTGGACCACCAGCGCATGGGGGTACGCCTCGCGGATCCGGGGCACCATCTGCGCGGGCCTGGCGGCGTCGGTCACCGTCACCGAGCAGTACGACCGCCGCGCCCCGGGGTCGGGATCCGACAGGAGGGCGTCCATGGTGCCCTCCAGGACGCGCACCTCCCGGAGGACGGGGACCAGCGCCTCCTCCACCGAGAGCACCGAAGTGGGGCCCGTGGACACCAGGGTCACGGACTTGGCCGCCCCCGCCTCGGAGAACGAGTACGCGATGGGGGAGCCGCTGTAACGGATCGGCACCGACGCCCCCGCCACGTCCTGCGGTCGGTGCAAGTGCCCCGCCGCCACGTAGTCGAGGCCGTGCCCCTCGAAGCCCCCGTCGAAGCCCAGGGAGTCGAAGAGGGAGGCGCTCACCGAGGCCACGCCCCCCACCTCGATGTCCCTCTCCGAGTCCGAGGGGAGGGCGCCCGTGATGAAGGCGTGCGCCATGCACAGCGCCGGGCGCTCGTCGCCGTCCGCGCGCCTGCGCCTCAGATCGGCGCCCACCCGGCGCAGGGCGGCGGCAACGACGGCCTCGTGGCTGCGCGGCAGGGGAGGGGGCTCCCCGTCCTCCCCGCCCGGCAGGTCCGACAGCTGCTGGCGCACCAGATCCGGCTCCAAGTAGGGGATCGCGTAGACCAGGGCCCCCTGGTCCTCCCCGCCCAACTCGACCGCCGTCCCAACGGACAGGGGATCGGCGGCCACCGTCAGGCGGGCGTCCAGCAGGCCCGCGAAGGCACCCAGGCGCACGGGGCCGTCGTGGTTGCCCGACGTGAGCACCACGGGCGCCCGCGCGCACAACGCGACGAGCGCGCGGCGCAGGCGCCGCACCGAATCGACGGGGGGCACCGCGCGGTCGTACACGTCGCCCGACACCACGACCGCGTCGACACCGCGCTCCTCCACGAGGCCGATCAGCCAGTCGAGGAAGGCGTCGGCGCTGGCGGACAGGTCCTCCCCGTGCAGGGTGCGCCCCAGGTGCCAGTCGGAGGTGTGCAGGATCAGCATGGAACCAGTGTCCCAGACGCCGTGCGCGTCTGCGTCCGCGCGCGTCGGGGCGGCTTCGGCCGGGAGGCGGGGCTTCGGCCGGGTCGGCGGCGGCCCCTGGCGTCCCACCCGCGCGGAGCGGGCCCCGTCCCATCTCGTCTACCTCGAGCATGAGCTGGAGGGCCCCGCCCGCGTAGAGCTGGCCCCGTCGGCGGGCGGGTCCACGAGCGCTGCCCCGTTACCGCGGCTTGCGCACCGGACGCCCCGGGCCCAGGGCGCCGGCCCCGATAGCATGGGCGCATGACCAAGCCGTTCCTCATGCTGACCTCCCGCGACGACGGGCCGGTCCTGGCCTCCGAAGTGGCCGAACTCCCCCGGATCGCCGGACTCGGCGACGACGAGCACGTCCACCTGCGCATGGAGGCCGGCCACCTGCCGGACCTCGACCTGGCCGACTACTCGGGCATCATCGTCTGCGGCTCCCCCTGGGACGCCAACGCCGACGACCACGACAAGGACGCCCGGCAGGTCGCCGCGGAGCAGTGGCTGTCCCGCCTCTACACGCGGGTCCTGGGCGAGTCCTTCCCCCTGCTGGGGCTGTGCTACGGACTGGGCACCCTCACCCTGCACCTCGGGGGCGCGGTCGACACCCACCACGGGGAGGAGATCAGCGGCATCGTCCTGACCAAGACCGACGCGGGCCGCGCCGACCCCCTGCTGGAGGGCACGCCGGACCGCTTCCACGCCTATGTCGGGCACCACGAGGCGGTCCGCGAGCTCGCGCCCGGGATGAGCGTGCTGCTGGCCGGGGACGACACCCCCATCCAGATGGTGCGCGTCGGCGAGGCGGCCTGGGCGACGCAGTTCCACCCCGAGCTCGACCTCGCCGGGGTCCTGGTCAGGGTCGCGCACTACGGAGGGCGCTACTACCCGCCCGAGGCGGCTGAGGCGATCACCGAGCAGGTCTCCGGCGTCGACGTGTCCCCCTCGCACCGGGTGCTCACGAACTTCGTCGAGGCATTCCGCCGCTAGGGCGCGCTCGCGAGGGGGCCGGGCGCGGATCCCTCCGGCCTTCCCCGCTCAGTGCCCTTCGACCCTTCTGGTGTCGCACACAAGGGAGGGAATTACGCAACACTGGGCCGCACACAAGGGCGGGATCAAGCCCTTGTGTGCGGTGCGTGTTTCGTAAATCGGGGTCCTTGTGTGCGTACTCCGAGGGGGCGGTGCGCGATCCGGAGCAGTCCGCCTGGGGCGCTGCCCCGGTGTGGGCGTTCCCCCGGGCAGTGGGCGTGGTCGGCTGTATCCGCAGCGCGCCTGGCCCTGGTGCGGGCCCTGCCGGGCGCGAGCTCGAGCGCGCGCCCCCGATGCGGACGCGCGTTGTCGACACCGTGAGGGGGTTGTCGGCACTGCGAGGGGGGTATAACGCGCGCTGGTGTCAACAACGCGCGTCGGTGCGGACAACGCGCGCTCACGCCAACAACGCGCGTCGGTAGTCCGCACCCGTGCCAGTTGCGCGTGCCCGCGCCAGTACCTCGTCCGTGCTGGTGGCCCGCAGTGTTATTTATTGGGGAACTGTTGGAGTGCTGGGCTTTCGGGTACCCTTTGCCTGTTCGACCGTCTGCCATCCGGAGTCCGTTATGAGCCGTTCATTCCTCGCCCGAGCGATGTCCCTCACAGCCGTTGCCGCCCTTTCCCTGGGCTTGGCCGCATGCGGGGGCGGTGGGGGCGCCAGTGTCGAGGACCTCGACTCCGCGCGCACCGAGGCCACTTCGACGATCAACTCGCTGCCCTCGCTCACCGAGTCCGACAAGGAGGAGTTCAGCATGCAGCTGAGCTCGGCCGCGGACACTGAGTCCATCGACCGCATCGTCGCCGACGCGCGGTCGCGCAGTGAGGAGAAGGCCAAGGAGTAGCCCGGAGGCACGGGAGGGGCGGAGTCGGCGGCCAACGGGAACTGAGGCGCCGCCTCCCGGCCCCCGCGACGGGCCGCGCAGGCCCTCAGCCCTGTTCCCCGGCGCCCGGGAGGGCCGCGTGCGCGGCATGGCGGGCGTGTCGGCGCGGTTCGTCCGGAGTCCGGGACGGGCCGCGTGCGCGCGGGCCCCGCACGGACGCCATGATGCGCGGAACGGGGCCGGCGCCCGGTCGCCGTGAGGGTTCCTCTTCCGAGTCGCCCCCTACTCGTTAGCCCAGCGCCGCAGCGGGCCCGCCCCCGCTGGGCCGGACCGGGGCCCGCGCCACCCACTGCGCCAGCGCCTCGCAGGTCGATGCGAGTTCCGCCTCGTGGGCGCGGTAGCCCGCGATGACGCGCTCCGTGTCGGTGCCCTCGTTGGACTCCTGCCACCGCCGCGCGATGGGCTCGGTGATCTCGGGGTGGAACTGCACGCCCAGCACACTGCCCGCGAGGAACGCCTGCGGATACTTCTCCGAGACGGCGAGCACCTGGGAACCCCGCGGCGCCTCGCCGATGGCGTCGCCATGGTCCTCGAAGACGACGCGCGTCCGCGTGAGGCACCGGATCAACGGGTCCTCGTGCGAGAGCGCGTCCCCGGTCCAACTGATGGGCGTCACCCCGCACTCGGGGCCCAGCGGCGCTCCGACGTCGACGCGGCCGCCCAGGGCCACTGCCGCCAACTGCGCGCCCAGGCAGACGCCGAGCACCCGGACTCCCGCCCCCGCGCACGCCGCGATGAGGGCGCGCAGGTCCGGCAGCCACGGCCACTTCCCGTCCGCGTGGGCGTCGGCAGTCCCCCCGAGGACCACCAGGGAGTCGAATGGCGCGCCCTCGGCGCGGACCCGCTCGACCAGAGGGGCGATCGCCCCCGGATCCTCCCAGGCCCGCAGGACGCGCGGGGAGTCGAGGAAACGGGAAAGCAGGCCGAGTGGGGCGACGGGGTCGTTCTGGATCACCAGGGCGGTCATGGGGTAAGTGTACAGCCCTCTGGCGCCGCGGGCCCTTCCCGTCACCTCCGGCGCCCGCGGGGCACTTCCCCTCACCTCCGGCGCTTGAAGTAGGCGAACAGGCGTTTCTCGCGCACGAGGCAGGTGGCGGCCACCGCCCCCAGCAGGGCGGCCAGCAACCCCGCGCCCGCTTCCAGGAAGACGATGGCCCACACTCCGGGCGCCTCGGGGGACTGCGCGCCCGCGATGACGATGGTGGCGGCGGGCAGGGCCATGACAGTGCCCGACGCGGTCCACGCCAACGCCTCGCAGGTCTGGATGAGGAGAGCGTCGGCGCGCGAGAGCCCCGCGTGCAGGGCGGAGGCGATCTCCAAACGGCGCGCCCACACGCCCCCGGCTCCCACCAGCGCCCCCAGGACGGCGGAGACCAGCGGCGCCCACCGGGTGAGCCTGCCGCGCAGGAGTGCATCGCCGTCGAAGGAAGCGCCGAGCGATGCGTTGAACGCGCCCTCCTTGACTTCCGGCTCGCCGTCGGGGATGACGGCAGTCCGCGCCAGCGGGGAGATCGCCGTGCTCATCGGCCAGGACTCCACCCAGCACTCGTCGAAAACCCCTTGGGCGGGCACGGGCGCGATGACCGCGTAGGCGAACCCCGGCCGCCGCCCGTCGCCCTCGTCCCACGGGTACACGCCCGCCACCTCGGCGTCTCCCCCGGTGAGCGCCAGCGCCGACCCTGGCCGCAGCCCCAGGGCCGCTGCCACCTGCTCGGAGGCGAGGACGCCCGTAGTGGGAGCGCCCGGGGCGCGCACGATGGCCCCGATGCCCGGCGTCGCCTCGTAAAGGGGGATCGACGAGGCGGGGAGCGCGGCGGCGCGGACACCTGTTTCCGCCGTGCGCACAGCGGCCGCGCGGACCCCGGGGATGCGCCCGAGGGCGTGGCACGCCGCACCGTCGATGGCCCCCTTCGCCTCGATGACGCGCACGGACGCCAACGAGGCGCGGAACCGCGCGGCCTGGGCCCCGATGCCCACCACCTGGGCGCAGTCCACCAGCGCCGGGCCGCACACCAGCAGGGCGAACAGCGCACTCAGGACGCCCGCCCTGGCGGTGCCGGTCGCGATGTCCCGCCACACTTCGCGCACGAGGGCGCCCCACGTCATCGAGCCCGCTTCCGGCGCGCCCTCCCCGTCCGGGCGCCGCGTGGCCGGTGGCTCCTCCCCGCCGCCGCGCGCCGACCGTTCCTTGGACCTGCGGCCCGGTGCCGCCCCCTCCCCGGTGCTCCGCGCTTCCCGCCCCCTCATCGCCCACCGCCCCTGTAGCGCTCGTCGCCCAGGTCGATGACCTGGTCGCACTGGTCGCGCACCGCCGGGTCGTGGGTGGCGATGACGACGGCGGTGCCCTGCGCGTGCAGCGCCGTCAGGGCGTCGGCGACGCGGTGGGCGGTGGTTTGGTCGAGCTGCGCCGTGGGCTCGTCGACCAGCAGGACATCGGGCGAGCCCGCCAGGGCGCGCGCCATGAGGAGGCGCTGGGCCTCTCCGCCGGACAGGGTGGAGAAGGGGCGGTCGGCGGCCCCGGCCAGGCCGAACTCCTCCAGCAGGAGCCTCGCCCGCTCGTCGGCGGCGCGGGTGGGGACCCCGCGCGCCAGCAGGGGCAGCGCCACATGGTCGAGCGCGGTGCGGTGGGGCGCCCCGTGGGGGTTCTGGAAGACCCACGCGATCCGCGGGGGGCGGTCCGGGCGGGCCGGTGCGCTGGCGCGCGCGGCGCCCTCGGCGGGCGGCATCCACCCGGCGCAGATTGCCAGCAGGGTGGACTTGCCCGAGCCGGAGGGGCCGACCACGGCGGCCACCGATCCTGCTTCGACGCGCGCGTCCACTGAGCGGAAGAGCCACGGCCCGGAGCCGAAGCGGTGGCCCACGCCGACGAGTTCTACGGGCACGCGCGCCCCTCGGTGCCGAGGTCCACCGAGTCCAGGGCGGTGTCGGAGGACACGTAGGTCTACCCCAGTTGCGAGCCGACCACCGTGACCTCGACGGCCTGGCCGCCCTGCCACACGCAGGAGCGGCCGGCGGTGCCGCCCACGGCCGCAGGCGGCACGACCGACACGGTGAGGGGCTCGGCGAGGCGCCACTTCACGCACAGCTGCGCGCCATCGCCGGCGTTGGCGCCCTTGGCGGCGACGTGCCCCGCGTACTCGGGGGAGTCCATGATCGCCGAGACGGTGCCGGGATCGGTGATGACGCCGTCACCGGGAACGGGGAGCGCCTGGGAGCCCAGCAGTATCACGCGCGCCCCGGGCTGGGCGTCCTGGGGGATGGTGAGGCGCGGCGGCGCCCCCGCGTCGGCCAGTTCCACGAGGCTGGTCTGGGTGTCCACAGCGTCCCCCAGGTGGGCGGGCACGCCGGTGGGCGTGACCTGCGGGGCAGGGATCCACAGGAAGCTGTCGGGCGAAAAGGAGGCGGGCACGCCCCCGGCGCCGTCATCGACGCCGAGGACCAGGGACAGGGCGCGCCGGGTCCTCCAGTCCACGGTGTCCGAGGCGGGGGCGGCGTACCCCAGGCGCGCGAGCTCGGCGTTCAGTGCGGCGATGTCGTCGCCGCGCGCCCCGTCCTCGATGGGGCGGTACAGGGGGGTGGACGTGGCCAGGGCCGCGATGGGCCGTCCGTCGATGGCGCAGACGACCTGGCCGGACTCCACGGGCGTCCCGGCGCTGATGCCCAGCGAGGTGAGGCGGCCCTGGGCGGGGGAGCGCAGGGCGCGCTCCCCCGTGGCGCTGATGGTGAGGGTGACGGAGCGCTCGTCGGCGAACTCGCGCTGGGAGACGGGCGCCGAGGTGGGGGCTTGGCCGGGCTGCAGGGCCTCGGGGGTGGGGGGCCTCGCCACGAGGACGCCCACCGTGGTGCCCAGGGCGAATGCGAGGGCGGCCGTGAATGCGCCCATTCCCAGCAGGCGGAGGGTGCGGCGCTGGGGTTTCCTCATCTGTCCTCCTGGCGGTGGGTGGTGGGGTGGTGCACGTGGTGGGTCGGTGCTGCCCGGGCCGGCCCCCTTACGGCGGGGAGCCCCTGGTGCGGGCGAATCGCAAGAGCGTGGGTCCGGCGTCGGAGGGAGCCCGGTGCGGGCGGTCGCGGGGCCGGGGGCTGTGGGGCTGCGACCGGGGGCGGCAGGGCCTATTGGTTCGGATCTTCTGAGCACTCCCTCATCGCTAGGACAAATGCGTCTTCGGTGCTCGTGTATTCGATCACCTCCTCGATGGGCCTGTTCGACTCCGCGGCGTTCTGCCCGGCGCGCTCCCAGTCGTCGCCCGAGAAGGAGGGGTCCACCACTCCCTTCCTCACCAGGCAGGCGGCGTACAGGTCCGCCCACCTCGCGTTCGTGGGGTTGATTCTCATGGCGTGGTAGGTCGCCTGGACGAAGGGCTCGCCACTGATGCCCGCGCACTCGTGGACCTCTGTCTCGTACTCATTGGGGTCGTCCGAGGTCCCAGATACGGCGAGGGTTCCATTCTCGTAGCGCGCTCCCACGACCCCGTGGTCCTCCAGGCACCGGATATTGGCGTCCTCGACGGCGCGCATCTCCTCCTCGGTGATGGTGTTGTCCTCCAGGATCTTCAATACGAAGTCGTTGCCCTGGTACTCCGCGCGGGCCTGCTCGAACTCCGCGTCCCATCCCGGGCCCGACTGCACTGCGGTGCGGGCCTGGCCGCCGCAGGCGCACAGGGCGCACACCAGGGCGAGAAGCGCGAGCGCGCCGGACGCCCTCCGCGCCGCTACCGCGCCCCGGCCAATGGGCGGCCCACTGCTGCGCCCGCCCGGTGTCAGTGATCCAGTGGTGACGATGGCCCTCATGGCGTCTCCTTCGAGGCTCATGCGATCGCAGCGACGACGACCAGTCTCCTCCGAGGTTATCCGATATCCCCTCGAATGACAACGGGTGAAGGGAAGGCTCCGGAGCGGCAGTGCCCGGACGTTCGCAACCCCCTCCACCGGTCCGCCCGGCGGACGTGCGATCCCCGTCCGCGGGGCGCGGCCACCGGTGAAGGGGGCTGCGAAACACTTCAATTCTCACGGCGCGAACTGTGCGCCGCTTCAGCGTCCCCTGGGAAAACCCTGGGAGTTCGCGATGGTTGCTGTGAACCTGCTGCGGGGCCTCTGCGCGGCTGCCCTCACCGGGAGGCCAGGCGCGCCCCCTCGGCCAGGGACTCCAGCTTCGCCCACGCGATCGACGGGTAGATGCGCCCGCCCAGGCCGCAGTCCGTGGAGGCCACCACCCGGGAGTCCCCGACGATGTCGGCGAACTGGTGGATCCGCTGGGCGACCAGCTCCGGGTGCTCCACGACGTTCGTCGAGTGGGAGACGACCCCGGGGACCAGGTACTTGCCGTCGGGCAGGGGCGTGTCGCGCCAGATCGTCCACTCGTGGGCGTGTCGGGCGTTGGCCGCCTCGAAGCTGAGGCCGTTGGCGTCGACGGCAAGCGCCAGGTCCACGATGTCCTTGAAGGGGATGTCCGTGGTGTGGGGGCCGTGCCACGAGCCCCAGCACACGTGGAAGCGCACCAGGGACGGATCGATGCCCCGCAGCGTGTGGTTGAGGGCGTCGATGCGCACGCGGCAGAACGCCCGGTAGTCGGCGACGCTGGGCTCGGGGTTCATCTGGTCCCAGCCCTCGGCGATGTCGGGGGCGTCGATCTGCACGGTCAGGCCCGCGTCCGTGATCCGCTTGTACTCCTCGCGCAGCACGTCGGCGCACGCCCACACGACCGCCTCGTCGTCCTCGTAGAAGGCGTTGGCCACGCGCGCGGCCGACCCCGGGGAGATCGCGGCGACGAACCCGTCCGACAGGGGCTTGCCCGCCGCCTCGAGGGCGTGGGAGACGCCCGCGATGTCGCGTTCGACGGCCTGCTCCCCGATGTAGGTGAGTGCTCCGGTGATCGTCGGGAACGCCACGGGGTTGCGGTTGGCGATGTGGATCCCCGAGTCCGGGTCGGCGTAGGCGTCTGCGAAGCGCACCCAGTCGCGGCGCTCGGCGAAGGACGAGAAGGACAGGCGGCCGTCGCGCCCGGCGGGCGGCCTCACGTCGAAGCGCGACACGTCCTCGAAGGACAGGCCCCCGAAGCGCGAGAACGAGTACGTCCACCACGCGCCGTAGTCCACGGTGTCGAGCATGGCGTGCCCGTACTCGCCGTCGTTGACGACGTCGATGCCGATGCCCGCCTGGCGGGCCACGACGGCGTCGACCTCCTCCTGCAGCAGGGCAGAGAAGTCGGCGTCGGCCAGTGCCCCCGCGCGGTGCTCCCGGTTGGCGTCGAGGAGGCGCTGGCTTCGGGGCAGTGAGCCAACGTGCGTGGTGCGGATCGTCATTCCACAGTCCTTTCGTCGAGTGCCCCCAACCCTAGGCGGCACGGGGGAGGCGGTGGCGGCCCGGTCCGCGCACTGAGCCAATGTGATCGCCCCGGGTGCTCCCGGTCGGCGTCCCGAGGCGGGCGCTGCTGTGCGGTGGGCCCGGGTCGCCTGCCCCTGCCTGGCGCCCTGCCTGTGCAGATCAAGTTAGGCCGCCTCCGCGCTTCCGGTCCTCCTCTGCGTCCCGGGGCGGGCGCTGCTGTGCGGTGGGTCCTGTCTGGCCCCTGCCCCGGGCATTGGGGTAGGAAACTGTGCATTGGGGTAGGCAATTTGCCTACTCCAATGGGTGGTTGCCTGCCCCAATGGCTGGTTGTGCCCCGGCGAAGCCCGCGAAGAGCCTGGTGGTTGCCTGCCCCGATGCGATCGGGCGCGGGCGCGGAACACGCCGCCGAACCGCATGCCTGGAGCGCCACCGAACCACGGGGGCGGGAGCGCCGCTTTGACAACTGGGTGAAGCGCCTCGCGCCGGGCGGGGGCGGTCCAAAACCCGTCTGAGTCTCGCCCCGTTCAGGCGGCATGGCGCGGGGGTTGTCCAAAATCCGTCTGAGTTTCGCCCCGTTCAGGCGGCATGGCGCGGGGGTGGTCCAAAATGCGTCTCAGTTTCGCGACTTGAGCCGGATCCGGGCGAATTCGGGCAGACTCTGACGCATTTTGGACCATGCGCTCGACCAGCCCCCGTTCGAGCCTGGAACTCAGACGCATTTCGGACCTCCAGACAGGCGACGGGCCCCGCCCGCCCGCCCCGGGCCCGGGCATTGGGGTAGGAAACTGTGCATTGGGGTAGGCGATTTTCCTACCCCAATAGGTGGTTGCCTGCCCCGATGCGATCGGGCGCGGGCGCGGAAAACGCCACCGAACCGTGCGCCTAGAGCGCCACCGAACCACGGGTGTGGGAGTACCGCTTCCACAGCTGGGTGAAGCATCTTGCGGGTGGGGCGGTCCAAAATCCGTCTGAGCTTCGCCCCACCCAGGCGGCACGGCGCGGGGGCGGTCCAAAATCCGTCTGAGTCTCGCCCCATCCAGGCGGCACGGCGCGGGGGGCGGTCCAAAATGCGCCTGGGTGTCGCCCCGCGGGCGGCCGCGCGTATTTGCTGCGCCCGGTGTTGCGTTTTCCCGGCGCCGGGCGCGCGGTGTCCACCCAGTGGTCCAACCTCACACACCGGTTGCGGGGGCGCGGAAACCGCGCAGAACGGCGGCGCAGCGGCCCCGCCCCCGTCCGCAGGGCGCGCACCGCCGCGCGCCGGGGCGCTGCCGCTCCTAATGTTGTCCGCGTATCGAGACTAGAAAGGCCAGATGATGAGCCGCCCACTCCGCTCCGCGACCTCCACCCAGGGACGCAACATGGCCGGGGCCCGCGCCCTCTGGCGCGCCACGGGCATGGGGGACGATGATTTCGGCAAGCCGATCATCGCCATCGCCAACTCCTTCACCCAGTTCGTCCCCGGGCACGTCCACCTCAAGGACATGGGGTCCCTGGTGGCGGGCGCGGTACGCGAGGCCGGCGGCGTCGCCAAGGAGTTCAACACCATCGCCGTGGACGACGGGATCGCGATGGGCCACGACGGGATGCTCTACTCCCTGCCCAGCCGCGAGGTCATCGCCGACTCCGTCGAGTACATGGTCAACGCCCACCGCGCCGACGCCCTCGTGTGCATCTCCAACTGCGACAAGATCACCC
>ERZ773099.2731-NODE-2731-length-11900-cov-8.673364_pt1 | contig 11900 bp, 10 predicted proteins | sample MGYA00511120_ERZ773099 | MGnify/ENA primary metagenome ERZ773099 (study PRJEB29015, sample SAMEA2738012) | human oral metagenome | biome: human oral; feature: human-associated habitat; material: dental | place: China | collected 2104 ... | reverse complement strand
CATGTGTTAAGCACGCCGCCAGCGTTCGTCCTGAGCCAGGATCAAACTCTCCGCTAAAGGGTTGCCCCTATTCGAGAGCCTGTTGGCTCATTATGTCATTCTTGTAAAAGAATTGTGTTCGTTGACTGACATCAACGATGTTGCATCTGGCTTGTTAGATTCAATAATCTAACATGTTTTGCATTGTGTAGTTTTCAGGGTACATCCTGCGCTGATTCTACCTCTCGGGGAGCTTTTCACTCCCGTGCGGCTCGCATCAGCGCGACTGTCATAATATAACACAGAGGATTGACTCTCGTCAACCCCCTTTTTTTAGTTTTTTCAACTTTTTCTCAAAGGTCTCACATCATATGTGCAATCAAGACGACAATGACCCCTGGAATGCCGAAGATGCCGACAATGAGCGCCTTAAAGAAGGTGATCTCAATGCCTACGCCAAACAAATTGATGACCCACAGGATAACAGCACCGACGATGCTGTTTGTGATGAGTACCCACAGGATGCGTAACGGCAGCGCGATGACCTTCCCGAGAATCGCAAACAATACAATACCGACAGCAAGAGCAGCAATAATATCCATCTTAGATTTCCCTCCTATTTTCCATTGCTCGTGAGAGGGTGACCTCATCCGCATACGCGAGGTCACCGCCGACAGGCAGCCCATGGGCAATGCGCGTGACACGGACGCCCATGGGCTTTAAGAGTTTTGCAATATACATGGCAGTCGCCTCCCCCTCGACATTGGGATTGGTCGCGACGATGACCTCCTGCACCTCCGATGCACCGGCGCGCGTAACGAGTTCGCGGATGCGGATGTCGTTCGGGCCAATGCCTTCGAGCGGCGAGAGTGCGCCGTGCAGGACGTGATAGACCCCGTCATAGTCGTTCATGCGCTCCATTGCAGCGACATCAGGCGGCTGCTCGACGACACAGATGACACCACGGTTGCGCCGCTCTGCACTGCAAATGATGCAGGGATCGCTGTCGGTGAGGTTAAAGCATGTCGAGCAGAACCCGATTTTCTCCTTTGCCTCTACGATTGCGTTCGCGAGCCGCTGCGCCCGTGTCATATCCATATCGAGGACATGATAGGCAAGGCGCGTGGCAGTCTTTGCGCCAACGCCCGGCAGCGCCCGAAACTGCTCGATGAGCTGCGCGAGCGGTGCGATTGTGTGCATCAGAGCAGTCCTGGCGGGAGCCCCAACCCGCTCGTGAGTTTGCCCATCTCCTGCGCCATCATTTCATCGACTTTCTTGGTTGCTTCATTAAATGCTGCGGAAAGGAGGTCCTGCAGCATTTCAATGTCCTCTGGATCCACCGCCGCAGGCGCGATGATGAGGCTCTGCACCTGTTTTTCCCCATCCATGACGATCTTCACAGCGCCGCCGCCCGAGGAGACTTCAATGGTCTTGCGCTTGAGTTCATCCTGCATCTTCTTCATTTCGTTCTGCATCTTCTGGACTTTTTTCATCATCCCGGCCATATTGCCGCCGCCATTAAACATTGAGAACGCTCCTTTTTCTAAAATATCTGCTTCTATATAAAAATAAACATCTTCGCATTAAGCCTAACAAAAAGCATGCGGTGCGTCAAGTATGCAGATCATCCGGCAGTGCATCAAATCCCATCATCTCTGCCTCCTCCTCCGGGGTCGGCTCATACGGCGCGTCGGGCATCTCCTCCGGCACTGCGTTCGCCGCTGCTGCACTTTTCTTTGTCCGCGCGGGCTGCGTGATTTCCTCCACGACTGCCCCCTCGCCCGCAATCTTGAGCAGTTCCTTGACCGGTGCGGGGTAGTCCGGTGCGGGTGCTGGCACCTCTGCGGGCGGTGCGTCCTCCTCCGCACCGCCTGTGCAGATGATGGACATGGGCCGCCCAGCAATCACTGTCATAATCTCTTCAAAGATGCTGTGGTGCCGCTTCTGGATATAGTCACGTGCCATATCAGAGGAGGGGCGAATGAAAAAATGAGTCTTTGTCATCCCCTCATAGGCTGCCCCAGATAGGAGGGAGTAAGCAAGTTTATGCTGCGCTTTCAGTGCGGCTTGAAACTTTTGCCAAACGGCCATATCAAGGTTTCGCGGGGCCTCCTCCGCGGGTGGAGTATCCACCGCGCCCGCCCGCTTTGCCCTGCGTACCTTTTTGGGCGGTACAGGGGCGGCAGGCGGCTCTGTCTGCACGTTTTCGTCAGAGGATGACGCGGGAGGCGCGCCCCCGGCCTGCACTGTAGCGAGTGCCGCCGTCAACTGGCTGACCTGCGCCTCAAGGCGTGCGATGCGTGCGTCATTGGCCCCCGCCGGTGCCTGCGGCGGAGCATCCTGACCGATGTGCTCTGTCCGATGACAAAGCTCGATGAGCAGGGTCTCGGCGGTGATGCGCGGCTGGGGCGCTGTGCGCAGTTCCTGCAATGTCTCACTCAGCCGCCGCAGGATCCACATGGTTTCTTCCTGTGTAAACTGCTGCGCCAGTTCCTCCGGCGCGGTATCATCCGGCACGGAAGAAAGCGTCGCCGCGCTGCGTGTGCCCCCGACGCGCACCATCATGAGACTGCGGAAATAAAGTGCCAGCTCCGAGAGTATCTGCCGCAGCTCGCATCCGTTTTGCAGCAGTGTGCCAAGCTCCGTAATGAGCGCGATGGCATCCCGCTCCGCAATCTGCCGCGCCATTTTCTCCATCCACTGGCGTCCGACAAGTCCAAGCACTTCCTGTACGCGCTCTGCCGTGAGCGTCCCCTCCGCGAGCGCCATGCACTGATCGAGAATCGAGAGCGCATCGCGCATCCCGCCGTCTGCCTGCATGGCGATGATGGAGAGCGCCGCCTCCTCTGCCGCGATGCCGGATTCTTTGCAGACGTAGATGAGCCTCTTTAGAATCTCCTGCGCCGTGATGCGGTGAAAGTCGTAGCGCTGACAGCGCGACTGAATCGTCGCGGGCACCTTGTGCGGCTCCGTGGTCGCAAGAATGAAGATCACACGCGCAGGCGGCTCCTCAAGGGTCTTTAGAAGCGCGTTGAACGCCTCTGTCGTGAGCATATGCACTTCGTCAATGATGTAGATTTTGTAACGCCCCGTCGTCGGCGCGAACTTCACGGACTCACGCAGGTCGCGGATCTCGTCGATGCCGCGATTAGAGGCTGCGTCGATTTCAAAGACATCCATGGAGGAGCCGTCGCTGATGGCGCGGCAGGACGCGCATGCGCCGCAGGGGGTTACCGTCGGTCCTTCGGCACAGTTGAGCGCACGCGCCAGGATCTTTGCCGTGCTCGTTTTCCCCGTGCCGCGCGGCCCCGTAAAGAGATAGGCGTGGCTGATCTGCCCCGTCGCAACGGCGCGGGAAAGCGTATGACTGATATGCTCCTGCCCCACGAGATCCGCGAAGCACTCCGGCCGCCAACGGCGGTACAGCGCGATATAGGCCATGGACATGCCGCCTCCCTTTTATCCTCTTTTAATCCCTAACAAAAAAAGCAGTCTTTCGACTGCTGTCGTGATTTCTCCCACGGCAGACCGCAGCGCCCAGGTGTCCTCACGGCACATGCAGCTGACCGTTTACCGCTGCTTCCTTCCGGACCTGACGGGGTTCACAGGGCTCCATTGCGTGAGACCAAGGCACTGCAGTCCGCCCTAAGAAAAATCAATAAAAATGGCGGAGAGTGAGAGATTCGAACTCTCGGTACGGTATCACCGCACACACGCTTTCCAGGCGTGCTCCTTCAACCACTCGGACAACTCTCCACGTGCTCTCAAAAGCTATTCACTTCTGCAACGCTAGATAGTCTAGCACGATATAGGAATGCTTGTCAAGCAGAAAATCGCATCGGGTCTTTGCGTACTTTGCCGCATCTATGCATTGCAAAAGATTTTCATTGACATCTATGATGAAATCCCGTATTCTACAAAAGTGAATCTCATTCTACTTTTTAGAAAAGCCACGTCTTGGTTCTATGATAAATGCTACGGAATGGCTCTGTGCGTGCCCTCTGTTTAGGATATTATTTTAGGAAAGGATTTCTCTTGCATATCAAACATCTGCTGACGGCGCCGCCTGCACTGACGGTCATCCTCATTTTCGTCGCGCTCGTTGCCATATCAGCGGGCAGCGTCGCAGTGCCCGCGGGCGATACGCTTGCCATCTTAACGGCAAAGCTCCTGGGGAAAGAACCTGCCGTAGATCCTGCGCTCACAGACATCATCTGGGCGCTGCGTGTGCCGCGCGTTCTTTTGGCAATGACGGTGGGGGCGGGACTTGCACTCGCAGGCGTCGTCATGCAGGCAAGTGTGCAGAACCCATTGGCAGAGCCGTTCATCCTCGGCATCGCATCGGGCGCGTCCGTCGGCGCAACGCTCGCCATTTTGCTTGGCACGGCTGCCATTCCGTTCGGCGTCGCCGGCTGCGCTTTTCTCGGCGCGATTCTTGCAACGCTCGCCGTCCTCATGCTCGCGGGCATTCACCGCCGTGTGTCCACCGTGAAACTCGTGCTCGCGGGCGCTGCCATCAGTGCGCTCTGCACTGCGGTGACGAACTTCATCGTGTATATGGCGGCGGATGCGGAGGGGATGCAGTCGGCGGCTTTTTGGACGATGGGCTCTCTTGCCGATGCCAAATGGCAGAGCCTTTTTCTGCCGGTTCTCATCGTGACGCTGCTCTCCATTTACTTTCTCGCCGAGCTGCGCACGCTCGATGTGCTGCTGCTTGGGGAGGAGCTTGCCGTGACGCTTGGCATTGATGCGAGCGCGGTGCGCCGCCGCTATATGGCGCTGCTCGCGCTGCTGACGGGGGTGCTCGTTGCGACCTGCGGCATCATCGGCTTTGTGGGGCTTGTGGTGCCGCATCTGGTGCGCTCTTTTACGGGTGCCTCGCACAAACGGCTCCTGCCGGCTGCGCTGCTTGTGGGCGCCATCTTCCTCGTTGCCTCGGATCTCCTCGCGCGTACGCTGCTGCCGTCCGGGGATCTGCCAATCGGCATCATCACGGCGCTCATCGGCGCACCTCTTTTTATGCGACTGCTCTTTGGCAGCGGCGGGAATTTCGGAGGCACACGATGATGCAGCGCATCTGTATCAAGGATCTGACGTTTTGTATCGACGAAAAAGAGATCCTCCGCGGCATCACGACAGAACTGCCCGCCGACCGCTTCGTCGCTCTTTTAGGGCCGAACGGCTGCGGCAAGTCCACGCTGCTGAAGCATCTCTACCGCGTGCACCGCATCCAATCGGGCAGCATCGCCATCGACGATACGCCGCTGAGAGACATTCCGCTGCGCACCGCCGCGCAGCAAATTGGCGTCATGGGACAGTTCCATGCGGTGGACTTTGATTTTACCGTGGAGGAAATCGCCCTGATGGGGCGCGCCCCGTACAAGGAGCGCTTCGAGGAGGACACGGCAGAGGACATCGCCATGGCAGATGCGGCGCTCGCCAAGGTCGGCATGGCGGAGGCGGCACAGCGCAGTTTTAACGCGCTTTCAGGCGGGGAGCAGCAGCGCGTCATGCTTGCGCGCTGCCTCGTGCAGGAGCCGCAGCTGCTCATCCTCGATGAACCAACGAACCACCTCGACATCAAGTACCAACTGCATTTGCTGCACCTTGTGCGGGGGCTTGGCGTCGGCGTGATTGCAGCGCTGCACGATATGAACCTCGCGGCGATGTTCGCCGACCTCCTCGTCGTCATGAAGGCGGGGCGCATTGTGCGCATGGGAACGCCGCGCGAGATCATCACGGAGGAAATGCTCGCCGAGATCTATGGGGTACGTGCAACGGTGACGTATGATGCGGCGGGTCTGCCGCTCGTAAACTACCGCACAGAGAGGACTGCATATGAGCCATAGGCAGATGACGCCCACGCGCAGAGCGCTGCGTCGCACGCTAAGTGCCTTGCGCCTGCTGCCGCTCGTCGCTACCGCAGCGCTCATCCTCTATCTCTCCTATACCGAAGGGCGCGGCATGTCATCCCATGCGCCCGCAGGCGGGCAGACGTATGAGACTGCGGACGGTGCGGGACGCAGGGCGGCCTTTCCCCTCCCGCAGGTACCTCAGCGCGTGCTGGTCACCTATCCGGGCGCAACGGAGCTGCTCATTGACCTCGGACTGAAAGAACGCATCATCGGCACCATCCGCCCCTATGGCAAAGAACCGCCACAGTATGCCGATGCCTATGCCGCACTCCCACTGCTCAAAGCACCCTATGTGCCGAGCCGCGAGGAGGTTATCGCATTGCGTCCCGATTTTATCATCGGCTGGTCCCATCACTTTACCCCGGAGGCACTCGGGGATGTGTATACCTACTTTGACCGCGGCGTAGGGGCCTACATCGTCCCCGCAACCGTACGCAGAGGACGCCCGACACTGGAGGAGACGGTGTATCCGTTCATCCACGACATGGGGCAGATCTTTGACAGGGCGCAGCAGGCAGAGACGTATACGGCGCAGCTAAAGGCACGCACGGCAGCAGTGGAGGCACGTGCCGCGCAGCGCGGGCGGCGCTTTTCTGCGATGATTCTGCAGGCGCACGGCAGCAGCCTGTACAGTATGTACGGCCCATCCTACATCATCGACGATATTGCAAAAAAGGCGGGCGCGGATAACCTCGTCCGCCGGCAGATGAACGGCGTCGGCCCCGAGCGCGTCCTAGGGTTTACGCCCGAGGTCATCCTCTATGTCAATCCAAGCGATATGACGGAGGAGGAGGCACGCAGTGCGCTGCGCACCGATCCGAATTTGCAGCACATGAAGGCGGTGCGGGAGGGGCATATCATCGTTGTGGATTTTTCCGATGTCAACAACGGGAACGGGCGCACCGTCATGGCACTCGAACAGATTGCCGCAGGACTGGATGCGCTGATGGATACATTTTAGGGTCTTTGTCATATGAATGGATACATTTAGAAAGGAAACAAAAGATGAGAAATGCTATGCTGCGCGGCTTTACGGTGGGCGCACTGACCATCGGGATAGGGACTGTGCCCGCACTGGCGGCAGAACCGGAGCAGGAACATCTAAGCACCTATGTGCTCGATGACATCATCGTCACAGCAAGCCGCAGCGACACCGCCATCAGCGATGTGCCGGCGGATGTCACGCTCATCAGCGAGGCGCAGATTGCGCGCGGCAACTACAAGAGCGTCTCGGAGGCGCTAAAGGGCGCGAACATCAACGTCGTGCAAAAGGGCTTTGCCGCCTATCCTGTCATCAACGGCGACACGCGCGTGCTTGTCATGGTCGATGGGAAAAAGATGAACTGGGATCATCTCATGGTCAGCGGCGATGATAACGCGATTGATGTGGATCAGATTGCCATCGGTGACGTGGAGCGCATCGAGATTGTCCGGGGGCCAAATTCCTCCCTCTACGGCGAGCGCGCCGTCTCGGGTGTGGTCAACATCATCACAAAACGCGCGCCGACGGGCGACATCACAGGCAGCGTAAATCTGCGGTACGGCACATGGAACGACCGCCGCCTCGGCATTACGGCAGGCGGCGGCGATGCAAAAAACCGCATCAAGGTCGGCTATGCAAACGAAAAGCGCAAGAACTACGACTATAAGAACAGCGACGGCGACAAATTGGAGTTTCCCGACAGTTTCCGTGACCGAAAAGACTATACCCTTGGCTTTGAACATAAGCTGGGCGATGACCGCATCGTCCTTGATTTCAGCCGCAATGAGAGCCGGGACGGATTCGGCATCTATCTGACGGATCCCAAGGCGGGCATTGCCTACGGCGCGGGCATGAAGTCCCGCCAGACAAATACGACCTACGGCGTGACCTATCATTTCGGCGTCGAAAAGGAAGGCGAGGGCACCTTCCTGCGCTACTACCGCAAGACGGCAGAGGCGAACAGCCCGTTTGCGGGGACGCCGTACACGCACGATCTTGACCGCGATACCATCGAGGGACAAAAACTCTGGGTACTCAACGATAAAAATATGCTCATCGGCGGATTCCTCTGGGCGCGGGACAGCCTCTTTGAAAACAACGACGGCGCCGTGATGCACGCCTCTGCGGCCACAAAGGCGCTTTTCCTGGAGGACGATTGGCAGCTTGGTCGCGGGTACGCCCTCAAGCTCGGCACTCGCTACGAGCACCACAGCGATTTCGGCGGCAATACAGCCTCACACATCAGCCTAAACAAAAAATTCAGCAGGGGCACACATGCCTATATTTCATGGGGACAGGCCATCAACAACCCGACGCTCAAAATGCGCTATGCAGATACCCCATATATGAAGGGCAACCCCGCACTGGAGCAGGAGACGGCGCGTACCTTTACCATCGGTGGAGAGAGCCGCCTGTCCGATAAATGGTACGTCTCTGCGAGCGTCTACTGGAGCAAGGTCAACAACGCACTCAACTGGGCGTGGAACCGTGAGGGCGACTTTAAGACTCACTACTACAATACAGAGACGGAGCACCGCCGCGGTCTTGAGCTTTCCACACGCTACCATGCGAGTGACGTCTGGGCATTGCGCGCCGCATACAGCTACACGCATGTCGATTCGACCGACCCGAACAAGAGCTATCTTAGCACAAATACGCAGCCAAACGGTTACAGTCTCGGCATCTCCTACACGCAGGGGAAATGGAACGCCGACGCAGATCTCACCTATGTGACTGGGCGCAGTGCGCAGCGGTTTACCGATACCCGCTATCTGACCCTCGATCTTGGGGTGAACTATATGGTGACGGATGCACTGAAAATCTATGCAAAGGGACTGAACCTCACAGATGAGGTCTATGAGTCCATCGGCTACACCACCATCGGCGCCTATGCCATGCCGGGACGCCACTTCATCCTCGGCGCAAATTATAATTTCTAAAAAGCGCCACGACAGAGGGTTTGACGGAGATTCGTCAAGCCCTCTTTACAATGAGAACCTACTGCGCTTCTCATGGCACAGCGGCACGGACTGCGCTACAATAGAGGGGCATATACAGAGAAGGGGGGCGCTGTCCCGTCTGCGGGCATATGTTCACTATGGGAATACAATCGCTGCGCACAGCAGCGTGCGCAGTCAAAAAGCGCAAGTACATCTATGGAATCCACAATCCGCTGACCTATGATTTTCTGCATCACAATCTGCACCATCTGCACATGCTGCTCTTTCATAGTAAGGACCAGCAGGATTTTACACAGGGCGCGATGCTGCGCGGTCTGTTGGTATTCATGCTGCCGATTCTCCTCATGCAGCTATTGCAGCAGTTTTACAGCATCGCAGATACAGCGCTCGTCGGACAGACGCTCGGCGCACAGGCACTCGCGGCAGTCGGCACGGCAAGCCTCATCCTATCGGTCATTGTCAATTTCTTCATCGGATTTTCGGCAGGGCTCTCCGTCCTCGTCTCCCATCTCTATGGGGAAAAGGAATACATCCGTCTGAATGCACTCGTACAGACCATCACGGTCACGGTCCTCGTCTTTGCCGTGACACTCACAGCGGCAGGGCTGCTCCTTACGCCGCAGATGCTCACAGCACTGTCAACACCAGAGGAGCTGATCCCACAGACAGCGCTCTATCTGCGCATCGCGCTCTGTGGAATGCTCGCGCAACTCGTCTATAACACGGCGACGGCGATTCTGAGAGCGCTCGGCAATACGACAAGCGCCCTACACTATCTTGCCGCGGCGGTATTGCTGAACATCCTGCTCGATGTGCTGCTCCTCATCGTCATTCCATGCGGCATCGCAGGTGCTGCGGCGGCAACGGTCGCCGCGCAGTATGCGGCGGCACTCCTCACAGTGAGAAAGTTCCGCCATTTGCATGGGGCGTGGCATTTTACCCTCAGCCGCCCGCTCTTTCAGCCGCGTCTGCTCGTGCCCATCCTCGGCGCGAGCATCCCAGCGGGACTTCAGGCGGTCTTTATGAGCATCTCCTCCCTCGTCATCCAAGGCTATATCAACTCGTTTGGCTATGCGGCAATGGCGGGCATGACGGTCTATGCACGCATCGAGGGATTCCTCTACTATCCGCTGTTCGCGTTCGGGATTGCGCTGACGAGTTTCATCGGGCAGAACGTGGGCGCGGGGATGACGGCACGTGTACGCGAGGGGATCCGCATGAGCCTGCGCTTTGTCGCCAGCGGCTCGGTGGGCATGGCGCTCCTTGCAGGGCTTTTGGCACCGGCGCTCCTTACGCTCTTTACAGAGGATCCCGCCGTACTGGAGCATGCGCTCGCTGCGGTGTACTGCACGTTCCCGTTCTACGGCGTCTACGGGATCAATCAGGTCTACATCGGCGCCATCCGCGGCCTTGGCGATACGCTCTATCCCATGATGACCTCACTGGTTGCTTACTGCGTGTTCCGCGTGCTCTGGTGCTATGCGTTTGACGTCTTCGGCATGCACTCGATGTACGTCGTCTACAGCGCCTACAGCGTGAGCTTTTTCGTCATGGCAGTGCTGCTGCATTTCGGCTGCCGCCGCGCCCTGCAAAAACCACATATTTCCCTGTCCCATGCTACGCACCGCTGAAGCAGCGGCATAGGACAGGGTTTTTTCGAGCCTTTGTCAAATGTGATGGTGTGCTCACCACGCGAACACCTTGCTTTGCAAGCGGTCGAGCGCTTATCTGCCTAAATACCGGCGGATTTCTTAAACGCGCTTCGCTTAAACGAAAGAAATCCACCGGGGGCAGAACGCGCGAGCGGTCAATATCATCCAATCACACTTCGCTGAACGCTCGTGTTCTTGGGATATTTTCGCATACGACCTGTTGCCCAATCAGCTTCGTCCTACGGACTTGCTTCTTGGACAGGTCAGTATTTTTCCGCTTGCTCCGCTAAGGTTCGCTTAGGTGGGCACACCACATCTGTACACTCCACAACATCTGACATAGAGCCATTTTTTCGAGCCTTTCACAAATGTTGTACTGCCCTAAGCTCCACAATATTTGTAAAAGTGCTCTTTTTTCATTCTTCATCTGGACTTGCACATCAAAATTGATTATAATTCCATGAGATAGATTTTCATTCTATTTATGAAATGCAGGAGGGTTTCTGTGTACATTTCGCAAAGGAGTAATGGCTACATGATACAAAGGAGTGTTTGTCGGAATCGGCGGCTGCTCGCCATGGCGGTGAGTGCGTGGCTCGCACTGCCCACCGCTGCGGCATGGGCGGCGGAGGCGGGCGCGGATGTCAAAACGGCAGATGTCAACGTAGAGGCGAACGCCGCCAAGGAAGAAGCAAAATACGAGTCACAGTCAACGACCATCATCACGGCGGAGGATATTGCACGCAAACAGGCAAAGTCCGTCGAGGATGTGATCTTTAACGAGACGGGCGTGACGCGCACCATCGACGCGATGGGCAACGTCGGCGTCTCCATTCGCGGCGGCGACCCGCGCCATACACTGCTGCTCGTGGATGGGCAGCGCGTGCTCGGCGGAGAGGCGAAATATAACGGCAATGGCGATGAGCTGCTGCGCATCGGGGCGGAGAACATCGAGCGCATCGAGATCATCCGCGGCGCGGCGAGTGCGAAATACGGCGCGGATGCCATCGGCGGCGTGATCCACGTCATCACGAAAAAGGGGGCGAAAAATCCCTCCGTCTCGCTGAACGTCGAGGGACGCTATCACAGCTCCCGCAGCCGGAGCGGCACGGAGACGAACACCCTGCCGACGAATTTCTACCTGCGTGCGGACGCGGGCGACATGGGCAAACTAAACCTCAGCGGATGGACGTCAAAGCGCGAGGTCATGCCCGTCTACTCGCACGGCAAACAGTTCCTCATGGGCGAGAACTGGTACGAGGACTTCAAGCCCTCCCTGCGCTTTTACGGCTCGATCAAGAACGACGGCGTGAGCGGCAGCTATGCCTTTGACGATGCACACAAAATCTCCTTCCGCTTTACCACGGAGCGCGAGAATATGCAGCGGCGCAACAAAGGCGAGCTTTATCCC
>ERZ773099.2729-NODE-2729-length-11904-cov-11.896700_pt1 | contig 11904 bp, 10 predicted proteins | sample MGYA00511120_ERZ773099 | MGnify/ENA primary metagenome ERZ773099 (study PRJEB29015, sample SAMEA2738012) | human oral metagenome | biome: human oral; feature: human-associated habitat; material: dental | place: China | collected 2104 ... | reverse complement strand
ATTTTGCTGCAGAAGAATTGCTATCGTTTTTATCATCTCAAGAGATAGAATGCTTAAGTCAAAAAGGTCTTCATCAACTAAGGAAAAATCATAAGAATTGATCTTTACTGAATTGATGAAGTCAAACACAGTAGGGCTAGCTTCAATGGCCAATCGTTGTATGCAAGTTTTTTTAACCAAGGTATAGACGATATCGGCATTTTCTTTTATGCCGTGAATTTCACCATAAACAATTAGGTTTGACTTTTGTAAGGCAGGTAGCAGGAGATCGAGGTGTTTTATGTCTAATTGTTTCGGCAAGGATATTTTGATAATGTCGTGATTGTTCATATATGCTATTTGAGAGTTTACCTGATGAAATCATAAATACACAAGAGCATGGCGTCTATGATTTGCTGATAGTTTGTGGTCTGCTTATAATATTTTTATGAATATCACCAACCAGCTCCTCGCCAAACACCCCATTATCTCCGACCAAGTTGACGCCAAAGAGCTTGGCACCTTGCTGCGAGAACTGGAAAAGTTGTTGCAAAGCGGTGTAACTGGCAATATCGTAGAATTTGGCTGTTATGTCGGCACGACGAGTTTATTCATCCGGCGGCTGCTGGACGCTTATGATTTTACTGGTGAGTTTCATGTCTATGATTCGTTTGCTGGCTTGCCGGAAAAAACCCAAGCAGACGCCAGCGCTGCCGGCGAGCAGTTCAAAGCCGGCGAGCTGCTGGCGCCACGCAAAACCTTCATCCAAAACTTCAAAAAGGCTGGCTTGAAACCGCCTATCATTCACAAGGGTTGGTTTGCTGATTTTTCTCCTAACGACGTGCCGGAAGATATTATTTTTGCGTTTTTTGATGGTGATTTCTATGAATCAATCGTTGATTCATTCCGCGTGTGTGACGGTAAGTTGCAGGAAACAGCGACTATCATTGTTGACGACTATGCCAACGAAGCGTTGCCAGGCGCCGCACGAGCGGTTGATAAGTGGTTAACAAATCACCGACGATTTACGATAAGAACTGAAGCCAGTCTGGCAATTATCTCCTCTTGCCCAAAAACATAAACGTGTTACAATTAAAACATTAGTAATATAAACAGGGGAGGGTTGTGATGGACGAACCGATTCACATCACGTCTGAAATAGGAAAACTTAAGACCGTTTTGTTGCATAGGCCAGGTGAAGAGCTGGAGAATTTGACGCCAGATTATCTGACCGATCTTTTATTTGACGATATTCCATATCTGAAGGTGGCACAAGCTGAGCATGATGCTTTTGCGGAAGTGTTGAGAAATCATGGAGTTGAAGTGCTATATCTAGATCAATTGGTAGCAGAAGCTCTCAGTACGGATCAATTGCGCGAACAATTTGTCGATGAAATGCTGGCTGCTTCTAAGCAGGATTCACGCCGCGTAACTCAAACTTTGCGTCAATTCTTGCTGGACCTGCCAACTCACGCGATGATCCGCAAGATTATGGCTGGTGTGCGTAAGGATGAAATTACTCTGCCTCCAGATCAGCATCAGCAGCTTCATAATATGATTGAGAAGAACCATTATCCGTTCTATCTCGATCCGATGCCAAATTTGTACTTTACGCGTGACCCAGCTGCCGCTATTGGTAATGGTCTGACAGTCAACAAGATGCACTGGACGGCTCGTCGTCGTGAATCGCTGTTTATGCGTTATATCATCGACCATCATCCACGCTTCGCGAATCGCGTGCCAGTTTGGTATAACCGCACCGAGAAATTCTCAATTGAAGGTGGTGATGAGTTGGTGCTGAGTGACAAGGTAATGGCGATCGGTGTGTCAGAGCGTACTACGGCTGAAGCAATCGAAAAAATGGCAACCAAGCTGTTTGCTGGCTCTAACTTTAAGAAGGTCATTGCTATGGAAATTCCGAAGTCGCACGCCTTTATGCACTTGGATACGGTGTTTACGATGATTGATCGAGATAAGTTTACAATTCACCCAGAAATTCGCGACCGTGGTGGTAAGATGAACTGTTTCGTTTTGGAGAAGGTTGAAGGTCAGCCGTTCCCGCGCATTACACATGAGACAGACCTTGAGCATGTTTTGCGAGTAGCGTTGGGCCTGCCGAGCGTTACGTTAATTGAATGTGGCGGTGGTGATCCAATCGCAGCTGCTCGTGAGCAGTGGAATGACGGCTCCAACACTTTGGCAATTGCACCGGGTGTGGTGGTGACGTATGACCGTAACTACGTTACTAACCAGAAGTTGCGCGAGCAGGGCATTCAAGTTATTGAAATTGCTGGTGCTGAGCTTGGTCGCGGTCGTGGCGGTCCACGCTGTATGAGTATGCCGCTAGTACGAGAGGATGTATTTTAATGGCTCAGAGTTTGAAAGGTCGGTCACTTTTAACCTTAGGTGACTATACAGCAGAAGAAATCCGCCTACTTTTAGATACGGCGCGTGAGTATCGTCGATTAAAGTATGCTGGTGTGTCACATCGAATTCACGAAGGTAAAAATGTGGCATTACTATTTGAAAAAACCTCGACCCGAACGCGCTGCGCTTTTACGGTGGCGGCTAATGATTTAGGTATCGCACCAGAATATCTTGGTAAAGATGACATTCAGCTCGGTAAAAAAGAAACAGTCGAAGATACGGCTAAGGTACTGGGTCGGATGTTTGACGGTATTGAGTTTCGTGGTTTTGATCATAAAACGGTGGAAGATTTGGCGAAGCATGCCGGCGTGCCGGTGTGGAACGGCTTGACAGATAAGTTCCATCCAACACAGATTTTGGCTGATTTCATGACTATTGAGGAGCATGTTGGTAAGCTCAAGGGCACCAAGTTAGTGTTTGTGGGCGATGGTCGTAATAATATGGCAAATTCCCTGATGATTGGATCAGCAATTATGGGTCTTGATTTCCGCATTTTAGCACCTCGTGAATTACATCCGGAGCAAGCTCTTGTTGACAAGGCTCGCCACTTCGCTAGGTCAAGTCATGCGCGTATTACCATTACTGACAACTTCGAAGAAGCCTTGCGTGGTGCTGACGTGATTTACACTGATGTTTGGGTATCGATGGGTGAAGAGGATAAGTTTGCTGAGCGTATCAATCAATTGCGCCACTTCCAAGTCAATCGTGACATGATTAACCTGACGGGGAATCCTGAAGTTAAGTTCATGCACTGTTTGCCGGCATTCCACGACGCATTGACAATTACTGGTAAAAAAGTTCAGGAAGATTTTGGTCTAGATTCTATGGAAGTTACGGATGAGGTGTTCCGCTCGCCACATTCGATAGTATTTGATCAAGCGGAAAATCGTATGCATACAATTAAAGCCGTCATGGCTTTAACATTGTAGTTGTTGTCGTAATAAGGAGGTTAAGGAGGCTCCGAGGCAATGGTAGAAAAAATTAAAAAAGCAAAGCAGAAGCTTCGATCGCCATCAGCGTTTACAGTTCTGTTTGTCGTGATTATTATCATGGCAGCACTAACATGGGTTATCCCATCAGGTCTTTATAAGACAGATGATGATGGCAATCGTATCGCGGGGTCGTATCATGTAGTAAATAAAGATCGCACTGTCAAGGAAAAGAAGGATGGTAAAGAGACTGAGGTCGATAAGCATGATCGACAAGGTTTATGGGACGTCTTCACTGCGCCGATTAAAGGCATGTCCGACAAGCTTGACGTGATTGTTTTCGTCATGGTGCTTGGTGGATTCCTGGGTGTTACCATGAAAACCGGTGCTCTTGACGCCTCTCTCGGCGCACTACTCCGGAAGATGAAGGGCAAGGAAAAGTGGCTCATTCCAATTTTGATGACGCTATTTGCTATCGGTGGTACAACTTACGGCATGCAGGAAGAAACTGTGGCATTTTACGCACTAGTTATACCGATGATGATTGCTGCTGGCTACAACGCAATGACTGGCGTGATGGTGATTGTGCTTGGCGCCGGTACGGGTGTGCTCGGTTCAACCATTAACCCATTCTCTACTGGCGCTGCAGCCGCAACAGCAGACGTAAAGCTAGGTAGTGTAATTCCAATTATGTCTATCATTTTATTACTGTGTCTGATTGCAGCAATTATCTTCACTATGCGCTACGCGGCAAAAGTGAAGGCTGGCAAATATAAGGAGGATGTTCGTTATAAGCCAGCTACGGCTGCTCTAGATATGGAAAACATACCAAAACTAACTACCCCACGAAAAGTTGTCATGGGCGTATTCGCTATCACATTTATCTTGATGGTTCTTTCGCTGATTCCTTGGGGGAGCTGGGAAATTACTTTCTTTGACGACGTGTTTAAGAGAGCTTCAGATTTACCAGTTATCGGTGCAGCGCTCGGTGTGGTTCATAGTGCCGCCTTTGGTGAATGGCTGTTTGGCGAAATCACTACACTGTTCTTGATGTCAACTATTGTAATAACCGCAATTTACTATAAAGAGTTTAAGAAGGAAGGTATTTTCCCAGTCGATACCTTCATTGACGGGGTGAAAGATATCTTGCCAGTTGCTTTGATTATTGCAGTGGCAACCGGTGTTTCTGTCGTGATGACCAACGGTGAAATCCAAGATACTATCATCAGCTGGGGTGAAGCGCTCCTGAAAGATGCTGGCGGTGGCGTTGTTGGTGTGTTGGCGTATCTGTTCTACTTGCCAATGTCATTCATCGTACCATCATCATCAGGTTTGGCGGCAGCAACCATGCCAGTTATTGCGCCAATTGCCGACCTGGTTGGCTCAAGCAAAGAAGTCATGGTGGCAGCCTTTGCTACAGCGTCAGGTCTACTTAACATGATGGCGCCAACTATCGCTTCTCTGATGGGCGGTTTGGCACTGGCTGGCGTTTCATATCGCGACTGGCTGAAGCGGTCGGCTCCGATTATGGCAGTATTTGCCGTCATCAGCCTTGTAGTTATTGCAATCTTTGGAGCGATGTAACGCATGGATAAGAAGCGTACTATTGTAGTAGCGCTCGGTGGTAACGCCCTGCAACGGCAGGGCGAAGCCGCGTCTGAGCAGCAACAGCGGGTGGCTGATGAGACGGTTCGCCAACTTTTGCCGTTGATTCAAGCTGGTCATAATGTAGCGATTGTCCATGGTAACGGACCGCAAGTCGGTAATATTGTCTTACATGAAGAAGCGATTAACACGGCTGACGTGCCAAGTTTACCTCTGGAGGATTCTGGCGCTATGAGTCAGGGTCTGATTGGCTTCTGGTTACAGCAAGCTTTGCATGATGCCTTTAAGGTTAATCAAATGAACAATCGCGCTATCAGCGTGGTAACACAGACGATAGTTGATTTAAGCGATCCAGCTTTTCAGAACCCAACTAAGCCAATTGGTCCGTTTTATTCGGAAGAAGAAGCTAAAACTGTCGCTAGTGAGCGGGGCTATACGGTGAAAGAAGATGCTGGTCGTGGTTGGCGACGAGTTGTGCCTTCACCAAAACCTCAGACGATTGTTGAGGCCGACGTAATTAAAGCGCTAGTCCATGCTGGAGTCACGGTCGTATCAACTGGCGGTGGTGGCATTCCTGTTTTGCAGGATGAAACTGGTCAATTAAAAGGCGTCGCGGCGGTTATCGATAAGGATTTCGGAGCAGCAAAATTGGCGGACCTTTTAGAAGCTGATACATTGTTGATTCTGACTTCGGTTGACGCTGCTAAGATTAATTTTGGCAAGCCAGATGAACAATCCTTAGGCGAGGTCTCGGTAGAAGAGCTTCAAAAACACATTGATGATGATCAATTTGCGGCAGGTTCAATGCTGCCAAAAGCTCAGGCGGCGCTGGCGTTCTTAAGTGGCAAGCCGGGCCGCACGTCAATTATTACCTCGTTAGATAAAACTGCTGAAGCAATCAACGGCTCAGCTGGAACGATAATTAAATCGTAATAATGCACACAAGAAATTCCTGTCAATAGGGCAGGCTTTCTTGTGTTTATAGATGTTTTATTTTATAATATGAAATTATGTTACAGTATCTTCGCTCGTCAAGTAACGACTCGGTGATTAGTACGCAAGAAAAATTGCGTGCTGGCTCTTGGGTGCGTTGTGAGCGTCCGAGCGAGGAGGAGGTAGCTCAGCTATTGACGTTAGGTCTGGACGAGGATTTAATTAGTGATGCGCTTGATCCACACGAGGTGCCGCGTATTGAATTTGATAATGACTGGACGTATCTAATTGCCCGTCTACCAGATACAGATGATGATTTTAATGATTTTACCACGCCAATATTATTTTGTCTGAATAAAGATTATCTTGTGACATTATCGCGGGATAGCTTGGGGCGTTTATGGCAGCCGTTTATTGATAAGACGCGAATTAGAACTGATCGGCAAATTGAGCTTCTGGTTGCCATGGTTGAGGCAATTTCAACTCAATACCAGAGGCGGGTGGCAACGATTAACCGTCAAATGCGTGCTGCTACGGATAATATTCATACATTGAGAGTTAATGATATTGCGACGTTGGCCGAATACGAACGCAAATTGAACGATTATTTAGACGCTCTCATTCCGATGAACTGGGCAATCGAGCGCCTTTTGGCAACCCAAAAACTGCGCCTGAAGGAAGATGATAAGGAAGATGTTGAAGATATTTCGATTGATTTAGAGCAGGTAATTGCGCGATGTAAAAGTTTATTGAGGACTATTACAAATGTTCGCGATAGTTACCGGGCAGTGATGGACACGCGGCTTAATGAGACGATTCGTCTTCTAACAGTAATTACGGTAGCTTTGACTATCCCGATGATGATTGCTGGTTTATATGGTATGAACGTACCAGTTCCGGGAGCTGATAATCCAGTGATGTTTTGGATTATTGCCGCAATTAGCATGGCTCTGGCTGTTGTTGTGGGATATTATTTCTTAAGGCGTAGGTAGCGCGGGCGTCACCTCGAGTCTAAATTGCTAATATAGCTTATGTATATTATAATTTTTTTATGGTGGTGGGTTATTTTGAGCGCAGATCACTGACCGAGAAACTAACACAAGTTAATCGAATGCATAAAAATGGCTGGATTCACTTGGGCGGCAGTTTTGATGCTGTTCGTGTATCTAAGGCTTTATCACTGTCTACGAATGTAGTGCGTGATGTGCTTGATATTCATGAACTTCCTCGAGCAGAATTCTCTGATGGTGTTGAATATGTCTTTACGCGCATGCCGTTTGGACGAACTGATTCTGGTAAAACGGTGCCATTTTTAATTGCGATTTCGGGCGGTCATTATATTACAATATCGCCGTATGCTAAATTCTCGCCTCTAGAAATTAGTGATTATTTATTTAGCACCACTGAGCGGCCAGCGGGAATTTTTGCTGCAAACCTAGCCTATATTATTGCCCAATATGAACAACGTGTACATTTGTTAACAGAGAAGATTACTGATGCTCGGCGGCGTCTAAGTCGTCGTGAGGTGGAGAATGCTGATTTCATTAAATTTGTAGCAATTGAAGATACACTTAACGAGTATCGAAGTAGTCTGGAGGGAATATCTCGTGTTATTGCGCAGCTGATGGAAAACCGCCGTCATTTGTTTAAAACACGAGATTTAGAAGCACTGGCGGATATTGATTTACATATCAAGCAGATTTTAGTAGCAATTAGCTCCAGCGCGCACACCATATCCAGTATTCAAAATGCCTATTCAACCGTGGCTAATAATACTTTGAATCAGCGGATGAAAGTTTTAACAGCTATTACTATTCTGCTGGCAATTCCGAATGTCTTTTATGGTATGTATGGAATGAATATTGCCTTGCCGTTTCAAGGAGAGCCTTGGGCATATCCAGTAATTACCAGTTTTACAGCGTTGTTGATTTTACTTGTTATGGTTATTGCCAAGCGAATTCGCTTATTCTAATATATAAAATAAGTAGGCATTTTAAAATGTTTTTGCTTGACGTACCAATAGACGTTTGGTACCATTGTTGATGTGTCTCGCGCCGAAGCATTAAATTGCTGATATATAAGTGATAAAGGTCGAAGCGCGTGGGGCTGCACATAATAATAAGGAGTGCAAAACACATGCCAATAGCAATCAAGTTTGTGCCATCCCGGCGCAAAAAGATCGCGGTGGATGTGGTGCCTGCCGAATGGCAAACATACATAGCACAATAAAAAGTGCAGTCGCTCTCATAATAGAATAGGGACGACTATAAATAAATCCCGCTCCAAGGCACCGGAGCGGGATTTTGGTTTTTCGTCAAATAATATTAATCTTTTATTTCTACACCAGCCTTTTTAAGCGCTTCTTTTACTGACGATTCAATTGAGCCTGAGCTGTCCATCTCAGTGTTTTTTCCGTTGACATAGAAGGTTGGAGTGGCGGCAACACCGTGTTTGCGCCCTAATGCCATGTCAAAGTCAATCTTATTCTTAACCTTGTTGCTGGAAACATCGATTTTATACTGATCAATGTTGAGGTTCAGTTTCTCAGCGTATGACCTAAATATCGTATCGCGCTCTGTGGCGCTGGCATTCTTCCAGGCATCCTGACTAGAATATAAGAGATTATTCATTTCCCAGAATTTTCCTTGCAGGCCAGCGGCTTCAGCGACGGCTGCGGCAGCTCGTGCATTTGGGTGTGAGCCAGCAATTGGGAAGTTACGGAAGATAAGTCGCACATTATCCTTGTATTTTTTTGCAATTTCTTCAGTTTTTGGTGCAGCAGCGCTACAGCCAGGACATTGATAGTCGGCGTACTCAACAATAGTTACCTTAGCGTTCTTACTGCCAATTTCATGGTCGGCGATATTGCCGTTTCGAGACTCTGCGGCTATTGCTGTGTTCAACTGATCGTTTGTAATATCGCTCACATTGAGTCGATTTTGTGTTGAAATATAAATCATTCCGCCAACAATTGCTATTACAATAATTGAGAAAATTATCCAGCTCTTCTTGTTCATTTTACCTCCGTTTACTCTAGCAAGTATAGCACGAAATACGGTACAATAAAACTATGACGATAATGCTAATTATTGGATATTTAGCTGTTTTGGCGGCGTTGTTGATTGTGCTGGGAATCCAACCAAATGTGCCATCGCATAGTCAATTTGAATTGCAACGTCGAAGTAAAAAGGGTGATAAAAAGGCCGATATTTATTTGCGCCAGCAAAAATTCTTATGCGATATAATTTCTTTGCAACGAGTATTGGCATCTTTACTGCTGGTTATTCTAACAGTCATTAGTGTCAATTTATTTCACTGGACAGTTGGGCTCATATCATCAATGATAATTGCTCTTGAAATCGGTGCAGTGGCACGGATCCGTTTGTGGCAAAAATATTCACAGCAGTTATATGAAAAATATGAATCACAAATCTTAGTGATTATTGAACGTCATCAATTATTGTTTTCGCTAATTCGTTCGGTTCCGCCAATGGTAAATAATAGCCCTGTAGCTGAGTCGAAGGATGAGCTATTGGAGATAGTTGCTAGGTCGAGTAGAGTTTTCTCTGCTAACGAAAAGAAGTTGATTAATAGTGGACTAAGATTTAACGATATAAAAATTGAGAGTGTAATGACGCCACGAAGTATGATCGAGGCGGTGCCGGTGGATGAGTTTCTTGGGCCATTAGTCTTAGACGATCTTCATAAAAAAGGCCATAGCCGGTTTCCGGTTATCCAAGGTGATATTGATCATATAGTTGGTATGTTAAGGATTCAAGATTTGTTAACAATTGACCGCACGTCAAAATCTCATCGTGCAGAAAAAGTTATGAGTAGAGATGTTTACTATATAGATAAAGCTCAGACTCTATCGTATGCTTTGGCCGCATTCTTAAAAACACAGCATCATCTTTTTATTGTTATTAATGAACTTCGAGAAACGGTAGGTTTACTGAGTTTGGGTGATGTTATGGAGGAATTGCTGGGTCGTAAGATAGATAATGAATTTGACTCCGAAGAAGAACTCCGTAAGGTTATTGAGCATAAAAATCGCAGCACTAACAGTTTATAGAACGCGAATATTGCTTAAGAGTCTATTTTTTGCATGTAGTGACATTCGGGATAATTAGAGCATCCGTAGAATGGTGGATGATTATTTTTGCTGCGCCTTATCACCAGATGACCGCCGCGACAGCGTGGGCATGGTTTAATTTTTTGAGATATGTCTGATACGTCAGGAATTGGTATTACGACACCTTTATCTTCAAGGGCGCGAATGATGGTAAGCAGTCCCGTGTTATCAATAAGCCGTATTTTGTTACCATTGGTAGAATATTTTACAAATCTTCGCGCGTCCGATGAGAAGATATTTGTCGTGACAAAGAATGCCTCACCTCCATGTAAATGATCAACAACTGCGCCATAAAAATCACGCATTTCGGATACTTTAACAATTTTTTCTATATATTTTTTACATTGGACATAGCTCTGGACGCCGTTTTTATATAAGACAATGTCGATACCGCCGTCACGTTTATACGGAGTGGTTGCAGCCGAATAGCCAAAGTGTTCAAATAATTGAGCGATGTATTTTTCGAAATCATATGGCGACATGGAGCGAATTTTGGTGAGCAGTTCATGGTCGCTGAGCGGCGTGACTTTAGGAGTGTCCTCCGCAGTGGACTTCTTGGTTGGCCGCATTTTTTCTGGTATAGCATTAGTAGCTGGCTTAATATCTGCCGTGACTGTCTTTTTCTGACTTAATTCTTCTAGCTCACGAGAGGCTGTGAGATATAATTTTCTATAATGAAAAATCACAATGGGACTGGCGATAATCCATGTAATTGAACAAAATATGACTACAGTGCCCACCGTATAGCTATCCATGTGGTGATTATAGCATAAAACTGTCGCTACTGTGTGATATAATAAACAGATATGAAACAGAGGACTTTTGCAATTGATACACCAACGAAAGTTGGGGAAATGATGACAGTGGCTGGCTGGGTGCATTCCCGGCGTGATCATGGTGGACTGATTTTTATTGACCTACGCGACCATACTGGCCTGGTACAGCTGGTGATTAATCCTGAGCAGGTGGAAGCGTTTCGTTTGGCGGAAAGCTTGCGCGATGAGTTTGTGATTCGTGCTGGCGGCGTGGTGACGGAGCGCGGCGAAGGTTTGAAAAATCCAAATATCGCCAGCGGTGATGTGGAAATTGTGGTGGAGAATCTGGAAATTCTCAATCGTGCTGAGACCTTGCCGATCCAGCCATTTGCCGAGGAAAATCAGGCAGGTGAAGATTTGCGTTTTAAGTATCGTTACCTCGACCTGCGCCGTCCGAAGATGCAACAGATGCTGAAAAAACGCGCTGAAATGTACCAGCGGATGCATCATTATATGGATGACCGCAACTTTATTGAGATTCAGACGCCGATTTTGGCAAATTCCAGCCCCGAGGGTGCGCGTGATTTCCTAATCCCCAGTCGTTTGCAGGAAAATAAGTTTTACGCTCTGCCGCAAGCACCGCAGCAGTTCAAGCAGCTGCTGATGGTTGGCGGCGTACCGCGATATTACCAGTTGGCGGCGTGTTTCCGCGACGAAGATCCGCGGGCTGACCGACTGTACGGTGAGTTTTATCAGCTGGATCTCGAGATGAGCTTTGTTGAGGATGGCGAAGAGGTTCGCCAGGAGGTTGAGCCGCTGATGCGGCAGCTTGCGACTGAGTTTGCGGGCAAGAAGTTGCTGGATTTGAGTAGTCTCGCGGTCGGTGACGGCAGTCCAATTCCGCGCATTTCGTACCGCGACGCCATGGAGACGTATGGCTCAGACAAGCCGGATCTGCGTTTTGGTATGGAACTGATTGAGCTAACCGATGTGTTTGCAGGTACCGAATTTGGCGTATTCAAAAACGCTGAGTGTATCAAGGCGATTTGTGTGAAACATGGCGCTAGTCTCAGCCGCAAGCAAATTGATCAATTCACCGACATTGCTAAGAGTGAAGGGGCGGGCGGCTTAGCCTACATCACCT
>ERZ773099.2727-NODE-2727-length-11910-cov-16.644201_pt1 | contig 11910 bp, 10 predicted proteins | sample MGYA00511120_ERZ773099 | MGnify/ENA primary metagenome ERZ773099 (study PRJEB29015, sample SAMEA2738012) | human oral metagenome | biome: human oral; feature: human-associated habitat; material: dental | place: China | collected 2104 ... | reverse complement strand
TGCTAGAAACCGGCGGATTCAGACCCCACCTACACCCTCAAATGCGATGAGCCGGAAAACGGCGTTGAACAGCACCATCATGAATACCGGGTAGCACAAGCCCATAATGAAAGCGATGGGCTCGCGCACGAAGGACTTCAGACTGACGACCGTCATGGTCATGACGGATGCGACAACGCCGCCCGGGTGCTGGACGGCGTGCGAGGCCCCGGCGGTGGAGGACGGAATGGCAGTAGTGGCGCTCATGGGTGGTCTCGTCTCACTGGTGGGATGAAGGTGCGGCTGTGCTGGGCTGCCCGCGAATGGGCTGTGGCGCTGCTTGTCGGTTTTGTCAAGACCCTCAGGGTCCTCAGGGTCCTCAGGGTCCTCATGTGGTCTGGTGGCCGGAGATGAGCTCGAAGTAGTAGTCCTCCAGGCTGGGGGTGTGGACCTGCAGCCCGGGCACCTCGCCATCGGGTCCCGCCAACCGGGCCGCCAGACCCTGGACGACGGCGGTAGGAGTGGTGGTCTGTTCGGTGCGCTCCTCACCGTTCTCGATCCAGCTGACGCTCCTCTTGTTCCCGGCCCGTCCGGCCAGCGCCTCGGGGGTGTCGTACTCCACGACGCGCCCTCCCAGGATGATGGCCACGTCATCGGCCAGGTGGGCGGCCTCATCGAGGTAGTGGGTGGTCAGCAGGACCGTGGTGCCGTCCGCCCGCAAATCCTCGACCAGTTTCCAGAAGACACGGCGGGCCTTGGGGTCGAATCCGGTGGTGGGCTCGTCAAGGAACAGCAGTTCGGGCCGCCCAATGATCGCCATGGCCACGTCGAGCCGGCGCCGCCTCCCCCCGGACAGGCGTGAGGCGCGGGTGCGGGCGTCATCGGCCAGCCCCACGCGCTCGATCGTCTCCGCCACATCGTTCGGATTGGCGAAGAAGCGACTGACATGCCTGACCGCCTCGGTCACCGTCAGGCTGTCGAAGTCCTTCGAGGTCTGGGAGACCACCCCAATGCGGGCCTTCCAGCTGCGGGAGGAGCGCTGAGGGTCCTGGCCGAGCACGGACACCGAACCCCCGTCGCGCCGACGCAGGCCCTGGAGGATCTCGACCGTGGTGGTCTTACCGGCGCCGTTGGGCCCCAGGAGCGCCAGCACGGTCCCCACCGGAACGGCCAGGTCTAAACCTGTCAGGACGCGCTTGTCGCCGTAGGACTTGGTCAAAGAACTGATCTCAATCGCGGTGCGAGATGACATGTGACGAGTATGTGATGTGATCCAGGACGCCGGTAGCCACCGGCTGGACTTCACGGCTGTCCCTCGTTCGGGGGACAAATGGTCCGGCCCTGGACCACAGGGGCGCTCGACTCGGTTCCAGCAGGCCTCGCCCGGGCGCTTCGGCGATCGCGTCCTCGGCGCGCCCCCCGACCACTCTCGGATCCTCCTCGGCGGCGGGCGGGCGAGCACCTGCCCGCTGCCGCCCCGCCTGCACCGGGGCGGGGTATTGCGGCCGATTACCGATCCACCGTGTCGCGACGGGTGATGACAATGGCGGCCGCGACCCCGGCCACGAGCCAGGCCACCAGGATGGCCAGCCCCTTGCCGGTCTCCCAGGTGCCGGTGGGCTCGGCCAGGGCGAAATCGGCGGGCAGGAAACTCTCCCGCATGAGCTCGGCGGACCAGCGCACCGGCAGGACGGAGAAGGTGTGGACCATCCAGTCGGGCAGCTGCCCCAGGGGGAAGAAGATGCCGGAAACGAACTGGAGGATAATGACCACGGGGGTGATGACTCCGGAGGCGGCGCGGGCATTGGGGCGCAGCCGGCCAATGGCCAGGCCCAGGGCCGTGCAGGCGGAGATCATGAGGAGGGTCGTGGTGGCGTACAGTCCCCAGGCCCGCCCGGTGGAGGGCATATCAATATCCAGCGCGTAGTGGGCCACGAGCATGAGCATGGTCGCATTGGCGAGCGCCAGAACCGCGTTGGACAGGCATTTACTGACCACATAGGCCCAGGCGGGGGCGGGCAGGCCCGACAGGCGCTTGAGATAGCCTCTTTCACGCTCTGTGGCCACGGAAATAGTCAGGTTCTGCAGGCAGGTGGTGAGGATCCCGGTGGTGATCATGGCGGGCAGGAGATACTCGGCGTAGGACACGCCCGGGGCGATGTCGTCGGAGAAGACGGCGTTGAAAATGCCGAGCATGAACAACGGGTAGAAGAACTCCATGGCCAGGCCAATGGGTTCGCGGATGAAGTTGACCAGGCTGGTGCGGGTCAACGTGGCGACGACGGCCAGTGGGTGCGCCGGGCGCGGGCTGCGCCGGGCCGGGTCACTGCGGTGGGTTCGACCAGCGGTCCCCCCGGCCCGGGCAGTCGACCCAGTGGCGGTGGCGGGCTGGTCCTTGGAGGCGAATGCGACACTCATGTGGATCTCCTTCGGCGGCTCAGGTCTGGCCTCAAGCGGCGTTTCGGGCGGTGGCACTCGAGGCCCGCGTTGTATTCCGGTCGTACTGGCTGTGCTCGGCGACCAGCGCCAGGTAGTGGTCCTCCAGAGTGGGGGTGATGACCTCCAGGCCCTCGACTTCTCCGTCGGCCCCGGACAATCGGTCGAGCAAGTCGCGTACGACGGCGCTCGGCCGCGCCGTGCTGACCTCCCGGCGCACCCCGTCCTCCATCCAGCGCACGGTCCGCTCAGTGCCCGCTTGACGGGCGAGTTCGTCGGGGGTGCCGCGCGTGACAACCCGGCCGCCGAGGATAATGGCGACGTCATCGGCCAGGTGGGCGGCCTCATCGAGGTAGTGGGTGGTCAGCAGGACCGTGGTGCCGTCCGCCCGCAAATCCTCGACCAGTTTCCAGAAGACACGGCGGGCCTTGGGGTCGAATCCGGTGGTGGGCTCGTCAAGGAACAGCAGTTCGGGCCGCCCAATGATCGCCATGGCCACGTCGAGCCGGCGCCGCCTCCCCCCGGACAGGCGTGAGGCGCGGGTGCGGGCGTCATCGGCCAGCCCCACGCGCTCGATCGTCTCCGCCACATCGTTCGGATTGGCGAAGAAGCGACTGACATGCCTGACCGCCTCGGTCACCGTCAGGTCGGCCAGGTCAGTGGAGGACTGGGAGACAATGCCCAGGCGCGCCCGCCAGGCGCGGGAGGCGTGGCGGGGGTCCTCACCCAGGACGGCAACAGTGCCGGAGGCGGCGCGGCGCAGGCCCTGAAGGATTTCGACGGTGGTGGTCTTGCCCGCCCCATTGGGACCCAGGAGCGCCAGGACGCTGCCGGCGCTCACGGTCAGGTCCAGGCCCCGCAGAACCTGTTTATCGCCGTAAGACTTGGTCAGGGAGCGAATTTCGATCGCGTGATCGTGAGTCATGGCGCCAGTATTGGCTCCGAGATTCTCGGCCGGTAGCGACCAGTCAGCCCACCGAGGTGTCCACCGACCGGTGGATAGCGGGTATCAGCCGACCGTCGTGGACTCTGCGCGAAACCAGGGCGCGTCCCGGCCCTCCCCGGCCCGCAGCACCCCACGGCACTCACCGCGCCCGGGCCCGGGCGCGGTGGCCGGCGGGAGCGACGGGCGCCGGGGTGAGCAGTGGCCTCCGGCGACAATGACTCTCAAGCCCGGCACGCGCGGGCCCAGGGCGCCGGCGCGACCCGCCCGACCGCATCGCCCGCCCAAAGCCCGGCACGCGCGGGCCCAGGAGTGGAATCATGGCCGTATGTCTCCTATGACGCGGCCCGCCCAGGCGGGCGAGATCCGCGCGATTATCTGGCGCGACGGGCAGGAGACCGCTACCGCCCTTTCCCTGGGCCGTATCTCCGAGGAGTTGGAGGATCCGGGATCCCTGGTGTGGATTGACCTGGCTGATCCCGACCCGGCCACGCTGGTGCTCCTGGCCGAGGAGTTGGCGCTCGACCCCACCGCCGTTGAGGACGCCATCGCCCCCTTCGAACGCACCAAGGCCACCCATCACGGTGACCGCGCCTTCTTCGTCGCCTACGCCACCTCCCTGACCCGTGAGGTACTGCCCGATGCCAGCGCCCAGGACCCCGACGGCGACGGGCTCCTCCTGCACCGGATCTCCGCCTTCATCTCCCCGCACGGGCTCATCACCATCCGCCGCAGCGGCGGATTCGACATGGAACCGGTCCTGGAACGATGGCGCGCCGCCGGGGAGTTGCTGCACCTGGGCCCCTTCTCCCTGGTGCACGGGCTGCTTGACGTCATCGTGGACGGCTACTTCTCCACCATCCAGGACCTCGATGAGCGCATTGACCGCTTAGAGGACCAGCTCTTCGCCGACGACGGGCCGCACCCGGGCTTCCAGCTGGAGGCCTACGCCATGCGCAAGAAGCTTGTGGCGCTGCGCCGCGTGGTGCTGCCCATGCGGGACCTGGTCAATGTGCTGTGGCGCAATCGCCGCCAGGAACTCGTTGCCCTCGACCCGTGGTACTCCGACCTGACTGACCACGTGCTGCGCGCCGGGGAGTGGAGCGACTCCCTGCGCGACATGATCGGCACCGTCTTCGACACCCACCTGTCCCTGCAGGATGCGCGGCTCAACATTGTGATGAAGAAGCTCTCGGGCTGGGCGGCGGTGCTGGCCGCGGTGACTTTCGTGACCGGCTGGTTCGGGCAGAACGTGCCCTTCCCGGGTTTTGGCACCACCTTCGGTTACATCCTCACCTGCGTGCTGACCGTCGGCTCGGGCCTGGGCGTGTGGTGGATCATGCGCCGCCACGACTGGCTCTAGGGCGGCGCGCCCCCGGGCCACCGGGCGGCTGCGGGCGATCCCGCCCGGTGGGCGGCGCCTCACCCGTGCTCCGCGGCTTGAGTCAGGTCCTCGTGGACCGGGCCGCCCGCGGCCCCGGGCGCCTCATCTTCCAGGTAGTACCACCAAAAAGGCGCCCCCCAGGCCCGGGGTCGTCCCAGGGCCGCGGCAGTGACATGGCGGGCGACGGCGTGGCGTCCGGCCGCCAGGTCATCGGGGGAGCCGAACCACCAGGGCCCCGGGTCAAGGTCCTCACCCCCGTAGCCGAGTTCCAGGACGGCCAGGCGCTGGGTGCTGAAGAGCTCGCCTACGGCGCCGAGCACCCGGTCGGCGGCCGTTCCCAGCGGATGCCACTGCGGGTAGACCGACAGCCCGACCACGTCAATCATTTCTTTGAGTTCGGGATCCAGGTTGTCCTGGGCCCAGGTGACCACGGAGTGCTCCACGGCGCCCTGGCCCAGCTGGTGGTAGAGGGTCAGGAGTGTGGTGGCGCCCCCGGCCCGGCGCACACTGGTGGCGGCGTGACGCACCCGCTCCACGGCGTCCTGGCCCAGCCAGTCCCCGCCGAGCTCATTGCCCACCTCCCAGGCGTCCACCGGCCCTAAACGCTCCAGGAGGCGGTCCACCCGGGCCCGCCAGGCGTCGTCGTCGAGCCCGGCCATGGCGGTTGAGTCGCACACCTGGCCGACGACGACCACGCCCCGGTCCTGCAGCTCGGTGACTGAACGCTCCCACAGGGTCATCTCCTCCTCATCGAAGGGATCCTCAATGACAATCCGCGCGGCCGGTTGCCGGCCGCCGTTCTTGAGCAGGTCAAGATCACCGCTCTGGCCGGCTGAGGGCGGGGAGGTCAGGGTGACGCCCACAAGAGCGTCCGCCGGGGCCAGGGCGACCGCCTGGGAGTCCAGCAGCAACTGGGCGGCGGCGGCGCTCTCCAGGGCCTGGGCCCCCAGCTGCGCCCGCTCCTGGGGGCCGGCGGCCGCCTCGCACCGGGCCAGGGCCGTCGCCGTCGTCTGCCGCTGGGAGGCCAGGTCCGGTTCGGCCGTCAGGGCGGCCGCGGCGAGGCGCTCACCCTGGCGGGCGTGGAGTCCGCGGGCGGCCAGTTCGGCCAGGGCGTAGCGGCCCGGACCGGGCAGGTCGGCCATGAGGGCGGAGTAGCCGTGGCTGGTGGGCCAGGACAGGTTGAGGGTCCACGGCCCCCCGGCGGGCAGCTCCAGGGCGGCGGTGGCCTCCCGGCCCTCCTCCAGGGGACCCTCCACAACGGCCCGCAGGCTCCCCGTCTCCAGGAGGACGTCATCGTGGCCCTCGCTGCCGGCACCATTGGATTGGATGCGGCGCATCTGGTCGAAGGCGAGTAGTTGACCGGTGTCGTCAGCGATGTCGAGCAGTACAGTGCCCGCACTCCCGCCGGCCGGGGAGCAGCCCCGCCCGTCGGGGCAGGCGGGTGCCGAGCAGGCCGACAGTGCCGCCGCCCCCACGGCCCCCAGCACCGCCCGTCGGGGCAGCAGCCGCCCGGCCGCCCCGGGGCGGCTCCTCCCATGGGTCTGGGCGCGGACCCGCACGACCCTCCCCGTGTCGCCGGTTGGGGGCCCGGGGTGTGGGCGCGACGGACTCACGCCAGGCGGGCGCGGGCCGCCTCGCCGTGGGCGGGCAGGTCCTCGGAGTCGGCCAGGACCCCCAGGGGGGTGGTGAGGGCCGCCAGGGCAACGGCGTCGTATTCAATGACCTGGACGGGCTTGATGTAGGCCATGACGCTCAGCCCGGCGGCGAAACGAGCGGTGCCGCCAGTGGGCAGGACGTGGTTGGAGCCGGCCAGGTAGTCCCCCAACGGCACCGGGCTGAAGGGGCCCACGAAGATGGCGCCGGCGTTGCGGACGCGGCGGGCCACCGCGGGGGCGTCGGCGGTGTGGATCTCCAGGTGCTCGGCGGCGTAGGCGTCGGCCACCGCAATGCCCTGGTCCAGGTCGCGCACCACGATGGTGCCGGACTGCTTGCCAGTCAGCGCGGTGCGCGCCCGCCGGCGGTGCTTGGTGGATGCCAGGCGGCGCTCCAGAGCCACGTCAACGCCGTCGGCCACGGCGGTGGAGTCGGTGATGAGGACGCTGCTGGCGCACGGGTCGTGCTCGGCCTGGGACAGCAGGTCGGCGGCCACGAGCTCGGGATCGGCGGTGTCGTCGGCCAGCACCGCGATCTCAGTAGGGCCGGCCTCGGCGTCAGTGCCCACCACACCGCGCACGGCCCGCTTGGCGGCGGCCACATAGATATTGCCCGGGCCGGTGACCACATCCACGGCTTCGCACAGGAGTTCGCCACCGGCGTCGGCGCGGTCGGTCTCGGTGGTGGCGGCCGCCCCATAAGCGAACATGGCGATGGCCTGGGCGCCGCCGACGGCGTAGACCTCCCGGATGCCCAGCAGGGCGCAGGCCGCCAGGATGGTGGGGTGGGGCAGCCCTCCGAAGGCGGCCTGGGGCGGGCTGGCCAGGGCGATCTGCTCGACGCCGGCGACCTGGGCGGCCACGGCGTTCATGACCACCGAGGAGGGGTAGACCGCCAAGCCGCCGGGGACGTACAGGCCCACTCGGCGCACGGGGATCCAGCGCTGGGTGATCATGCCGCCCGGAACGACCCGGGTGGAGCGCTCGGTGGGCAGCTGGGCGGCGTGCCCGGCGCGGGTGTGGGCGATAGACAGCTCCAGGGCCTCTCGCACCTGCGGGTCGAGGCCCTCCAGGGCGGCGGCCGCCGCCTCAGCAGGCACCCGCAGGTGCTCCGGGCGCACTGAGTCGAAACGCTCGGCGGCCTCACGCAGAGCGTCCGCGCCCCGGGCGCGGACGTCCTCAACGATGGGGGTGACGTCCTCCAGGGCGGCGGCGACGTCGAGGTCGGCGCGCGGCAAGACCTCGGCGAGCCTGGAGGCGGACAGGTCTGAGCTGCGCAGGTCGGTGCGGGAGAGCATGGTGGGAGCCTACCGGTGGCCGGGAGGGCCCGCATATTGGCGCTCCTGGGGGTGAGTGCCGCCAGGGGGCGGGGCTCAGGGCAGGCAGCGCTCCGCGAAAGCGACCACCTCCGCCTCCACGTCAGCGCGCGTCGTCGGCTCGTTGTGGATCTCGTGGCGCACGGCGGTGTAGACGCGGGTGCGCACCTGGCGCATCCCCGCACCCCACAGGGAATTGGCGACGTGGTAGGCGCCCTCGCCGTAGTTGGCCACCGGGTCCTGGTCGCCGGCCAGGATGAGCACCGGGAGGTCCCTGGGCAGCGGGTCAATCCAGGAGGGGTCGTTGGCCTGGGCGTACAGGGCGACGAAGTCGCGGGCGAAGCGCAAAGTCATGGGGGCGCCGAAGTTGTTGAAGGGGTCGACGGCGTGGTCCTCGACAATCCCGCGGTCCAGGGCGACCCAGTCGGTGGGGCGGCACGCGTCCTCGAAGCGGTCCAGGGCGCCCTCGAAGGCGGCCCCGAAGATTCCGTCGGAGTCCAGGGCCTCTCCCCCGCGCTCAGCAATGGCCGCTTCCAGGTCGCGCAGCAGATCGGGGTTATCCAGGCCCCGCATCTGGGCGACGACGCCGCACAGCGCCAGGCCCGCCAGGCCCTCGGGGTGGCGTGAGGCCAGGACCCGGGCGATCATTGAGCCCCAGGAGTGCCCGAAAACAATGTAGGGCAGGCCCTCGAAGCGCTTGTTGACGATCTGGCGCAGGCGCTGCTCGTCCTCGACAACAACACTGACCCCGTCCTGCCCGGTGTCCTGCCAGATACCGGAGGTCATGGCGGTGCGCCCGTGACCGGCATGGTCGTCCGCGGCGACAACGAACCCGGCATCCAACAGGGTGCTGATGAGGTGGAGGTAACGTCGGGAGTGCTCACCCAGGCCGTGAATGAGGTGGACGACGCCGCGGGGCCGGGTGGTCGGGGTGTAGATCCACGCCTGGATCCGGTCGCGGTTGTTCGTGGAGTCGAAAGGGACCTCGAACAGTGCCATGGGTGACCTCCTCGTCACTGGCGGTTACGATCGCGAGGCCCGGCCGGTGCCCGCTCAGGGCGGTGACGGCGGGGCGCCCTCACGGTATCGGCTCCGGCCCGCGCCCGCCACAGGCGGGGTGCACCGGCGCGCGGGCCCCGCCCGAAGGCCGTGGCCGGGCCGGCCGGGGCCGCACGGGCGGGCCCGTCGTCTTTCACGGATGCGTCGACCACCGGTCCCAGCAGGCCCGGCGCTCGGGTGGGGCCCAGGAGGTGTCGCGGGTGCCGACCTCGCCGTGGGCGGCACTCACCACCAGGGCCGCCAGACCGGGCTCCCCACGGGCGGCGCAGTCGTGGTTGATCATGTGCAGCAGCGGGCCCATGTGCCGGGGCAGGACGGCCCGGTCAATGGCGTCGGAGAGCTCCCCGTAGGTAATGACCTCCCGGTGGGCGGCCACATCCACGAGGACCTCCCGAGCGGCAGCACTGGCTCGAGCGAGCCTGGGGGTCAGGGTGTGAAGGCGCTCCCCCACCGGGTAGCGCTGACCGACCTCCAGTGCAATGCCGGCGGCGCCGGGGCTGGGTGTGTCATTCATGAGCCCACGCTACTGGCCGCCACGGCGCATCGCCGCTGTGCTGCACCTCCTGGATCTGGCGCCCCCGACTGCGCCCCGGTGCCCTGATCCTGCGGGTATGCCGGGCGCCCGGGCGGGGTCCGCTGGGACAATGGGGGCGTGAGTACTCAGCAGTCCTACCCCTCCGTCCCGGTCCACGGCGAGATTAAGCTCGGCCAGTTCCTCAAGCTCGCGGGCCTGGTCGAGGATGGTGCCGAGGCCCGAGTGGCCGTTCAGTGCGGTGACGTGAGCGTCAATGGTGAGGTTGAGACCCGTCGCGGCCACCGCCTGCGCAACGGCGAGATCGTCGAGGTGGAGCTGCCCTCCGGTGTGGCGGGCGCCGTCGTCGCCCAGGACGGATAGGCGCCCCGCCCCCGGCCCTGCCCTTCGACCGGCGGGCGGGTCAACGTCGCAGAAGGGCCCATGACGAGGGACGGGCGCTCAGCGCAAACAGCCGGGGCCCAGGAGCGCCTTAATGTCGGAGTAGAAGGCCGGAGAGGCCTCCACCCGCAGGGCCTTGTCCAGTTGGGTGCGGATCTCTCGGTCGGGGCTGGTCAAGTTCAGGCGCACTGTTGACATCCCCGGGTGCTTGACCAGCACCTCGCGCAGCCGCTCCACCAGGGGGCCGGTGCAGCGGTTGGTCGGCAGGCTAATGACCACCGCCTCGTGGGTGGCGCCGGAGACGTCCGGAATGGTCATCTCCTGGGCGTAGAGCGCCACCTGACCGTCACGCCGGTTGAGGCGCCCGCGCACCGTCACCACCGTGTCGGGGGCCAGCATGGTCGAGACCGTCTGGTACGTCGAGGGGAAGAACAAGGCCTCAATGGAGCCGCCCAGGTCCTCAATCTGGGCGATCGCCCACAGGTTGCCCTGCTTGGTGGTCTTGCGGGTCAGGGAGGTAATGAGCCCGGCAATGGTGACCATGGTGCCGTCGGGGCGCTCCTCGTCCTCAATGAGCTCGGAGATCTCGGTGTCGGCGAGCTTGCCGAGCACCCCCTCCAGGCCCAGCAGGGGGTGGTCGGAGACGTAGAGGCCGAGCATGTCGCGCTCGTAGGCGAGCTTGTCCTTCTTGTCCCACTCCGGCAGCGCGGGCACCTCGGAGGAGAAGACCGGCCCCGAGGAGAAGGGATCCTCCCCCGCACCCTCACCCATGAGGGAGGCGAAGAGGTCGAACTGCCCGGCGGCCTCATTGCGTTTGACGCCAATGATCTCATCGACGAAGTCCTCATGGCAGGCCTGGAGGGCCCGGCGGGTCTTGCCCAGGGAGTCGAAGGCGCCGGCCTTAATGAGGGAGTCAATGGTGCGCTTGTTGCACACCACCGCCGGGACCTTGTCCAAGAAGTCCTCAAAGCTGACGAACTCCCCCTCCTTCTCGCGGGCGGCCACAATCTCGTCGACCACATTGAGGCCCACATTGCGGATGGCGCTCAGCCCGAAGCGCACGTCGTCGCCGACGGCGGAGAACTGGGCGCGCGAAGCGTTGACATCGGGGGGCAGCACGGTGATCCCCATGTGCCGGCACTCGCCCAGGTAGACGGCGAGCTTGTCCTTGTTGTCCTTCTGGCTGGTCAGCAGCGCCGCCATGTACTCGGTGGGGTAGTGGGCCTTGAGGTAGGCGGTCCAGTAGGACACCACCCCGTAGGCGGCCGAGTGGGCCTTGTTGAAGGCGTACTTGGCGAAGGGGACCACGACGTCCCATAGGGTCTTGACGCTGTCCTTGGAGAAGCCATTGGCGACCATGCCGGCCTCGAACTCGACGTACATCGTGGCCAGGATGTCCATCTTCTTCTTGCCCATGGCCTTGCGCAGCGCGTCGGCCTTGCCCATGGTGAAGCCCGCCAGGTCGGTGGCGATCTTCATGACCTGCTCCTGGTAGACGATGAGGCCGTAGGTGGTGCCCAGGATGGGCTCCAGGGCCTCCTTGAGCTCGGGGTGGATGGGCACGATCTCCTGCTGGCCGTTCTTGCGCAGGGCGTAGTTCGTGTGGGAGTCCGCCCCCATGGGGCCGGGGCGGTAGAGGGCGCCGACGGCGGAGATGTCCTCGAAGTTGTCGGGCCTCATCAGGCGCAGCAGGGTGCGCATGCCGCCGCCATCGAGCTGGAAGACGCCCAGGGTCTCACCGCGGGACAGCAGCTCATAGGTGGCCTTGTCGTCCAGGGGGACATTGTCGATATCAACGGCGGGCTTGCCGTTGGCCACGGCGTTGTCGAGGGCGTCGGAGATGACGGTGAGGTTGCGCAGCCCCAGGAAATCCATTTTGAGCAGGCCCAGGTGCTCGCAGGTGGGGTAGTCGAACTGGGTGATGAAGGCCCCGTCCTGGAGGCGCTGCATCATGGGGATAATGTCGGTGAGTTTCTCCGAGGACATAATGACCGCGCAGGCGTGGACGCCCCACTGGCGGGTCATGCCCTCCAGTCCCTTGGCGAGTTCAACGATCTTCTGGGCGTCGGGGTCCTCGGCGTGGAGCTTGCGGAACTCCTCAGCCTCCCCGTAGCGCTCGTCGTCGGCGTTGAAGATGCCCTTGATGGTGATGTCCTTGCCCTGGACGGTGGGAGGCATGGCCTTGGTGAGGCGGTCGCCCACCGCGTAGGGGTAGCCCATGACGCGAC
>ERZ773099.2719-NODE-2719-length-11944-cov-3.280680_pt1 | contig 11944 bp, 7 predicted proteins | sample MGYA00511120_ERZ773099 | MGnify/ENA primary metagenome ERZ773099 (study PRJEB29015, sample SAMEA2738012) | human oral metagenome | biome: human oral; feature: human-associated habitat; material: dental | place: China | collected 2104 ... | reverse complement strand
CCTCATTGACGGGCCGGTCGATACGTCCGCGCCGGAACTGCAAGGCGCCAACATCACCACCGTCACCCCCTGCCCCTACACACCCACCCCAGACTCAATCTCCCACGGGACGGCAATGGCCTCCCTCCTGGCCTCACCCGACTACGGAATCGCCCCCGGAGCCACAATCCTCCACTACGCCATCCCCCTCGGCGATGAAGATTCGACTCAGGAAGATCCCGGGTGCTCCACCGACCTCGGTCTGATCCTGACACGTGCACTCAACGACGGCGCCAACATCATCTCCTACCCCGTCATAGGCTCATCAACGATCACGCTGCGCGATGAGTTGATACGGGCCGATTTGGATGGAGCGATTGTCGTCGCAAGCATGGGCGATGACAATCAAGAAGATGATGCCCGATCCTTGGCTTCGGCGAACCTCACCGTCGGTGTAGCGGCGGCAAACATTCAGGGGAAACGAAGGGACTACTCCAACTACGGGAAGGGAACAACCGTTTCTCTCTACGCAGGCCCCGTCAGCACACGCGACTATGCGACGGGACAGATCAACCACGAAACCGCAGGAACATCGGTCGCAACTGCTTTGACATCTGGCTACCTGGCTTTGGCGATGGAGAAGTGGCCTGAAGCGACGAACAGGCAAATCCTCCAATCCCTCGTCCGCACAGCAGCCCGCGATGACGGAGTCGAATGGGACCCCGGGTACGGCTACGGACTGGCCAACCTCCGTGGTCTACTCACCGAAGACCCCACAAACCTGCCCGACGAAAACCCCCTCCTGCACAAGAACGATGAGTGGGTACCCAGCGAGGAGTACTACAACGACTACATCGACGGCCTCCTCGACCCCGTCGACCACTGGATCCAAGATCCCAACTACACTTACCGAGGCTCAGACTCGGGAGTCGTCCGTACCACATCCCATAAGACCGCTTATGGTACATCCCCCCGCTACCACCGAGACCCACACACACCACCCACACCACCCCCAAACAGACACCAACAAACACCACAAAAATAGACACACGACACAAGCACAAATACTCCGCCACGAAGCGCAACTTCTCTTCCCCAACTAGTCCCCGAATCTTGGAGATGCACACCAGCGTCCTAAAGGAACACTATGGGCACCGAAAGCACATTCAATACTGAGAGCATTATCGCTGCGGCCGACACGCTTGATACAGAAGGCTCCCCGGCTGTCTCCACGGCCACGGACAGCTCCACCGACGTCCTGCTCAAGCAAAACCCTGAAAAGTGGGGGATAGAAGCCGGGCCGAGTGATTTCTCCTCGAAATATTCCCTCTACCTTTCGAATCTTGAAAGGGAGATGGCGACCATGCGCGATCAACTCGACTCTTTCATCGCATCAGTGCGAGCAAGCGCAGTGGCGGTCCAAAACAATGAGAGCTCCGTCACCGAAGCAGTCGAGCAGATTGTCAGAAATCTCGAGGAGCAGCCCGATGAGCCGACGCGGCCCTATGGTCACAGTGCAGACTCTGAAAACGATGCCCCTCAACCGTCAGGAACTGTTTCACCCCAGTCCGCATCAACGCCGTCCCCTTCCACACCACTTCCTTCCGATTACTCGAGCACAGGAATGCACGATCCCACCCGGAAATAGTCCAGGTTCTTCTCTTCTCCCCTTGCAGCATGGAGGCTGATTTATGAGTGACGCATACGCTCGGCTCCTCGCCCTTGACCAGCTCAAGACCGACGACTCTGCCGAGATCGACTCGATTGACACTATTCGGCGTTCAATCTGCGAATGTGAAAACGCTCTGGCCACATTCAGATCGACTGCACAGATGTCGGGAGAGACCGCAGATGCCATCGCTGAATGGCTCGACGAGTATTCCATCAAACTCCAGGGGGTAAAAGAAACACTCGAAGAGAACCTTGCGATGCACAATATGGCGCGCAGCGCCATGGCGCGGGCCCGCGAACGTCGAATCAACGAAGCCGAAGGGATCCTCATGTCCGCCTCGGAATACAATGAATGGGCCCGCCAGCCCTATGTCACGATCAATGGTGAGTGCCATACGGGAGCAAGCTACGCTAAGGCCCTTCAAGACAAACTCCGCACTGAGCGGAATGATATTGCCAGGAGCATCCTGGAGGAGATGAACTCTGCAGTCAGTGAGCAAGCCACTGAAATGGAGAAATCAACAGATCCCTTCACACCGGGGCACGAATCCAACTCCGCCGATGCCGAAGGTTCCACGGGAACACGCTCCGGCACCTTCGGCGCAAACACCGCCACCGCACACTCAGTAGCCTCCTCCGCATCCTTCAACACAAACTCCCTGGCAGCTGCAACAATCGGAGGAGCCGTCCTCACGACCCGAGCAACCACACCCCTCAGCGGAGGAACCGCCCCCAACTGGAAACGACCCCCCGCCGGCCAGCCCGGCTCACCCAGTAACCCCATTAACGACCCCGAACAACTCGCACACCACGACCTGCTCCACACCCCCGTCAACCAAAGAATGACCCCCGACGGCCCCACCGCAGGCTACCTACCGCGCGACCCACAAGCCCTCATCGACCTTCGACGCCAAAGCTCAACAGCCGAATGGCTAAACTCCACAGGCCCAGGCTCTGACCACCACCGACACTCCACCGCCGCCCTCGGAGGCATGCTCGGACTCGGCACAAGTGCAGGAATCGGCGCAGCAGCACGGTCATCCGTCTCCGGTGTCTCCTCCCTCGTCACCACAACTCCAGGCGCCTCCGCGCTCACCTCACAAGTCGGAGGAACCGGAATGCTGTCCATGCAACAAGCCGCAGCCTCAACAAACCTCAACGGAGCACACTCCCCCGCCACGAACCCGCGCACCGGAAACGCACACACAGCTTCACAGCAAGCCCAATCAAGCCGCGACAGGCTCGGACGCCCCTCCATCCTTCCCAGCGACACAGGGCGAAACGAGCGCAGCGAAAAGAAACGCTCCTTTGGCCTCATCGGATACGAGGTCATGCGAATCGACGAGGAAACACCCTCACCCGACTCCCCCACACACAAAGCTCAAGAACACGGCTCCGCCCACGAACTCACACCCCTGTCATCACAAGAATCAGACCGATGGTGACGGTCGATCACTAAGAGCCAGAAAACCTACTGACACCCCCAATACAAGGGCCTGCCTCAACACAAGGGTGGGCGCAGACACTCAAACACGTGCCTGCGCCCACCCAGGAAGAATCAGTCATCGAACCCTAAACTCAATCGTCGTTCCCTCACCAACATCAATCAGATCGCCATCGGACAGAGAAAACATCACCATAGGGGTCACTTCCTCAAAAGAACCATCCCCGTGCCGCAGCAGAGTCCCATTAGCCGATCCCATATCCATGAGCGACCACACCCCCGGAGCAGTCACCATCACAGCACAATGCGAACGTGAAATCTCAGTCGCCGGACTCAACACGCGCAAAGTCCTCGCCGCAGGACGGCCAGAAATCGCCCGCGGATCAGGATCACGGCCAATCACAACATCACGAGTGACTTCCGTGGGAGCAGTGCCACCATAAAGAAGGAAAGCCGTCGGCCCGAGCGAGAAATTACCCTCGACACGCCGCAACACCGTCGCCTCCGCATCATTCGCCGCTCCCATCTGCGCGAGCATCTCAGGAGTCATTGTCGCCTCAAAGGCCTCAGGATTCACGACCGACTCAGCCGGGGACGCGGGTCCAAACACCGGCGCAAGCTGAGATGCAGGGGAGGGCTCTTGCACCGGCTCGGGTTGAAGCACAGGCAGGGGCTCAGGCGCGGATTCAACTAGAGGCACAGGCTCGGGCACCGGTTCAACCACCGGCATGTGCTCGTGTAGCGGCTCAAGTTGAGGCACCATCATAGGCTTGGGCACCGACTCGGGTTGAGGCGCGGGCGTGGGCTCGAGCTCAGCCTCAGACCCAAGCCCAGGCTCCGCACCGGGAATCGGATCAGGAGCCCAAAGGAAACCCCCGGGCGCAGAAAGCGGCCCGGCCTCTTGAACTCCCCCACTGGCCGACGCAGCCACAGGAAGGGCGACATCCGCAGGAGAAAGAGCCTGGTCTTCACGCTCAGCAGACAGCGGACTCCCCTCATCCGAGGAAGCAAGCGCCACAGCGGAAGCAGGTCCGAGAGCCTGAGGCAAGGGAAGCCGCTCACACTCATCGAAGCCCCGACCAATCCTCACCCAGGCAGCATCCATCCGATCCTCGGCCACCACCTCCCACGACTCGCCCGAAGCGCAATCGGAGGAAGCGCCTATAGAGACCTCCAGCATCTGCCACTGCCCAGGATCCACCGCCCACGCCCAAATCGGCGCCGACCAAGCCTGCAGCTCCTGAGTGCCAGAAGAAAGGCCGCGCACCCACGCGCCACCGAGCACAGTAAGAAACGGCTGCACTCCAGAAAGGTCGAAGAAAACAATACTGCGGCCGAAATGCACCATCTGGGAAAGCCACTGGCCAATGTCAGCGTGCCCCCACACAACATCAGCAGCAGAATCAGCCAGATCCGGTTCAACACAGCACATTCCCAGCGGCCCGCAGACCACAATGGCACCTGTACCCCGGGCAGAAAAACGCCCAAGCTGAAGCATCACTTCTCCTATTTCTTAATTTACGCCACGACGCACAGTCGTCGTTGACGCCGGGCGCACCGCCTGAATCTGACGAGAATGCACCTCACACGCATCACCGGCCCGCGACGCACGCAAGGCATGAACGACAACAGCAGTCGCATTATCACGAGTACCGGAAGTGATCGCTGCATCAACCAACTCATTCGCGATCTGTTGAGGTTCCCCACCCGAACGGACAATCTGCACGATCATCTCATCGTCAAGGACACCATGAACCCCATCAGAGCACATCAACGCATAATCTCCCTGAAAAAGAGGCGTAAGCGCATAATCCGCATCCGGCACAACAGCCATCCCCGCCCCCAAAGCGCGGGTTACGACATTCGAAGGAGGGAAAACGAGCTCCTCGCCCGTCAACTCCGCCAAGTCGCGAGCCTCTTGAACAGCGGAATGATCACGAGTCACTTGACGGATGGAATCCCCACCCACAATGTAGGTGCGCGAATCCCCAATATTAAAACTCAACCAAAACGGCCCCTGCTCCGTGTCAAGAACGAGAACACCCGTCAAGGTCGAACCGGGAGCCGCCATCGGATCCTCCGGATCAGCCAGAGCAGCAACCGCCTGAGCCGCCTGGCGAACACCCTCGCTCAGATCCACAAGATCCGCCAGCCGCCCACCAAGAGCATCCGCACTCAAACGCTCCTCAAGGACGCGGACAGCGGTCGAGGACGCCAAGGCCCCTCCCACATGACCGCCCATCCCATCGGCAACAGCGAAAAGCGGAGGCGAAGCCAGCCAAGAATCCTCATTCCGGGAACGCACCGGCCCGACATCAGTGGCAGCGCCCCAGCGGGTGAGCAGCACCGAACCGAGCCGAGAAAGATCCACCCCTTGCCCTCCTCATCACGCCGTCAACTCATGCGCCACATCGCGTCAGTGCAGTACGACAGGCCACACACGCCACACTCATTTCTTAACCAAGAGATCGCGATAGTTCTCCGCATCATCAGACTCCACACCATTCGTATTGATCGTGAAACGATAACGCTCAGGTGACCCATGCTCGATCACATAGGAAACATCCCACTCGGAGTAGTACTCGCAGGTCTCATCCGTACACAAATGCATCGTCCGATCACCGAGACGCCAATGAGTCGCATTCGACATCAAAGCGTGAAACTTCTCATTCGTAGCAGTGACCGTCCCGTCCTCGTTCAGCATGAAATCTGAATCACTCATCTCACCAAGCAGGTCAAAAGGACGCATAGGAGTGCCAACCACGTTCGAGACGCGCGTAGCCTCCTCAACGATCTCCTTCATCTCATCATCATTCTGCGCAGCTTCAATCCTCATCTTGTAATCGGATTTGAGGCCATCACCGATGTAGCTCAGAGCATCAATCTCCTTGGAATGCTTCGAAACGTAGTACGTCGAACAGCCCGACAGCCCCGTCGACAAAAAGACCACGCCAACAGCAGCAGATGCGCACAAGCGCAAAAAATGCGAAGAGAACACGCTGAACTCCCTCATGAATACGACACCCCAAGGCTAAGCGAGCGAGTGGACAGCAGACAAGACGATCCCACACCCCACACCGCTCAAAGCCCCGACTCGCGAAGTGAACCCCGAATCAGGTACTCGGCTCCGTCCACACAAGCTGCGCCCGCAAAAGCCCCGCATCACGCGAAACAACCTGAGCACGTCCCGCAATGGACTTCACCGGCTTGACGCGACCAAGGACCGTCCCCTCATCAGGACTTCCCGACAAAAGTATTCCCATCGCACCCAGCTCACCCATCGACTGCAACACCGGTTCAAAAGCCGCACGTGAAGCTCCGCCCATACGGCGAGCCACAATCACATGCAAACCAATATCCTGCGCTTGAGCCATTAAAGGCTGCAAAGCTGCAAGCGGATTGCCCGAAGCCGTCGCCACCAGATCATAATCATCAACAAGAACCCAAGCCTCCGCTCCAGTCCACCACGAACGATTACGCAACTGATCGGTCGTCACCTGATCGCCGGGCAGACGAGTACCAAGGTATCTCGCCAAATCACGCAACTGCTGATCGGCCTCGTTCTTCGTCGTCATATAGCCTGCCAAGAAATCCTCGGGAACCTCCCCGAGGAGAGTCCGACGCAAATCGACGAGGAAAAGCTGCGCCTCCTTCGGCGAATTCGTCCGCATCACCTCTTGAGCGATGCTCCGCAAGAAATTCGTCTTCCCCGACTTTGAATCACCGAAAAGATACACGTGCGACTGCGCACGCGGGTTGAAAACGAGAGGACCCAAACGGCTCTCCTCCACCCCCAACACCAAAGGCTTCGCCGTAGAAGGACCCGGATCCTTCACAGGAAGCGCCAAAAGCTCACCCACCGTCACCTTCGAAGGAAGCAAACGCAATTTCGGCCCAGGACCCATCGGCGCAGCCGAACGAATCCTCTCAATAACCGCGCTCACACCATCAGACAAATCCACCGAAGCATGAACCCCATCAGCACGAGGTAAAGCGACAAGGACATGATGCGCCTCCACATCAAGCCCACGCCCAGGACGCTCCTCAGGGATCGAAGTCTGAATCTTCCGGTCAATCTGAGAATCCGAAGCATCCCCCAAACGCAATTCCAACCTCGAACCGATAAGATCACGGACCTGCTGGCGCAAATCCATCCAACGAGCCGCCGAAGCCACCAGGTGAACACCGAAAGTCAAAGCACGAGCAAGCATCTCCTGAACACGCAGATCCATGCCCTCGAAATCAGACTTCAAAGTCCCCCAACCATCGACGACGAAGAACACATCTCCATAACCATCATCGAAACGCCCCTGCGCCCGCCCCCGCCGATACGCCTCAATCGAATCGATCCGGTTCTCCCGGAAATACTTCTCACGATCCGCAATAATGCCCTCCAACTCCGAGAGCATGCGATTAATCGTCTCCTCGCGGTCGCGCGTGACAACAGCGGCCACATGCGCAGCCCCCTCGAAAGGAGTGAATGTTCCACCACCGAAATCCAAGATGTAGAACTGCACCTCCTGCGGAGTGTGCGTCAGCGACAAAGCCATCACGATGGAACGCAAAGCAGTCGATTTGCCGCTCAACGGTCCCCCCACCACCGCCATATGACCATTCGCCCCGGAGAAGTCGAACTTGAGGAGCTCACGGCGCTGTTCAAGAGGCAAGTCGACAACACCCAACGGCACCCGCAAACGCCCCTTCGCGCGCCACTCCTTCGACACGTAGCCCAAACGAGGATCGACGCCAAGATCCGGCATCAAAGAATCCATCGTGTCGGGCACATCGAGGGGCGGGAGCCACACCTGATGAGCCTCGATGCCTGTGCCCGCCATACGCGCAACCGCGATATCCAGCTCAGTCATATCCTCCCACTGCTCATCACCGGGCAGAACCACAGCATCGCCTCGAGGATCGTCCGCAGGATTCTCTTCACGTTGAAGCACAGGAGCCACCGTGAAAGGAAGGACCTTGATCGCCTGAGCTTGACGGCCCACAGCCCCACCACGAGAAGAAGACAGCTTACGAGCAGGCGGAGGAGTCGCGACATACGAGGCGCGGAAGCGGATCATCTGATCCGTACCCGGCTTCAAATAGCCGACCCCCGGGAAGGCGGGCAGCTCATAGGCGTCCGTAACCCCCAAAACCTCACGCGACTCCGAAGCGGAGAAAGTCCTCAGGCCGATTCGATACGACAAATGCGAATCCAAGCCCCGCAAACGCCCAGACTCCAGACGCTGCGAAGCGAGAAGCAAATGGATCGACATCGAACGCCCCAGTCGGCCGATCGCGACGAAAAGATCAATGAACTCCGGCTTCGCGGTCAACAACTCAGAGAACTCGTCCAGAATGATGAAAAGGGCAGGCAGAGGCTCCCCCTGATGCTTGCCGGCAAGGCGATCGGCCTCGTAATCCGAAACATTCGCATAGTTACCCGCCTGACGTAAAACCTCTTGACGCCGAACCATTTCGCCGCGCAACGCATCCTGCATCCGGTCAACAAGAGACAACTCCGACTCAAGATTGGAGATCATCGCGGAAACATGAGGAAGCTCAGACATCCCCGCGAAAGTCGCACCCCCCTTGAAATCAACGAGGACGAAGTTGAGCTGTTCAGGCGAATGAGTAAGCGCCATTGCCAAAACGATCGTGCGTAAAACCTCCGACTTGCCCGAACCCGTGGCACCGATCAGGAGCCCATGAGGACCCATGCCCTGCTGAGCAGCCTCCTTAATATCAATGAAGACCGGAATACCCTCCGGTGTCACGCCGAAGGGAACACGCAAACGCTCACGGCCCTCACGGCGAAGCCACTGACGCTGCGGATCGAAATCACGGATGTCACCAATATCAAGCAACTCCATTAGATCCTGTTGGCGTTTGGGATCAGAACGACCCACCGGCGACTCCGCCTCGGGACGCTCCTCCTCCGAATAGCGGGTCATACGACGGGCAATAGCCTCAGCCTGAAGAATCCCCATAGAGTCAGCAACACCCACAACCGGATTACGATCCATGAGGATGACCTCCATGGCCCCCAACTCATCCCCCACACCTACCGGATGGATAATCAAACGAAGTGTTGAACGAGATGTCATCGGCCCCCAGGTGTCACTCACGGTGGCAAGAGTGACCCCGATGGCACCTTCAATGGAGCCGAGCCGAGAATTAGCCGCAGGAGTCTTCCCATCGCAAATCAAGAGCAGATGAGGCCACGGCGAAGCCTCGTCTCGGGAGCGGAATGCGGGACGAGTCGAGATCTCCTCACCGACAAGATCCTCCAACTCCGCGAAATCCGTTGTCACCATGCGCGCAGGGCCAAGAGCATCACAGAGAGCTAAGGACCTCGCATGAGGCAACCACTTGACCCACTCCCATTCACTGAGCCTGTCAGGAGTCGTTAACACGGCGATCCTCAGAGCATTCGGCGGAATGAAAGTCGTCAAATGAGCGATCATCGCGCGAAGCTGAGCGCTCGTCTGCTCACGCGCCCCGCAAATCTCAACATGACTGAACTCGCCGAGCATGATACCGAAAGGCATATCGTCGACCGTGGAATGCGCAGCGAGGAAACGAGACATCGCCGAATGACACACCACATCAGGGTCAGCCAAAGGGGGAAGCTCCGGCTCAACCAACTCCATTGAAAGATCTTGAGTCGAAGACCCCAAACGAACACTCAGGAGTTGCTCGGAACCGACCTCCCTCTCCCACAGGCGAGTCCCCTCAGCAGCGATCAGGACCAAAGCATTCGGATCCGGCAAATGCCAGTTAATGTAGCTGCGCTGACGCGAGGCGACAGCTCGGACCGTTTGACGCATCTCAGACAAATACGCCAAATACTCGCGACGAAGCCCATTGACTTTCGCGCGATGCCCCGACACCTGCCGATAAATATTGAAAGCAACCATCGACAGCATGGCGATCACCATCGCGCCGGCCATGAACAGCATCCGAGTGTTCTGCCCCTGGGACATCGCCATGAACACCATGACGCCCATCGAGCCCATCATCGGAATGACAGTGGCGAGGATCGACCCCATGCCCGTCGGCTCAGCTCGATCTGGAGGAGCCTGCACAGGGATCTGACCGGACGGCAATTCAGGTGCGCTCGTCTGCTCAACGTCCTCTGCACTGATTTGATCCATGAAGCCCCCTCTTGATGGATCTGCGCACCACCATATGCCCGCCTCATACTATCGTCGGAGTGCAGGTGTCACCGCTCGCATCCAAAAGCAGGTGTCACCAGCGCCGGGATTCAGGTGTCACCACCCGCATCCAGGGGGTTGAGGGAACGCCCTTGGAATCCACCACCCCTCACGAGAGAATAAAGGCCGAGCCTCACAAGAGAAAAGAGCAGAGCCTCACGAGAGAATAAGAGGACCGACCCCAAAGAATATCGGGCCCCAAAGAGCACTGGGACCACACCCCACGGAACAATGGGACCAACCTTCGAAAACCCTTAAAACCAACACCCGACGAACATAAGGAAGGCGCAGATGGTGCAGTCGCTTGCCCGCACAACGGTTATCGACCAAACCGGTGCCCACGACTACACCGTCCCAGCAGGGACCACCATCGCCGGACTCATGGCGACACTCACAGTCGACCTGAGCGACCCCTCCCTCAATGTGACAACCGCAGACGGAAGAAAACTAGACGGCGGAGCCGTCATTGGCCACGACCTGCCCTCCGGGAGCGTCATCGCCCTCTCACGGCAAACAGAATCACGCAAAATCGCCGCCCAAGTAGCCCAACTCAACGAACTCCCCTGGTTCCCCTCAGCACTAGCATCCACCCTCCTCCTCTCCTTCCTCATCATCGCTGAAGGCTCCGTCCTCGTAGCTCCACTCATCGGCTTGTGGGAACCACCCACAGCCCTACGCTGGCTCACTGCGATCCTCAGCGCCCTCATCTGCGCCGCAGCCATCAGCCGCGAGCGCGTGCGCACTCACGCCTGGTTCGTCCTCGCACTATCGCTATTCTTCGGCCTCACAGCCACAGCAGCGATCCCAGCCGAAACCGAATTCGCGGCAAGTGCAACACAGCTCGCCATCGCCTGGTGGGCACTACTCGCCAGCCTGAGCGCCTGGGTGATCTACGACTTCGTCCTCGCAGCCCAGACCTGCGGAATCTGGGCCGGAATCGTCACCATCTCAACACTCACCAACTACTACGAAATCAGCTTCACCACACTCACACCCCTTATCGTCGCCATCGCCGTTCTCCTGACAACACTCACCCCCTCCTTAGCGATCCGGATCCCAGAAACACAACTCCTCGACATGCCGCTGGTCACGACAATGGTCGGACGCCTTAGAGGACCCGAACCCTCCGCGCCCTCGAAAATCACCATGCCGCGCGTTCAACGAACCATCAACGAAGGCACAGCCCGAACGCAGACCCTCCTCATCACGTGCACAGTGCTCATCCTGATCTCCGCCCCCTCCCTGGCCACGCTGATGAACCACCAGACCTGGGAGGGGCGCGCCGCCATCGGAGTCATCGCGTGCTCCTCACTCCTCTTGCTCATCACAGGCCGCAATCGGCGTGAACACAGCGCACGAATCATTCCCCAGATCGGGGCGCTCGGATTGATCATTTCCGCACTCACCGCCTCTTTAGTGACACAAACCATCGGAACGCATATCAGCGCCCTCATCCTGCTGCTTCTGGGCTGCGCGTACATTGCCATCGCCCTCATCGGCACCGTGCGAGAACCCTCAGCCCTCATCGGCTGGATCCTCGACGTCTGCGAATCCCTAAGCCTCATCCTTCTCCTGCCCGCAGCCGTGTACGCAGCGGGAGTCTTCACTCTCATTCGACAGGTGGCCTCATGACCGCGCTCAC
>ERZ773099.2718-NODE-2718-length-11951-cov-9.385592_pt1 | contig 11951 bp, 14 predicted proteins | sample MGYA00511120_ERZ773099 | MGnify/ENA primary metagenome ERZ773099 (study PRJEB29015, sample SAMEA2738012) | human oral metagenome | biome: human oral; feature: human-associated habitat; material: dental | place: China | collected 2104 ... | reverse complement strand
TTAGAGGCTATGATGAGAACGAAGTCAATGTATTTCTCAATGAGATTATGAAAGCTTATGTGGAGGTCATTGATGAGAATGAGCGCCTAAAGGCCGAACTCGCACGGGAGAAGACGACGAATGATGAATTTCGCCGGATTGAGCAGAGCGTGCGCGAAACGTTGATTGTCGCGCAGAGGACGGCGGAGGAAGTAACCTCGAATGCCAAGAACAACGCTGACCAGATGCTTGAAATGGCCGCCAAGGAGTGTCAAAATCTCCGCAAAGAGGCGACGCTGCAGGCGAAAGCCCAAATGGATGAAGCCGTCGATAAGGTGCACGTTATTGTAGCGGAATACGAACGATTGGTGCGTGAAAAGCATCAATTCCTGCGGCGCATGAAGGGAAATGTTCAGGCAGAACTCATACTCATTGATGAGGCGATAGCAGAGATGCCCGATATGATCGAGGAGAAGAAAACGCCGCAGGAACCGCAGGAACAGCCCAAAGTGCCGGCACAGGAGCCAATACAGGAACCCAAAGAAGAGCCGCAGAAGAAGGAGGAGCAGCAGCAGGAGACAAAAGCTGAGGGGCAGGAAGGAGAGGCAGGCTAAATGCCATGGGCGGACGCATGACAGCTGCATTTATTTTTTTTAATCTATTGCTTGTCGATCAGCTTGTGAAATACTATGTGGATATGACCATGCTCCCGGGCGAAAGCATCCCTGTCCTGCCGGGGGTATTTCATATCACTTATGTTCTGAACCCCGGTGCAGCATTTGGTATTTTTCAAAATCAACAATGGCTGTTTCTTGTTGTGGCCGCCGCATTCTGCATTGTGTTTTTGAGATTTTACACACGTCTATCCAGGAGTGGTGCCCTACTGCACTACGGCAGCGTACTTCTTGCCTCGGGCGCTGTGAGCAATATGATAGATCGTGTGCGTACGGGACATGTTGTGGATTTCTGTGACTTTCGCATATGGCCGGTATTCAATATCGCAGATATTGCTATTGTCTTTGGTGTATTGTGTCTTCTATGGGCCCTTTTTGTACAGAAAAGAGAGCTGCTGTCATGATACGGATGGAGTTCCTTTCCGATGTTTCAGGAGAGCGGTTGGATGTCTTTTTGGCACGGCAGATAGAAAATCTTTCACGCAGTCATGTGCAGCGGCTTCTTGCAAAGGGGCAGATTGCAGTGGACGGCAGGGTGTGTAAAGCGAATTACAAACTGCGTCCGGGAGAGCGCATCATCTGTATGCTCCCCCCCGCCGGAGAGGCATTGGTTTTGCCGGAGGATCTTCCGCTCGATGTGCTCTATGAAGATGCAGACATCATTGTCGTCAATAAAGCGCGCGGCATGGTTGTTCATCCCGCGGCAGGAGTTGATACAGGGACACTCGTCAATGCACTGCTCTTCCACTGTCAGGATCTGTCCGGGATCAATGGGGTGCTTCGCCCTGGGATCGTGCACCGTTTGGACAAGGACACCTCCGGGGTCATGGTTGCAGCCAAAAACGATCAGGCACATTGTGCACTTGCACAGCAAATAGGAGAAAAGCGTGCTCATAGAGAGTACCGTGCCATCGTGCACGGCAATATCAAAGAACATCGGGGCACGATTATGGGCGATATCGGGCGTCACCCCACTGACCGCAAGAAGATGGCGATTGTGCACGCGAATGGAAAGCCTGCGACGACCCATTTTGAAGTGCTTGAGCGATTTGGTGCGTATACGCTCGCTGTCTGCAAACTCGAAACAGGGCGCACGCATCAGATTCGCGTGCATATGGCGAGCATTGGGCATCCGCTCGTAGGAGATACGAAATACACTGCGCTCAAAAATCCTTTTTCGATTGCGGGGCAAGCGCTGCACTCGTTCAAACTGACCCTGCTGCATCCGCGCTCCGGCAGGGAAATGGTGTTTACGGCAGCACTCCCGAGGGATATGGCGGAGATTTTATGCACGCTGCGCGGCAGATAAGGAGATCATCTCATGACGGAATTTAGGGAAAAGACAACCATCATGGACGTGGACAGCATGCGGCGCGCACTCCTTCGGATCTCACACGAGATCCTCGAAAAGAACAGAGGGACGGAGCATCTCGTTCTGGTCGGTATTCGTACGCGCGGTGTACCTCTTGCCGCCCGCATTGCAAAAGAGATTGGGTGCATTGAGGGCAGTGTGCCGCCGCTTGGTACACTCGATATTACACTCTATCGCGATGATCTGAACGCGCTTTCCTACCAGCCCGTTGTGCACACAACAGAGATCCCCTTTGACATCACAGATAAAGTTGTCATTCTTGTGGACGATGTGCTCTATACGGGGCGCACGATTCGCGCCGCGATGAACGCACTCCTCGATGTCGGACGGCCTCGGATGATTCAGCTTGCCGTACTCATCGACCGTGGGCACCGCGAGCTTCCCATTCGCGCTGATTATGTTGGGAAAAATGTTCCAACATCTGCCCATGAGGATATTTGTGTCAAGCTGCAGGAAGCGGATGATGCAGACAGGGTCATCATCCGCGAAGGCCTATCATAAGCGCAGAGAGGTTTTTTTACTTGACTCGTATTTTATCATGGAAGTATAATGAAACGAGAACTGCTGATGGATGATCGGCGTCTTTGTGTACAGGCATTGGGAAAGGCGGAGCGTTCGTATGATTTTTTACGGCGATAAGCAAAAGACGATGCTGGATGAGGAACAGGCTGTACCGGACGAACTGGATATAGAAGAGAGCGAAGCCGAAGAAGAACCTGCGGAAGAAGAGATGGTACAGGAAAGCATCTACGATGGCTATACAGATGAGGAACTGCTTGCTCATATTCGCGACCATGAGGGAGACGAGGCACTTGATTATCTGATTAATAAGTATCGGAATTTCGTCCGCTCCAAGGCACGCTCTTATTTTCTCATCGGTGCAGACCGAGAAGATATTGTACAGGAAGGCATGATTGGATTCTTTAAGGCGATTCGTGATTTTCGCGTAGATAAACTTTCATCGTTCCGTGCATTTGCTGAACTCTGTGTGACCCGTCAAATTATTACGGCAATTAAGACCGCGACGCGGCAAAAACATATTCCATTGAATTCCTATGTGTCTCTCAATAAACCTATTTATGATGAGGACTCAGACCGCACGCTGCTCGATGTGCTCTCGGGGGCGCGTATCAGCAATCCGGAGGAGCTTGTTATCAGTCGCGAGGAGTTTGTTGATATTGAGAATAAGATGGAGGAGATTCTCAGTGATCTTGAGTGGCGTGTGCTGATGAGCTATTTGGATGGGAAATCCTATCAGGAAATAGCGGGCGATCTGCATCGACAGGTAAAGTCTATCGACAATGCGCTTCAACGTGTGAAGCGGAAGCTCGAAAAATATATGGAGTCACGCGGAGAGGATCTTGATATTGGTACCGTCTATCGAGGGCTCACGACCATCAACCGGAATGTGCGCAGCCTCGGATAAGGATAGGCGCTTTTCATAATAGTTCGCCTCATGGATGGGATGCATCTTAAAAAGGTTTTTTAAGTTTTAGTGAAAGGTGGTGGCATTTATGTGGAAAAGAGCAATCTGTTCCCTGCTTTTAGGGACACTCTGTATTCTTTTTTCTGCCATATCGTTTGCAGAAGCAGCAAAAAGCGCTATGCCGCAGAGGGAGAAGCCGACGCATATCGAACTTGTCCTCATTTTGGACAAGAGCGGTTCGATGCATGGACTAGAAGATGATACAATCGGTGGATTTAACACCATGATTGAAAAGCAAAAGAAGCTCGATGTGGGTGTTTATGTCACGACGGTGCTTTTTAACAATGAGATGAAAACGCTCTATGCACACAAGAATATTCATCTCGTAAAGCCAATGACGAAAGAGGAGTATACGACAGATGGAACAACAGCGCTCCTTGACGCTGTGGGCAATACAATTCTAAAGATAGAACAGACAAAGGGGATAGACAGCAAGGGGACAAAGGTAATCTTCGTCATCATTACAGACGGGCTGGAGAATGACAGTACGGAGTTCACAAAGCAAAAAGTAAAGCAGATGATTTCAGATAAGCAGGAAAAAGAAGGCTGGGAATTCATTTATCTTGGCGCTAACATTGATGCAGTCGAGGAAGCAGATGCGATCGGTGTAAACAAGGCGAATGCTGTGACATATCGGAATACGAAATCCGGTGTTCGTGCCAACTATGATGCAGTCAGTGCATATGTAGCGGAGACTGCTAAAGCGGGCGATGCAAAGAGTGGGGCATGGAAAAAACGCGTGGAACAGGATGCGTCAAAGTAAGTACATATCGTTTGACAATTTATATAAAACGGTGTATGCTAAGAGCCGTATTGTAGATGAATGTATTCATTCATCATAGGAAACAGGTGCATCGCCTATGGGCGTATGCTGAATAGAGAAGCCGGATGAGCCGGCGCGGTCCCGCCACTGTGAGGGGAGCAAACCTGCAAAAATGTCACTGGGGAGAGGATCCCCGGGAAGGCGCAGGCAAGTGATGAACCGAGCCAGGAGAACTGCCTGTTTCACAATCCGCCGTGTATCTGGAAAGGGGTTCTTTTTCAGTCACATCCCTGCGAGCGACAGGAAGTGGATGCATCGATTCTTGACAGAGAATAGATGGGCTTTCTTGTTGTGGCAGGAGGGCCTTTTGTTCTGTGTTTGGGAGGAATTGGAATGAAAAACTGGAAGAAGATGTTGGTTGCCACACTTGCGTGTTCGGCTGCACTTGGCTTTTCCTACACGCCTGCAGAGGCTGCGTATGAGCTGAACCCCGAAGTGAAGACGGCGACGCCTGCGCTCATGGAGGCATCGGAAATCGGCGTTCTAAAGTATGAGAATCCGCAGATGAAGGGCTACACGAACAAGGATGCCATTGTTGTAACGAGTTTTGGCACGACGTTCAAGGAAACACGTGAAAAGACGATCGAGGCGACAGTGGATGCCATTAAGGCTGCACATCCCGGTGTAAAAGTTGTAACAGCATTTACCTCCCATATCATCATTGACCGCATTGCAAAGAACGAGGGAAAGAAATACCCGACGCCTGAGGAAGCACTCACGCAGCTCAAGGCGGATGGCTACTCACGCGTTGCACTCGTCTCGCTCGATGTCATTCCGGGCATGGAATACTCCTATGTGAAGGCTGTGTTCAACGAGTATAAGAACCAGTTCAAGACGATGACCTGCGGCACATCGCTCATGTACTGGCAGGGACAGGAGGAGCAGGCGGATGATGTGATCGAGTTCATCCAAGCGGTAGCAAGTCAGTTCCCAAAGATGGGAAAGAACGATGCGCTTCTGCTCATGGCACATGGTACGCCCCATATCTCCAATGCATACTATTCCGTCATTCAGGCGAAGCTCGATGCACTTGGATACAAGAATGTTTACGTTTACACGGTTGAGGGATGGCCGGGCATCGAGGATGTCATTCCAAAGCTGAAGGATGCCAATATCAAGAATGTGACACTGATGCCCATTATGATGGTTGCGGGCGATCATGCCAACAACGACATGGCAGGCGATGATCCGGATTCGCATAAGAGCATCCTTGAGGGAGAGGGCTACAACGTTACTGCCTATCTCCATGGACTCGGAGAGAACCGCATGATCCGTGACGCCTATGTCGAGCGCGCCAACGATGCATGGGACGCATTGCAGGGGAAAAAGGGCGCGGATGCTGAACAGCTTCACATGATGAAGTAAGGCAGTATACATATCTCATTATTGCTGTGAAGGGGTCTGCTGCATGAAGTGTTTCACTTCTGCGGCAGACCCTTTTCATTATGGCGCTGTACTGTTATAATATCATGTAAAACATGTAAGAGGAGCTGTCTGATGAGACTTTCCATTGTTGGTACCGGTATGGTTGTGCGCGAGGCGCTCACAGCACTGCGTGATACAGAGGGGATTACGGTTGTCTCCATCTGCGCACGCCCGCAGAGCAGGGCAAAGGCTGAGGCACTTGCTCTGGAGTTTGCGGTTCCTAAGGTTGTGACTGATTATGATGCGATGCTGGGGGAGCAGGAGGCAGATTTTGTCTATTTGGGCATTGTCAACAGTGCGCATTTTGATTATGCGAGGCGTGCTATTGATGCAGGATGGCATGTGATTGTGGAGAAGCCATTCACCTCAACGCTCGCAGAGGCAGAGGAACTGATTGCACGTGCACACGCAAGCAGATGCTATGTATTTGAGGCGGTTACGCCGCTGTTTCTCCCGAATTATCAAGGGCTGATTGCAGAGCTGCCGCACCTTGGTCTCATCCGCGCAGTACAGGCAAACTTCTCGCAATATTCAAGCCGTTATGACCGGTATCTGGAGCGAGATGTTGCACCATGTTTTGATCCTAGGCTCTCCGGAGGTGCGCTCTACGATCTCAACTCCTATAATCTCGCACTGCTGGTCTCTATATTTGGCAGACCGAAACATACATCCTATATGGCAAATGTTGGGTTTAACGGTATTGATACCTCCGGCGTCCTGACGCTGCGCTATGATGGATTCGTTGCGACAGCAACGGCTGCAAAGGACAGCAGCAGTCCATCATTTTTCATGATACAAGGAGAGGCCGGATGGATTCGTGTCAATGGTGCACCCAATGAACTTTCCTCCTATACGGTGTGTCTGCGCGGGAAACGACCGCGAAAATATGCGCTGAACCGGTATGCGCACCGTATGACACATGAATTTGAACGCATTCATGACATCTTCTCACAGAAAGATTATACACAGATGGAGGAAGGTCTGCGCACAACGCGCACGGTGATGGCGGTGATGGAAAAGGCGCGCCATATGGCGGGGATTCAGTTTCGTGCGGACTAATGACGATGGACGATATGATGATTGAGATGGAGGATCTCGTTAAGAGATTTCCCCATACAAACGAGGCACAGAAAAGTGCTTGGAAGACGGCGGTCAGCGGTGTCACATTTTCTGTTCGGCGCGGTGAGGTGTTTGGGCTTTTAGGGCCAAACGGTGCGGGAAAGACGACGATCATCCGTATGCTTACGATGCAGACACAGCCGACCGGCGGAATCATACGGATCGATGGCTGTGATATTCGGGAGCACGCACTTACCATTAAGAAGAAGATAGGCGTTGTTCCGCAGCATGTGAACTTTGATCAGGAGCTGAGTGTCTGGGAGAACATGGAGCTGCATGCACGTCTGCATCATATGGGGCGTGCAGAACGCACAGCGCGCATTCAGCATCTGCTTGAAGAAATGTCTCTTGCAGAGGTACGCAACGACGGCGTGCGCCGTCTCTCAGGCGGCATGAAGCGGCGTCTTCTCATCGCGCGTGCACTGATACATGAACCGCAGGTGCTTTTTCTCGATGAGCCTACCGTCGCACTCGATCCGCAGATACGCCGGCACATCTGGGATTTTATACGTGATCTGTCAAAGCGTGGAGTCACGGTTCTGCTCACAACACATTATATTGAGGAAGCGGAGGCCCTTTGCGATCGCGTCGCCATTCTCAATAAAGGTACGCTGATTGCGCTGCGCACACCGCGTTCATTCTGTGCGCATTTAGGAGCATATGCTCTTGAGTGGGAGGATGAACACGGGCGTGCCTATCGTTTCTTTCATACGCGTGAGGAAGCGCGTGCCCATGCGCATACACTAGAAGAGGCGATGCAGAGAGTTCTTCTGCGTCCGACCAATCTCGAGGATGTATTCATCGAGTTGACAGGGCGAAAGGAGGGGCTCTGATGCTTCGTGATATATGGATTGTTTTTTGGCGTGATTGGATCGTTCTGAAGCATCGTCTCACAAAGTATATACTCAGCCGTATGGTTTCTCCGCTGATGTTCTTGATTGCTTTTGGTTGGGGACTTGGCCGGAGCATTGATGTTGGGTCTGGGTCGTATCTCGATTTCCTCGTTCCAGGACTACTCGCAATGAACTCTATGAACATCAGTTTTAACAGCATCATCTCAGTGCATGCGGAACGCATTTACCATCGGAGTCTTGAAGAATATCTGATTGCACCGATTCGCCCCGATGCCTTTGTTATGGGAAAGGTTGCAGGTGCTGTTTTGCGTGGACTGATTTCCTCGTTCATCATCATTGTGCTCAGCTATCTATTTGGTGCGCATTTCATGCTCTCACCTCTTTTTCTGCTTGTCCTTACAATGAATTGTATGATCTTTGCAGAGATTGGATTTTTGGCGGCGATGTATATTTCAACCTATGAGGAGATGAGCCAAGTCAATCTCTATGTTCTCCTGCCTATGTCATTTCTTTGTGGGACTTTTTTTTCGACGGCGGCGCTGCCGGGTGCTGTACGCTGGTTTGTGGAGATTTTGCCGCTGACACATACGAGCCATCTCCTGCGCAGCCTTGGGGGAACGGGGGAGGCATCAATGCTCTCGCTTGCTGTTGTTGTCGCGTATGCTGTTTTGGGCTTGATGATCAACACATGGAAATTCCGTCGGTTGACAGATTAGGAAGTTCCCTTTTAGAAAAGGATCTCGATGATGCTTGGGCATATTTTTCATCATAGAGGTGCAGCAGAAGGATGTGCGCATTTCTGCTGTACGAAGATTGAGGACTTCGGCGTATCATTTGGTGCGTTTGAAGTCTTTTCACATGTCAATCTGCACATTCACTGTGGTCAGCTGACCGCGATCATCGGCCCCAATGGAGCAGGAAAGAGCACCTTGCTGCATGCCATTCTCGGCGATATTCCGCATAGTGGATCGCTTAGGTTCGTCGATGCAAATGAGAATCACATAGATCATCCTGTCATCGGCTACGTACCGCAGCATCTGCGCTTTGATGTCAGCGCACCGACGAGTGTTATGGATCTCTTTATGGCATGCCTAAGCCATCGCCCTGTTTGGTTCTGCTCGGCAAGGCGGCATCGTACACGGGTGTGGGAGAGCCTCGCACGCGTCCATGCAGAACATCTGATTGACCGCCGCTTGGGTGCGCTTTCCGGCGGAGAGCTGCAGCGTGTGCTATTGGCGCTTGCACTCAATCCCATCCCTAATCTTCTGCTCCTTGATGAGCCGGTATCCGGTGTGGATCAGAATGGTCTTGCTCTTTTTTATGAGATTGTCTCCGCGCTCCTCACAAAGGAGGATCTGGCGATTCTTCTCATCTCGCACGATCTCGGCATGGTGGCACGCCATGCAGATCAAGTCGTGCTGATGCATCACGGCGCTGCGACAAAGGGAACGCCCGATGAGGTGTTCAGGGCACCTGCAATGGCACAGGCCTTCGGCATCCTCCCGGATATGGCGCATTTACCCGTATATGCAAGCAAGGAGGAGTCTGCCGCATGGAGATAATTTATGAGGTGCTCGATATGCTCCTGCCTTTTTCATGGATTTCCTATACCTTTATGAAGCATGCGCTGCTTGCAGTGCTGCTGATGACGCCGCTTTTTGGGCTTCTCAGTACGATGGTTGTTTCGAGCCGTATGGCGTTCTTTTCGGACTCTTTGGGACATGGAGCTTTTACAGGCATCGCAGTTGGTGCGCTTGTTGGCATGATCTCACCACTTTCGTCGCTGCTCCTCTTTTCCGTCGTATTCGCGCTGATTATCACCTATATCAAGCGGCATACGGCGGCCTCTGCAGATACTGTGATCGGTGTTTTTTCATCGACAGCGATTGCGGTCGGGCTCATGGTGATGAGCAGGGGCGGCGGTTTTACGAAATTTTCGCCACTTTTGATCGGGGATATTCTCAGCGTCACTCCTGCCGATCTTGTGGGGCTTGCTGCTGTTGATGTCATTGTGGTATTGGCATGGGCACTGCTCTTTAACCGGCTGCTGTTGCTCTCGATTAATCCATCCTTTGCACGGAGTCGCGGCATATCCGTTGCTGCTGTGGAAGCTGTTTTTGCTGTCCTGCTTGCTGTTGTCGTCGCTGTGAGCATCCAATGGGTTGGTATTCTCATCATCAATGCACTGCTCGTTCTGCCGGGGGCAACAGCGCGCAATATTGCACGGAACGTCAAAGAGTATCATATCGTTTCTGTTGCAAGTGCGCTCATCGCAGGGATCACAGGACTGCTTGCTGCCTATTATTTCGGTATCGCAGCAGGCGCGTCTATTGTAGCCGTCGCGGCGGTTCTTTTCTTTCTCTCTCTTGGCATGCGGTCATATATTCGGCAATGATGTCGGCACATTTCCATGCCTCTGCCATATTTGAGAAAGAATCTATATTGTGTGTTTCTTGTTTTTTTACTGATTTTTATGTTAAAATGAGACCATGATAAGGAGGGGGATTTCCTATGAATGTCACGATTGGCAGTGATCATGCAGCGGTAGATCTCAAGGAAGAAGTCAAAATGGTGCTCCACGAATTTGGGGATATTCAAGTAAAGGATGTCGGAACATTTGACAGAGAGGCGGCCGACTATCCCGATATAGCGGAAAAGGTCTGCGCCGATGTCATTTCCGGGAAAGCCGACCGCGGCATCGTGCTTTGCGGAACGGGCGTCGGCATCTCTATGGCAGCGAACAAGATCAAGGGAATCCGTGCGGCGCTCTGTACTGATGTATATGCTGCAATCATGGCGCGCAGACATAATGATGCCAATGTGCTTGCTCTCGGCAGCCGGGTATTGGGATTCGGCTCGGCGGGCGAGATTGTCCGCGCATGGTTCCGTGCCGATTTCGATGGAGGGCGCCATGCCCGCCGCGTTGAGAAGATGATGGCATTAGAAGATAAAGTGGATGTATGAGGAGCGTATTGTATGAGCATTATGGATTGTCTGGAAAAAGTTGACCCCAAGGCATATCAGGCCATTGCAGAGGAGCTGAACCGCCAGAGAACGAAGCTGGAGCTGATTGCTTCGGAGAATATTGTCAGCCATGCTGTTATGGAAGCGCAGGGAAGTGTGCTCACGAATAAGTATGCAGAAGGCTATCCCGGCAAGCGCTATTACGGCGGCTGTGAGTATGTTGATATTGTCGAGCAGCTTGCCATTGACCGTGCAAAGGAACTGTTTGGTGCAGCGTGGGCGAATGTGCAGCCGCATTCGGGGGCGCAGGCGAATATGGCGGTATTCTTTGCACTGCTGCAGCCTGGCGATACGATTCTCGGTATGAACCTTACAGATGGGGGACATCTTACCCATGGAAGCCCCGTTAATATCTCCGGGACATACTACAATGTCATTCCCTATGGCGTTGACAAAGAAACCGAACGGATTGACTACGATGCGCTTGCACGTCTTGCAAAAGAGCATCAGCCCAAAATGATTATTGCGGGAGCCTCTGCCTATGCTCGTGTGATTGATTTCCCGCGCATTGCAGAGATAGCAAAGCATGTGGGTGCCCTTTTCATGGTGGATATGGCACATATTGCAGGGCTTGTTGCCGCAGGGCAGCATCCAAGCCCTGTTCCTTATGCAGATATTGTCACATCGACCACGCATAAGACGCTGCGCGGCCCGCGCGGCGGACTGATCCTCGGCATGAATGAAGAGCTTGGCACAAAGATCAATAAAGCTGTTTTCCCCGGCATTCAGGGCGGCCCCTTGATGCATGTGATTGCAGCCAAGGCCGTTGCACTCGGCGAGGCGCTGCAGCCCTCATTCAAGGAATATGGCATGCGGGTTGTAAAGAACGCAGCCGCGCTCGCAGATGAGCTGATGAAATGCGGTTATCGTATTGTCTCCGGCGGGACAGATACCCATGTGATGCTCGTTGATCTCACACCCCAGAACATCACGGGCAAAGAGGCACAGACGCTTCTCGATGAGGTCAATATCACAGCCAACCGCAACACGATTCCCTTTGAGCCGCGCAGCCCGTTCGTGACGAGCGGCATTCGGCTCGGTTCGCCTGCACTCACGACACGTGGATTTGGTGAGGAGGATATGCGCGAGGTCGCACGCATCATAGCACATGTACTCGATATGCCGGCAGATGAATCGCGGCGCAGTGAGGCGCGCCGGCGCGTTGCTGCACTCTGTGCAAAATATCCGCTCTATG
>ERZ773099.2717-NODE-2717-length-11951-cov-9.845578_pt1 | contig 11951 bp, 12 predicted proteins | sample MGYA00511120_ERZ773099 | MGnify/ENA primary metagenome ERZ773099 (study PRJEB29015, sample SAMEA2738012) | human oral metagenome | biome: human oral; feature: human-associated habitat; material: dental | place: China | collected 2104 ... | reverse complement strand
AACAGATCACCCCAATACAAAGAGAGGACCACCCGGCGGGGGCGGTCCTCTCTTTGCGTCGCGGTCTCTCGCGACAATTTTGAACGATAGCAAATATACACTAGACCTGTCCACCAACTTTGCAAAAATAGAGAGCAAGAGTTATTCTTTAGGGCATGAATAACTTATTTCATAGGACATTTTTCCAGTTCTTTTCTGTTCGAGGAGGGGCGTGTATATTGGATGCCGAATGATCCCGAAAAAGCGTCAGAGGGCGGCATGATGGAAAACGGAGATGGGCCTGTCCTTTTGGACCGGCTGAGCGACCGTTTCTTCAAGTACCTGTTTGCGAAGGAGGAGCACAAGGACCTCCTCATCGCCTTTCTGAACGAGGTGCTGTTGGACCTCAACCCGGACGGAAGCGCCCGGTGGATCGAGGATGTGACTTATGGGGACCGTGAGAGCTCGCCTCTGTACCGGGACGCGAAGCTGCCACGTTTCGACGTGATCGCCAGGTCGGAGGATGGTCGTGTTTTTCACATCGAGGTCCAGGTCGCGAAGGACCCGTATTTTCTGGAGCGCAGCCTTTACTATGCCGCGATGTCGTATTCTCTGCAGTTGAGAAAGGGCGGGGAATACCATGTCCTGATGCCGGTGATCTTCGTGGGGTTGTTGGATTTCGAGGCGTTTCCTTCTACGTCCAGAGACGAAGACTATCACTCGCTCCACCGTATTCTGGATGTACGGGACCACCGTTGGGCGATGAGGGGGATGGAGTTCCATTTTCTGGAGCTCCCGAAGTTAAGACGGCGAAGTGTTGGTCCCAGGACGGGTCTGGACAGGCTTTTGAGTTATTTGGGCAACGCAGGGGGTGAGCAGGCGATGCAGGAGCTGGCGCAGGTGGATTCTCGGGTCGAGCGGATGATGCAGCTGGAGTCGCTTTTTACGAGGGACCCGGACCTTTTGAGGGACTATTTGAAGGATCTGCGGGACCGACTGGATTATGAGAACAGTTTCAAGTGGGCCCGAACCGATGGTTTGGAGCAGGGCCGTGCCGAGGGCGAGGCCAAAGGTCGTGCCGAGGGTCGTGCGGCAGGGATGGAGGAAACCGCTGCGGCGATGCTGAGGGAGAAGATCGACATTCTTTTGGTCTCCAAAGTGACGGGGCTTTCCCTGGATCGGCTGAAGGCATTGCAGACTCGGACGGAGTCCTGATCGAGAACGGAGCGGGCCGGAAGCGCGCCTTGGGATTTCCCCCACGACGACGGGCACGGCGATGCTGGCGCAGGTGAACCAGCTTCCGCAGACGGTGCTGAGCCTCATCCGCGGGCAGCTCGGGGACAAAGGACCTCTAAATTAAAGACAGGTAACGCACCGAGGGGGGCTCCGGCCCCCCTCGATGCGTTATAGGGCAGCGCTACGCATCAGTATGGATGTCAGCATGGATGGCCGGGGTCGTGCCGGTTGCGGCAGAGCTGCCGGAGGGCAGCCATGAGGGGCATTATCTCCACGTTGAAGGCTGGCAAATAGGTTTTGACTTGAAGGATAACGTTATCCGGAAATTGAGAGCGTGCTAAAAAATCGTAGTTCCTCACGGTAGAACATAAGTCTGAGGTGAGGGGTCACCTCCTCCGCTTCGACGGTCCAGTTTTTGGGGAAAACAAGGAGCGCCGTCCCGTGCGGGGCAATCCTCACCGGCGGCATCGTTCCCCGTTTTCGGAAAGGAACAGAGGAGGCTCGACCTCATTTGAAGTCGGTCTTCAGGCGGGCGATGGACCAGGTGTCCTTCCCCTTCCACTTGCAGGGCCTCGCAACGGCCTGAAAGGTCGCGGGGCGGTCCTTTTTGTCCTCCGTATTGTAGAGCTCGCCGCTCATGTCGATCTTGTCGCCATTTCGGGACGCGCTTGTCACCTCGGCGTAGTATACGGCCTCCCCGTCCGCCCCATCGAAGTGGTAGAGCTTCCCGTCAAAGTAGTACGATAGGTCGGAATCCATCACGCTCCGGTTCTTCACATCCAGGCCGAAGTACTTCTTCACGGACTCCTGGACGAACTTCCCATCGAGGGTAAAGCTTCCGTGCTTGCAGTTCTGCTCCGTACACCTCTTGATACGGATCTTGAAATTATTAATGTAATTGTGCCGGATCCCGAAACGGATCAGGTCCGAAGCTGCGTCGAGGCCGCCCAGCCAGAGCATTCCGTCACTCTCAAGCTCCACATCGAAGTCGTAGAGCCCCTGCTCTGTGAAGTTGCTGACGAAGACGCTCATCCGCTTCATCTCGTCCTTGCCGAACTGCGCGGCGATTGCCGCACCCGTCAACGTCAGGACCACCAGCACGGCGGCCGCACAAAGGGCGCAAATGGGCTTCTTCATAAAATTATTCCTCCTTACCTTTTTGTCTGCCTCGCCGCGGAACCGTCGGAATCATTCGCCCTTTGGGAGGCTCAGGGAACTCTCCATGCGCACGACGATGGAGCGGAACCTCGTGTCCTCGTCCTCCGGACAGTTGAGGACGAAGGAGGCCCAGGCCTCATCGTTGACGATGACATACTCGTAGACAACGCACTCCGCACCGTCCTTGCCGCTGTCCCCGCGGACAAGGCGATGCCGCCTCCGGTTCAAAAATTGGCGTGTCCCCACGCCGATGCCCCAATCAACTCGGATATCAGTCCATGGCCCGTTCATAGATCATGGCCGCGACGTGCCCATTTCCGACCTCGAACGTCAAATACTCGAGTGTTGGCAGGTCGTAGGACCACCTCTCATCTGTCTTATCGCCAGGATTGCCCAGGACCTCGGCAAGTTTCTCCGCCGGGTCCCCGATACGGATCTCGCCGAACGGCATCGTTCCCTCGCGGACCGTCACGCTCGTAAGATATCCCCCGAGATAATGGGCCTCATGAGTGGGATAGATCAGGGTCTCATCCCAGAGTTTCTCTCCGGCCATCTCGATGTAAACTTTCTTCTTCGTCTCCTTTTGGGGCTTGCCGAAGATGGCGCGCGCCCTCTCGGGCGTGTACCCAAAGCTCCGGCAGATACGAACCGCGGTAGAAACCGCGGCATAAACCGACGGCGTCCTCTCCGATTCCTCCAGGTACTCCTCGGCGTACTTTCCAAAAATCCAGGCCGTTCCCTTCGCGGCCGAAAGTTCCACCTCATACCAGACCGACCCGTCCACAGACGTCTCCCCGACGGCGACGAACCTGTCCCCTACGTCCGCCTTGTCCAGGATATCCGACGTCGTATCGGGCTCGGCACGCAGCCTCACGCCCGTGCCGGTACACCGGAGGATCGTGGGATACGCCCCCGCGCCGCAGGCCGCGCCCGCCAGGACCAAAACCATCAAAACCATCAAAACGACAACAAATCCAAAGGTTCCCCTTCCATTTCTCACCACAGTCCCTGCCATCCTTTCCGCAGCCGATTGCCGTCTGCCCCGCCCCCGCCCGTTCCCCTTTCATCGGTACACAGGCAGCCCGCTAATATCCATCCTACAGGATACAGGAGGCCGCCAGAAATTACGACCCGTACACAGGGGTGGTTCTGGGGTGGTTTTTGGGAGTGCCCGCCTGCTGCGGATAAAAAATGCCAACGATAGGGGGAGCCTCACCATCCTCCCCCAGCCTTTATAGACAAAAAAGGGCGGCCTCAGCCGCCCCTAAACCCCTTGGTAACATCGAAGATAAGCTCTATTTTTCCTGGAAGGGAAAAGCGCCTTCGCGCTCTTTAATTCTGGTGCCGGGAGGGAGACTCGAACTCCCACGAGGTCGCCCCCGGTGGATTTTGAGTCCACTGCGTCTACCGTTCCGCCATCCCGGCAAAACATTAAGTATTCTATCGACAAGCTATGAGCTTGTCAAGGACGCATCGCCACCGCGCCACCGCCCATCGGGATACCACGGAGGGCACAGGAAGAAAACATGCCTTTCTCGGAAGGCTCCTAAATTCGCAGGCAAGATTTCTAACATGTGGCGAAACCGGGGTTTACGCGTTTTCTGCCGCACCTGGCGGGTGCGAGTTCAAGGTCAGCTTAACCCATACCATAACGTGTTTAATCCTCGATAAAGCTGTTTCAACCTGAGGATTTTGGAGGCAAAAATGCACTTGACAAAGTGAGGAGTATCGAATATATTAGATTTAGAATAATTCTAAACGCGGAGAGCGGCATGGCAAAGTACAGCAGCGGTATCCTGGAGATCGTGAACAGGGTGGGGGGTCATATGACCGCCGAGCAGGTTTTCCTGGAGATGAAGAGGCAGTACCCCTCCGTCGTCATGGCGACGGTCTACAACAACCTGAATACGCTCTGCGCACAGGGTGTTATCCGCAGGTTGAGTGTGGAGGGGCAGCCGGATCGTTACGATCGCACTCTGCGGCACGACCATCTGGTCTGTCGAAGCTGTGGGAAGCTCAAGGACGTCTTTCTGGGGGACCTCACGGAATACCTGAGGACGGAGACGGGGCTCGATATCGATTCCTACGATCTCAAACTCTCCTACGTCTGTGACGAGTGCCGCGGAAAGGCACGCCCGGAGGGGCGTAAAGAACAGGGTTGACCGGGCGGGACATCCGCTGTTGGAGCTCCGCCCTGAAATGGAACAACGCGTCGGACGAACCGACGCATATCTTAAGGAGGAATTTCTGATGTCCATGATCAACAAAGAAGTTAGCGATTTCAAGGTTCAGGCGTACCATAACGGTGAGTTCAAGACCGTCACGAAGGCGGATATTCTCGGAAAGTGGAGCGTTTTCTTCTTTTATCCCGCGGACTTCACCTTTGTCTGCCCCACGGAGCTCGAGGACCTGCAGAACAAGTATGCCGACTTCAAGAAGGCGGGCTGCGAGATTTACTCGGTCTCCACGGACACCCATTTCGTCCATAAGGCATGGCACGACGAGTCCGATCGCATTGGGAAGATCACCTATCCGATGCTGGCGGACCCCACGCACGCGCTGAGCAGGGACTTCGAGGTGCTGATCGAGGACGCCGGCCTGGCGGAGCGCGGCAGCTTCATCGTGAATCCCGAGGGGAAGATCGTGGTGTACGAGGTCAACGCCGGCAACGTGGGGCGCAACGCCGACGAGCTCTTCCGCCGACTGCAGGCCAGCCAGTTCGTGGCCGAGCACGGGGATGAGGTCTGCCCAGCGAAGTGGCAGCCCGGCGCGGAGACCCTGAAGCCGAGCCTGGACCTGGTTGGCAAGCTCTGATGGACGACCGGAACTTTTATGACGTTGTCGTAGTGGGTGGAGGGCCTGCCGGTTTGACGGCAGGCCTCTACCTCGCCCGCGCCTGCTACCGGGTGCTGGTTGTCGAGAAGGAGACCTTCGGCGGTCAGATCACGATCACCTCCGAGGTCGTGAACTATCCCGGGGTGGGACGGACGAACGGACGGGAACTGACCGAGGCCATGCGCGTCCAGGCCGAGGGCTTCGGCGCGGAGTTCCTGATGGCCGAGGTGACGGATCTGGAGCTGGATGGGGACGTCAAGAAGGTCCATACGGACCGGGGCGTCTACTCCTGCTTCGGGGTCCTGATCGCGACGGGTGCGCATCCGAGGATGATCGGGTTCCCCGGCGAGGCGGAGTTCCGCGGCCACGGCGTGGCCTACTGCGCCACGTGCGACGGCGAGTTCTTCACGGATAAGGAGGTTTTTGTCGTCGGCGGCGGTTTTGCCGCGGCGGAGGAGAGCGTCTTTCTGACCCGGTATGCCCGGCACGTGACGGTGCTGGTCCGTGGGGAGAACTTCACCTGCGCCGAGGCTACGGCGCAGGCGACCCTGAGCCATCCCAAGATCACGGTGCTGACGAATACGCAGGTGGAGGACGTTTCGGGCGATACCGCCCTCCGCAGGATCCGGTACCGGAACTCCAAGACAGGGGAGGAGACCGAGTTCTCCACCGGCGGGAACGACACCTTCGGCGTGTTCGTGTTCGCGGGCTATGCCCCGGACACGGAGCTGGTCAAGGGAAAGGTGGAGCTCGACCCTCAGGGTTACGTCATCACCGACCGCAATCAAAAAACCAGCCGGGACGGCGTCTATGCTGCGGGTGACGTCTGCGTGAAGAACCTGCGTCAGGTCGTCACCGCCGTTGGCGACGGGGCAACGGCGGCGACGGAACTGGAGAAGTACGCGGCCGCCATGCAGACTAGGACGGGCCTCCATCCCCAAAAGCCGGTTCGCAGGGAGGCCGCCCCGGAGCGGAACACAAAGGCCGAGGCGGGACGGTCCCCGGCAGGGGGCTCTTCGAATGGAGGGCTCTTCCCGCCGGAGATGCGCCAGCAGATGGACGTCATCTTCGAGCGCATGGAGCGGAAGCTGGTCTTGGAGCTCTGCCTCGACGACCGCCCCGTCTCGCGCGAGCTCAGAGGCTACATGGAGGAGCTGGCGGGAGTGACGGACAAGCTGACCGTTTCCATGGGCGAGGGGGCGGAGGCGTCGGAGCTGCCCTGTGTCAGGGTCCTGAGGGAGGATGGCTCGGAGACCGGTCTGGCCTTTCATGGAGTCCCGGGCGGTCACGAGTTCACCTCCTTCCTCCTGGGGCTTTACAACGCCGCGGGGCCGGGCCAGCCTCTGGATGACGAGACGAGGGCGAGGATCCAGGGGATCGGAAGGGCCATCCGTATGAAGATTCTGGTCTCCCTCTCCTGCACGATGTGCCCGGAGCTGGTCGCGGCCGCTCAGCAGATCGCGTCGCTGAACCCGCTGGTGACGGCGGAGGTGTACGACATCAACCATTTCGAGGCCATGAAGGACCGGTACAACGTGATGAGCGTCCCCTGTCTCGTGGTCAACGACGATGAGGTGATGTTCGGCAAGAAGAGCGTTCAGCAGCTTCTGGACAAGATAGCCTAAACTCTCAAGACGCAGCCCCGCGGGTCGATGCCCGCGGGGCTGCGTCTGGCAAGGGGGATGCCCCGCAGGGGCTAGGGGGTTGTTTTGCCCCTCTGCAGCCTGCGATTTTGGGGAGCACTTCTTGACAAAATCAACGGGGCATTTTAGTATTAGGGAAAATCAACCAGAGGGGCAATCTATAAGATTGGTATCCGGATAAAATGAGCAGGCCTCTTAAACGAGCATGAGCAAGCTATGATTTTTGTTGAGCAGGTTGTAGACAGAGCATGCTGTACGAGATTACCTGGGGTCTCCCATCGGGGTTTGTGTTTTACTTGTCGATAGGGGATTAATCCGGATGCGTTGACGGGTGTTCCATAATTAGCGGTTTCCCTTAGGGGATCTTTTTCCTTCAACTATTTTTATTTTCTTTCAGCTTACGTGCGGTCTGCAAGCAACGAAAAGGCACCTTGCTAAGCGTTGGTGGTCGGCAGAGAGCGACTTTATTTTTCCCAGATGTTTCACAGACCTTGTTCCATGTGTCATTGCAACGGCTGATGACGGGAAGCCCGGTGAGAGTCCGGCGCGGACCCCGCCACTGTAAGCCTGACGAAGCCGCAAGGCCACTGGGAGGCTTTTCCCGGGAAGGCGCGGACGAGGAGGAAGGCAAGCCAGGAGACCGGTCAGCTGCTGAAGACAGGGAGCGGCCTTACGAGGATTTGAGGCTATCCAGGGGTGGCGTTGTGCCTGCCCGTGGGAGCCTCTTTTTTGTACTCTGAGGAGAGGGGAGCCCCAGGAAGGGAGGGTGGACGCTATCGGGACAAAGGCACGGCCCTTGGGCTCCTTCGTCCGGATTGTCGGAATGCGGACGAGCATCCCTCTGGAGGTGAAATAACGGTGAACCTCAAGACCAAGCTCTTCGGACACGTCTACCAGTTTAAGAACATCAAGGAGGTCCTTGCGAAGGCAAACGAGGAAAAATCCGGCGACCGGCTCGCGGGAATCATTGCCTCCTCCATGGAGGAACGCGTTGCGGCCAAACATGTCCTGGCCAACCTCACGGTTGCGGACCTGCGAAACAACCCGGTCGTCCCCTACGAGGACGACGAGGTTACGCAGATAATCCAGGACGACGTCAACGAAAAGATTTATTCGGAGGTCAAGAACTGGACCCTTTCCGAGCTCAGGGAATGGATCCTGTCCAACGAGACCACGGGGGAGCAGATCAAGCGCGCCAGCCGCGGACTGACCTCCGAGATCGTGGCGGGCGTGGCGAAGCTCATGACGAACCTGGACCTGATTTACGGGGCCAGCAAGATTCGCATCACCGCCCACTGCAACACGACGATCGGGCTCCCCGGTACCCTGGCGGCCCGCTTGCAGCCCAACCATCCTACCGACGACATCGAGGGCATCACGGCCTCCCTCTTCGAGGGGCTGTCCTATGGCGTCGGTGACGCCGTAATCGGCCTCAATCCCGTCGACGACTCCATGGAGAGCGTCAAAAAAGTTTTGCTTCGTTTCCAGGAGGTCAAGGAAAAATTCGGCATCCCCACCCAAATTTGCGTCCTGGCCCACGTCACCACGCAGATGGACGCCGTGCGCCATGGGGCGCCGACCGACCTGATCTTTCAAAGCATCGCGGGCTCCCAGAAGGGCAACGAGGCCTTCGGCATCTCGGGCTCCATGATCGCCGAGGCCAGGGACCTGGCAGCGCACGAGGGGATGGGGGTGGGCCCCAACTTCATGTACTTCGAGACGGGACAGGGCTCGGAGCTGTCGTCCGACGCTCACTTCGGGGCGGACCAGGTGACGATGGAGGCCCGCTGCTATGGATTCGCCAAGAGGTTTGCGCCCTTCATCGTCAATACGGTGGTCGGCTTCATCGGTCCGGAATACCTCTACGACAGCCGCCAGGTCATCCGTGCCGGGCTGGAGGACCACTTCATGGGCAAGCTCACAGGCATCTCCATGGGGTGCGACGCGTGCTACACCAACCACATGAAGGCCGACCAGAATGACATCGAGAACCTGGCCGTCCTGCTCACCTCGGCTGGCTGCAACTACTTCATGGGCATCCCTCACGGCGATGACGTCATGCTCAACTATCAGTGCACCGGATACCACGAGACCCCGACCCTGCGCCAGCTTTTGGGCGTGCGCCCCATCCGGGAGTTCGACGAGTGGCTGGAGTCCCAGGGGATCATGAAGGACGGACGCCTGACGGAGAGGGCCGGGGACGCCTCTCTGTTCCTCTCCAAGACCGCGGAGCGCCCTTCTGCCTTCGCCCGGCCGGACGTCAGTCCGGACGTCGCTTGAGAACGAGGTGATACGAGGTGGTTACTGAGGTCGATATCAGAAAAATGGTGGAGGAGATCATCCGGGACATGGGGCGGGACGCAGCCGAGGCCGACGAGGAAAAGGCAAGAATGGACAAATCTGATCCCCAGCCTGCCCCTGTGGTTCCGGAGAAGAGCGCCGATTCGGACAGAACCGGAGCTCAGCCAATCGACCCGTCGGAGGGTGGCGAGGAATGCCTTCCCGACCTGGCGGAGGTCAACCTGCGGGAGCAATGCCTCGTGCCGCACCCCTTCAACCGGGAGGCGCTCCTCTCCATGAAACAGAGCACCCCGGCCCGAGTCGGGGTCTGGAGGGCGGGGCCTCGTTACAAGACGGAGACCCTCCTGCGCTTCCGGGCCGACCATGCCGCCGCACAGGATGCGGTGTTCAACGATGTCCCGGAGGAATTCCTGACGAAGAACAACCTGGAGGTCGTCCAGACTGAGTGTGTGGATAAGGATCAGTTCATCACCCGGCCCGACCTGGGGCGCCAGTTCTCCGAGGAGTCGAAGGCCGCGATCAAGCGCATCGTCGGCGCCGCCGCACCTCGGGTTCTGGTCTACGTATCGGACGGGCTCAGTTCGACGGCGGTCGCCGCGAACTCCATGGACGCCCTGAAGACGATAGCCCAGGGCCTGGAGCGTCAGTCCATAACCCTGCCCAAGCCCTTCTTCGTGAGGTTTGGCCGCGTTCCGGCGATGGACGTCGTCTCCGAGGTCACGGGGGCCGAGGTCGTCTGCGTCCTTATCGGAGAGCGGCCCGGCCTGGTGACCGCGGAGAGCATGTCCGCCTACATCACCTACAAGGGGACGGTGGGGATGCCGGAGGCCAGACGCACGGTCGTCTCCAACATCCATTCGGGAGGAACGCCGGCCGTCGAGGCGGGCGCCTATATCGCGGATATCATCAGGATGATGCTCGAAAAGAAGGTCAGCGGCATCGACCTGAAGCTTTGACCGAAAGACCGTAGCAGAAGGGAGAAGGGCAGAATGAAAGGCGATCCACTAAAAGCGACACTCTTGAGCGTGAAGATCATCCCCAACGTCAATCCGGAGATGGCGGCCTCCCTGGGACTGCGTCCGGATCAGCGCAGTGCCGGGCTGGTCACGGCGGACAGCGACGACGTGACCTATACGGCCCTGGACGAGGCGACGAAGAAAGCCGACGTGGCGGTGGTGTACGCAAAGTCCTTCTACGCCGGCGCCGCCAACGCCAACACCAAACTGGCGGGGGAGATCATCGGGATCATCGCGGGGCCGAACCCGGCGGAGATCCGCAGCGGCCTGAACGCCATATCCGATTTTATCGAGAACGAGGCCTGGTTCGTCTCGGCGAACGAGGACGATACGATACCCTATTACGCGCACTGCATCTCCCGGACCGGCAGCTATCTCTCCAAGGTCGCGGGGGTCCCGGAGGGCGATGCCCTCGCCTACCTCATCGCACCTCCGCTCGAGGCCATGTACGCGCTCGACGCCGCGCTCAAGGCGGCGGACGTGAAGTTGGCGGCCTTCTACGGCCCCCCCTCCGAGACGAACTTCGGCGGAGGGTTGCTGACGGGCTCCCAGTCCGCGTGCAAGGCGGCCTGCGACGCCTTCGCCCAGGCCGTTATCTTCGTTGCGGAAAACCCCGTCCTTTATTGACGGAACCATCCTTGAGGCTCGGATGACCGTCGTGCGGACCGGTGCGCTGGGGATGATCGAGACGCGGGGCCTGCTGGGGGCCATAGAGGCCGCGGACGCGGCCCTGAAGAGCGCGTCGGTCTCCCTGATCGGCGCCCGAAAGGTAGGGGGTGGATTGGTCACGGTCCTTCTCTCCGGCGATGTGGCCGCCGTCCGGTCGGCCGTGGACGCGGCGAGCGCGTCCCTGTCCAGGCTGGGCATCGGGTTCTCGGCGCACGTTATCCCGCGGCTGGATCCCGAGGCATGGAGGCTCGTCGACCTAAATGTGGGGCTCACTGAGGATGTGGGGCTCACTGATGTTGCGGGGCCCGCCCTCCCCCAGGAGCCCGGCGGTGCTGTCGGTGTCCCCCGCCGGGAGGATGCGGCGGAACCGGAGCCCTTCCGGAACGGGGAGGATGAGAAGGACGAGATGGCCAGACCGGATGGGGAGGGCCTGGATGGCACGGCAGCCGCGGTCCCCCTGGTCGTTTCCTTGAGGGATGGGCTCAGGCGGATGACCGTTGTGGAGCTGCGCCGCCTGGCGCGCGAGGTCTCCCTGGACACCCTGACGCGACGCCAGATACGGGATGCGAACAAGAGGGAGCTGGTCGCCAGGCTGGGAATGTTCTTCGAGCGGTCAGAGGAAAAGAACCGAGCGCTGGCTTGGGAGAAGGTAGGACAACTTTTGCAAAAAAACGGGGTGATGAGGCGTGATGCCGATTAAGGATCGTGATTTGCTCTCCGTGCAGGAGGCGCGGGACCTCGTCGCCGCCGCCAAGGCGGCCCAGAAGGTCCTGGGGGCCATGGGGCAGGCCGAGGTCGACACCCTCGTCGATGCGGCCGCCAGAGCCGCCGCGGACAGCGCGGAGAGGCTCGCAAAGATGGCCCACGAGGAGACGGGGTTCGGAAAGTGGCGGGACAAGACGCTCAAGAACCTTTTTGCGGCCCAAACCGTAACGGAGGCGATGCGCGGGCTGCGGACCGTCGGGGTCCTCAGGGAGGACGAGAGGAGGAGGCTGATCGAGGTGGCCGTCCCCGTGGGGGTGATCGCGGGGCTGATCCCCTCCACCAACCCGACGTCGACCGTGATCTTCAAGACGCTGATCGCCCTGAAGGCGGGGAATGCCATCATATTCTC
>ERZ773099.2716-NODE-2716-length-11951-cov-16.912996_pt1 | contig 11951 bp, 13 predicted proteins | sample MGYA00511120_ERZ773099 | MGnify/ENA primary metagenome ERZ773099 (study PRJEB29015, sample SAMEA2738012) | human oral metagenome | biome: human oral; feature: human-associated habitat; material: dental | place: China | collected 2104 ... | reverse complement strand
CTGAACATCCTTATCTGCATTGTTCAGCAAGCCAAATGGAGAAACTGCTCCTGCTGGTAACATCATTTTTTCAAACAGACTATCAGAGGAAGCCATACGGATTCTATTGGCTCCTACCAAATCCTTCAACAAGTCCATATCCAGCCGCTTTTTGTCATCCATAATCACGAGGTAATAGGCTGTTTTCTTTTTGTTGGTGAGAAACATGGTTTTGGTACGGACACCTTCGATCCCTTCGATAAAACTGTCGGCTTGCTCTGTTGTCAAGGCTGGCTCGTGCTCCACGATTTCAAAGGGAATATCTAGCCCATTTAGTATTTCTACTACTTTTTCGTATGCTTCCATTTGCTGGCCTCCTTTAACTTGTCTTATTACTTTTAATTATACCATAAAAATGAGTTTTCTTCCAATTCCCATCTAAGCATCTCTAGGTTTCTTTAATTTTTATACAAGTTATCTTAGACATTCTTAATCCGCGACTTGTCCGATAGATGTATCTGATTTAAATGCTTCAGCTAGGGAAACGAGGCGTGCAGCCTCCTTGCTGTGATTTTCTGAACACAAAAATTACCACATACCATCCTCTTCATCGTAGGAGATAAAGGTAATCGGATTTTCCCCATCCAAGACAGGCCAGCAAACGAGACAGGCTGTGTTGGGTGCAGCAAAAGTCATTTTGAACTGTCTCCTTGAAATACACTAGCCATTACATATCTTTTGCATAGCCGAAACGCTGATTGATTGTGTGACTCAGGGTGACTAATTTTTCCAAAATATCCCTCTTGCAGATAAATAACACATAACTATCGCTGTTAATATCCATACAAGCAAGACAGAAATCGTGTCCAACCCATCTTTCGTCCAAAATTTTACACCAAGTAGGGATGTCATCATCCTCGTCGAACCAATTTTCCTCCAAATCAAGAGTTTGTTTAGCTGCCAGAGGCGTTAATTGGTACAGAAATTCATCCTTATCTGTCTTCCAGTCTAACTCAATGACTGTATCCACTGCAAGCAGTTCATCAGCAATAGCAAGCCATTTTATAGTAGCTTCATCGACTTCTTCGCCTATGCCCCGCTCATCATATCTCTCTGCATACTGCTTGAAATAGGCTTTCGGTGATTCAAAGCAGGAGGTCAAACGAGATTGTACCTCACTATCATCTGTTAGCAATTGGATTATTTCCTGATAGATTGCGATATTTTGCTGCTCATCTGTCCGCATATCTAGTACAATTTCCCAGTCTTCTAGGTCCGATGTAACTCTGCTCTCCAAATATGCCCGAAGCAAGTCTTGAGTTTCTTTCTCGCTCAGACCATTTTTTTCGTAGATTACATTCTCGTTGATCCGTTCGGCATCGGCAACACTGATCTCAAAACGAAAACCGTCCGAATCTTCATCCTGACAAACCTGTACAAAATCCGATACAAGCTGACTCCCCTTTAGTTTAACTGGTTGCTGAGGTATTAAAGTGAGAAAATCCCTACCACCATCTTGGACGGCTGCCAGTTGCTGCCATACTTCTTCAAGTTCAAAGCCATTTTGTTCCTTCTCACCATCATCTAGTACCCAATCCGCAAAGATTCTTCCTGAAATGCTCGAAAAATCTGCTCTCTCGTCTCCTGCTAGATAAGGCTGATCACTTGTAACAGGGGCCATCTCTTTGACTACCTTTTCAGCTTCTTTTTGAATCCAACCTTGTCTAAAGAAATGGGCAACAATACCAGGCAAGATCAAGATAGGCAGACAAATAAAAGTCCCAGCAAGTGCGAGACCCCTATATCGATTTTTTGTGGGGCTCCCTTCTGATAGCTGATTTAGAAAGTCCGCTACTTGATTGAACAGTTCGCCCCCAGTGATCCAGAATAGGAACAAGCATTCCACACCAAGTAGGCCAAGCCAGATAAGCGCCATTCGCTTCGCTGCCTGACTACAGATCTCCATTTTAGTTTGCATAGGAATGGCTTCTGCTTCAGGAATATTCTGAAACCATTTTTCTGCTCGTTCTTCTTTTGTCATCTTTCCCCTCCTGTGATCTACTTTCTTATCCTTATTCTAACACAGAAAACTACTATTTTTGTTTGATAAGGTATTGAACAGCCTTTTCCAGACGTTCTTTTTGTGCCTCCGGATCATCTAGGGGGGCATTGATACAGGCTGTGAGATTTTCGGTAATCATCATCTCAATCACGCGCTCCACACTCGAACGAACTGCTGTCAACTGGGTAATGATATCTGCACAATCACGCTCTTCTTCCATCATTTTTTGAATACCACGCAACTGGCCTTCTGAGCGTTTGAGCCGTGTAATATACTTTGAGTTTGTCATCTTCTTATCCTTGGTCGATTTTTCTTCATTATATCTCTAATGGACTCCTTTGTCAAAATTCTCGCTCCATCTTCATCTCTAGAATCTCACCCTGCTATCGCTTTCATGGTATAATAGAATGACAAATACTATTAGAATCTATGCTCGTTGCAATACGAGCCATTCTTAGAATGGACCAGTCTATGAACTCTATCTATGGCACTTGCGAAGCCTACTTACCCACTATCTTGCAGACCTTTGTCCAAGATATAGAAAAAGCTGCTACAAACTACAAACAAGAGACCTCCCTCAAGCTATATGAACACTTGCACGCACGGATCAAAACCGAAGAAAGCATGCGCGAAAAATGCCAACGCAAAGGACTCCCCCTAACCAGTCAGTCTGCCCTCAAGGAAATCCGTGACGCTATCGGCGTTCGTATCATCACAGGCTTTACAGATGATATCTACCGCATCGTGGACTATATTCGCCAGCTACCAACCATTCAGATTTTTAAGGAAAAGGACTACATCCGTCAGGTCAAGCCCAATGGCTACCGCTCCTATCATCTGATCCTCGAGGTGACTACTCCCTATCCAGACTGCCTGGGAAATGCCCAAGGTACCTACTTTATTGAGATCCAGCTACGCACGATTGCCATGGATTCCTGGGCCAGCCTTGAGCACCAGATGAAGTACAAGAAAAATATCCAAAACCCTGAACGAATCACACGCGAGCTCAAACGCTGTGCCGATGAGCTTGCTTCCTGTGACCTGACCATGCAAACGATTCGCGATCTCATCCAACGATCCGACCAAGACTAAGGAGGACCTATGAAAATCCTACTCGCCGAAGACGAAACTCAACTAAACCGCGTCATCACCGTAGCCTTAGAACGCGAAGGCTATAGCGTTGATTCTGTTTTCAATGGACAAGAAGCTGTCGAGAAAGCTACAGCTAACCACTATCATCTCATGATTTTTGATATCATGATGCCGATCAAGACAGGAATCGAAGCCCTCAAAGAAATCCGCCAGTTGGGCAACACAACCCACGTCATCATGCTGACAGCCATGGCCGAAGTGGACGACCGCGTAACTGGACTAGATGCGGGTGCCGACGACTACCTGACCAAGCCCTTCTCTCTCAAAGAACTTCTGGCTAGGCTCCGTTCCACTGCCCGCCGTCTAGAGGACTACACACCCGATACCGTCCAATTAGGCAACACCCGCTTGGATATTGATGAGCAAGAACTAGTGGCTGCAAACAGCATTCGCCTAGGAAAGAAAGAGACCCAACTCCTGACTCTCCTCATGCAACATACCACCCAACCTCTCAGCTCTCAACAACTGCTAGAACAGGTCTGGCCAGATGAGTTAGATGAGAGCGACCACGAACTGGTCTTCCTCTATATCTCCTATCTACGCCAAAAGCTTCAAAGCGTTCAGTCCAATCTGCAAATCTTAGGATCTGCAGAAGGGCCTTTCCAACTGATAGGAGGAGACTAGATGTTTCGAAAACTACGTATCAAGTTTATTGTCACAGCCACTGCTGCCATCGCTCTGATTCTTGCCTTCTTTCTAGTCTTGATGAACAGCATCGTCTATACTCAGACAGAGGATAATATCCAAACCGTCCTCTCCATCTTGACTAAAAATGAAGGGGAACTTCCTATCACAGATGAAATCAAGGAAAATTTTACCAAAAAGAACATCCAGGAAGGGATTATCTACAATTTCCAGTATTTTTCTGTCAGAGAAAAGGGGAATGACTACGCAATTTCTCTAGGCAATGTCCAATCACTGACCGAAGCAGACGTTAGAGACTTTATCCAAAAAATCCTCAAAAAAAAGGAAACCTATGGCACGATTACTCGTAATGGTCGCTACTTCACCTACCAGATCAGTCAGACAGCCTCGGGCAAGCTCCTAGTCTTCTTTGAAGCGACTAACTACATCCGTGAACGCGACAGCCTATTTCAAGTCTCTATCTGGTTATCACTGGCTAGCTTGTTTCTCCTTGCTCTGCTCTTTACCTTGATTTCTGGGATTGTCATCCGTCCCTTCGTCAAAAACTATGAGAAACAACGGATGTTTATCACCAATGCCGGTCATGAACTCAAAACACCGCTGGCTATCATCTCAGCCAATACCGAGCTTCAGGAACTCATGGAAGGGGAGACCGAGTGGAGCGTCAGCACCAAGGAACAAACCGAGCGGCTCAACCACCTGATTGGACGACTAATCCGGCTTGCTCGTCTCGAAGAACAAGAAGATATCAAGCTAACCCAGCAAAATATCTCGCTTATCGCTGAGAAAGTTGCGACAGACTTTGCTCCCCTCTTTAAAAAAGAAGATAAAAACTTTGAAAGCCTGATTGAGGCAGATATCATAGAAAAAGTTGCTCAGGAGGAATTTTACGAATTACTCAGTATTTTGCTCGACAACGCCCGCAAATACTGCGATCCAGCAGGCACCATCCGTCTGACTCTCAAACGCAAAGCCTATCTCCTACGCAAGCGCACCTGTATCACTGTGTCTAACGACTACAAGGATGGGCAGCCTACCAATATCAAACGCTTCTTTGATCGCTTCTACCGCGCCGAAACATCACACAATAACCAAACCACCTCTGGGTATGGCATTGGTCTCTCCATGGCCCAGCACCTTGTCAGCCTGTTTAGAGGGAAAATCTTTGTCACCTATAAAAAGCAGGTGATTACCTTTACCATCTGGTTGTAAACGTGGAAAGTCTGGTCGGAGTTCATTCAATTACAACATAAGGAGACGCCAATGGAATTTTTAGTAGCTGAGGAGGGTATTCCTCAAAGCATCGGTTGCGAAGGAGCAACGATAGCATATTATGGGAGTGAGATAGAATTTCATTATGAAACCGTGCCGCCACATGGAGATGATATTTTTTCTGCAAAATTGCCTTTATTAAATATTCAACTTCCATTTTGGATCTATGGAAGAAATCTCATATTTTTAGATGCCTATTATTTGCTTGCAGAAACAGTGGAAAAGGGCACTTGGGATCCTATAACAAGCATGCTTATCAATATCCATACAGGAAAATATGCAAGTTTGGACCACTGGTACAACAACATTTCGGTTAAGGAAAAAGAAATCGAGTTAAAAAATGACTACGATGGAAGATCTATGATTTTAAAAGATGTTGATGGGCTTAAGTGGGTTTAGAAACGTAAAATGCAAATGTTGGTTTTATATTAAAGGAGAAGAACAATGGCAAAAAAAAGAGTGACCTTACCTAAAAATTTTGATGAACTGATTACAGCAGGAGATATTGAAGCTCTTAAAGCCGTATATGATAAATGTGAGCTTACCGCTCATAACGGCAGATACAGCTTAAATACGGCACTTCATTATGGAGGTGTTCCTGATGAGCTTGTTATCTGGTTAGTAGAACAGGGTTTAGATGTAAATACTCCTGATTATTATGGGCGTACACCATTATATAAACATGCCGCTCTGGGGAGAGAGACTGTAAAACTGCTGTATGAATTAGGCGGAGATATACAAAAACCTGATACATATGGGAGTACGCCTCTGCATACGGCAGCAGGGTTTTTCCGACCTAAGATAGTCAGTTTTTTGATTGAAAAAGGTGCAGACATTAATGCAAAAGATGATATGGGACGAACTCCTTTAGCCGAAGCCCTTGCTACTTGTAGGAATATTAATATTACACAAGTAGCAGAAATTGCAGAAATGCTCATAAAGGCGGGTGCTGAGGTAACTCCTGATATGGCAGAAAGAGTCGGAATAATCGGTAAGGATTTTGAATTTCACAGAGAAAACTTTAATAAAGATTACTTGGCCGAAACAGAAGCAGGGCTTGAGAAACTCTATGCACTGTTTGATGTAAAACCTGCTCCAAAACGCAAGATATATGACGGAGTTTCTCCTATTCTTGTAGAAGATGCTCCTTGGCAAAAGCAATACGATGAACTTTGGGAGATGTTGATTCCTTCAAGCGGACCAGCAAAAACTGTACAAGGCGAAGTGATTCGTATAACAGGGCGCGTACAGGATGAGCTCTATAGAAATGGCGGTGTCAACTGGGATAAACACTACCGAAACATGCTTAAAGCCCTGCCAAATCATTTCGCTTCAGGCACACCACTTTCCGAAGAAGAACTGGAAGAAACTAAGGAGCTGATTTCCAGCATCCGTGCAAAAGGCAGTGATGAAGATACTATAACTGAACGTTTGTGTGAACTTTCGGTTCTCTGGGTAAGCTTAAATCCTGATCCGCTTCCTTTAGGCAAAACAAATTATAACAGATGATTCTAAATTTGTAGGAGACTTAAAATGATTACATTAAAGGATATAGGAAGTTTTAAATCTGTTCCACAAATTGTAAATGATATCATAAATGGAAATACATCGGCATTAGATGAGTATTTTTCAAAGGGATGGGATATTGAAAAGGGTATAAAAATAGGTAAGTATACCACTTTGTCACCTTTAGACATCGCTTTGATTATGGAAAGTTTTGACTCTGTAAAATGGCTGGTGGAAAAGGGCGTCAATCTGAATGTAAAAGGAAATCCAGTATTTTTGCTTGCTGTAAGGTATTGTGATGAAGCTATTATCAGGTATCTGGTAGAACATGGCGCAAAGGTGAACTGTGTAAATGAGATAAAGGCAGAGGCCTTTGAACAGGCTTTATATGGGAAAAAATATGAGAACCTGCCTCTTATCCACGAATTAGGGCATAGGGTAGAAAAATACGGTGGACAGGCATTTCGCAGTGCCGTTTCAGATAGAAATTATGAAGTGCTTGATTTCTTTATAAAGAACGGAGTTGATATTAACTACAATGGCCCTGATACGGTCTATCCTTTTAAACCAACCCCGCTATGTGTAGCCGCAAGGTATGTTGATTTGAAAATGTGTCAATATCTTGTAGAAAATGGAGCAGATGTAACAATAACCGAAAAAGACGGGATGCGTCCATACAGTATCGCACTTGAAAATGGCGATGAAGAAATGGCTGCATATTTTAAGCAGTTAGAACCTGAAGAATACCACAGTTTACAAAATAAACTGGATGAACTTAAATCATTTAAATTGCCTAAGGCGGTCATTGATTTTCTTCAAAGTGAGGAATTACATTTCGAGCTTAAAGACTGTGATTTTAAATGGATAGAGTTTTTCTCTTTAGTCAATACTGTTCCGATTAAAAAAGGTAGACAGAAACTTCTGCGTATATCTAAGCTGACAGGAGATTATGACCATATCTATATTGTATGGAATCCTAAAACCAAGAAGGTGGCTTTCTATGATATAGAGCATGAAGAGTTGAAAGATATCTGCAGTTTTGCGGAATTTGTAAATGATATGCCAGCATATATGCAACAAATAATCGAAGGAGAGCTGTAACTAAGAGAATAAAGGGCGGATGGTATGCAGATAAGGAATGAGATAAAAAAGATAGAAGAGTACATTTGCGAAAACTTTGAAGAATGGGATTTGGATGATCCTGTGGAGGAAGAATATCTGGACGATTATCAGGAGATATCCGGCGCTTCTGAGGAAGAAATAGCAGCATTGGAAGAGAAATTTGAGATAACTCTGCCTGATGATGTAAAAGAGCTTTACAGCTATAAAAACGGGAGTAAGTATCTCAGTATTCTGCCTTGCCTTATAGATGAAAGAGACATGGTATTTTGCTTGCTGAGCCTGCAGGCAATCGAAAAAACTAAACACTATTTTCAAAACAGAGACACACTCTTGACTGAATTTCCTGAGTATTTTACAGGTGAAGATATTGAAAAAATGAAAGATAGCAGGATAAAACCCTACCTTTTTAATAAAAGATGGATTCCTTTTGCCGAATATTGTGACAGCTGTTTCCTGATGCTGGATTTTGATCCTGACAAAGAAGGAAAAGAAGGTCAGATTCTTTGCTATATTCATGATCCTGATGAAGTTGTGTATGTCGCAGAAAGTCTTAAAGACCTAATCTTTTCGATCATTAGGGAAATAAAAGCATAAGATAGAAGATTTAGAAAGGAACCGTTTATGGGAAAAACACAAGTTTCAAAAGAATGGTTGCAAAAATACCAAGAAATAAAACATCTGCTCACTTCGTCTGTCAATTATGCAGAGTGTTTTGAGAGGAAAGAAATACAGGGTGCAGAAATTTTTGTTTTGGAGATGGGGGAAGTGACTTTCCCTAGCGGAGAAATTCTGGTTCGAGATCCTTTGGTCTGGCTCCGTAGAGAGGAAAAACCCTACTTACAGTCTGTTCCCAAAGGAACATATAGACTAAAAACCTTAGTAGCCAAGTTAGAAGAAGATCACTACAGGTATGTAGCAACTAGAGTTCAATTTACAGATCAAGTACCAGTGATTTACTATGAAGCATTAAGTGGTGATGAAGATTTAGACGCTGTTGAAAAAGACTCTTATTTTGGATTTTCAGTTGATGCAGGTCTGGCAACGATAGTAGATGTTGAAACCAAGAATGCCTACTGCGATTTTGAAGAGAGTTGGTATAAAGAAAATCCTGACAAAAATATCTACGACGATTTCTTTGCAGCAGTTTTTGCTCAAAATGCCATAGACAATCCCCTTTATCAACGCGAGGGCGGGGATTGGATTAATTTTAAAATCCCCAACACTGACCTAAGCATTCCGATGATCCAATCAGGTTTTGGAGACGGAGTCTATCCCGTCTACTTTGGCTATGATAAGGATAATCAGCTTTGTGATTTAGTTGTCGAATATATTTACGTAGAATAGAGAGGAATAGCAATGTCACTAGAAAAAGTCTATGATTATTTTCATCATTATGATTCCAGTACCTACCAAGTCGTAGCCTGCATGGGAAATGAACCCTCCGAACAGGATATAGAAGATTTTGAAAAACTGTATCAAATCAGTCTTCCAAACGACTTTAGGGACTTTACCATGTCACCCCTAGGTGGACTCTATATGGAAGTTAGGGAGGAACTGTGGCCAAGAGCCAAAGCATTTGATGTCGCCCCATTTTGGACATTCTGTCGTGGTATTAAGGTTTACGGCATTGCAAATGAGATACCTGATTTTCTAGACATTCATGTCAAAACAAAGGAACTACACGACCAAGGCTTTGTGGATTATATTCCATTTTTATCACTAATCGGCGATGGAGATCAGGTCTTTTGCTTTGACAAGAACAACAAAATCGTCATACTGGATTGGTATGCGACAGGTGAAGCCGTAGAAACTGATAGTGACTTTTCAGATCTTTTGCTCAAGCAAATACAAGAACTGGAAGAACGTAAAAACAAAATGCTAGAGAGAATTGAGACCCAGAAAAAAGGAAAATAAGCCTTGAGCTAGTAAAATTGTCTCTAATGTCATCACAATAGCACGAAACTCAAAAAGAGCTGGAAACCAGCTCTTTCTTTTTATTTGACAACAAGCTCGTAACGAGTTTTACTTGTGAAGGTTTGGCCTGCTTTAAGGATAACTTGATCCTTGAGGTTGCTATGAATCGCATCTGGTAAAGCTTGTTCTTCAGGGGGCAATCACACTGTGCTGAAACTTGACTACTATCTTCTTAAAAACATGAAGCAAGCTGCATTGGAGAGAAGTTTGGCTAGATTACAGCTACGACTGACTGAATAAGTGTTCTATGGACTTAGCCAGAAGACGTGATAAACAGTATCTGAATGAAATCTTATCATTTTATTACCTCTGACAAACAGAGTTAACGTTTTCAATTATTATCATGTTAATCGTCATAAATCCTTCTGTATTGGTCAGATAACTTTCAAAAAAGGATTTGAAATTTCTATTTGCTTTTTGTCTAAAACCTCTAAAAGCCGCATGAAATCACGTTTTTTCCAGATTTTATATTCTACATCTACAGAATGCGAATTATTTATATGTAAATTAACCGTTTAGTCTGTTATTTTATTTTTTTCATTAAAACGCTACTATTTTCTTCGGAGTTGTGGTAAAATCAATACTAGGAGAAGGAAAATTGAGGTGATAATATGGCAATACCAAAGTATCAATATATCAAGGATGAATTAAAGAATAAAATCATTTCAGGTCAATTTGCGAGTGGAGATAAGTTTTATACTGAAGCTGAATTGATCGCAATGTATGATGTGAGTTCTATTACAGTTGTTCGTGCCTTAAACGACCTTGCCAAAGATGGTTACATTGTCCGCCAACAAGGAAAAGGAACTTTTGTTTCACGCGCACGCAAGCACAAACTCGTTGAGTTTTCAGATGTAGAAATCTTTGAAACAAAAGATAATAAAGTGACTGTCCTCTCTATTGAGCGTGGAAACAAGCTTGAATACTTAGAAAAACTAGGGCTACGTAACGATCAGTTCTACTACAAGATTGAGCGTACTCGCCAAACTAACGGTGTGACTTACGTCTATCATACGTCTTATATCCCTGAGCAATATATCAATGCTAACTATCCAAATCTTGAATATTATAGTTCTATCTACAAACGTTTTAAGCTAGACTACCGCATTCACATGGCTGATGAGCATTTTGAAGAGATAAATGAAATAGCATTCCCGACTCCAGATCATGTCGCTTCTATCCTAAAAATCGACACACAGTTGCCGACTGTATTCCAAACAAAAACAACCAAGCTAGAAGCTACCGGTCAAGTCCTCGAATACAGTGAAACTTACAAACGCTCCGATTACTACAAGATCAAATTTATCTCATGTGATCGAGACCATTGAGAAACGAACCTGAGCATAGCTCGGGCTTTTTATGTGTCCATTATGAAGTCTGCATTCTTCTAAAAGAATACGAAAAAGCGAGATGAAGATCTCGCTTTTTTCTTTTTATGATTAGTCACCAAGTCCAAGACGCTCAAAGATATCATCTACTCGTTTGGTATAGTATGCAGGGTTGAAGATTTCGTCGATTTCTTCTTGAGTCAGACGTGAAGTCACTTCCGGATCCGCTTCGAGAAGCGGTTTGAAGTCTACTTGGTTATCCCATGAGTGGGCTGTTTTTGGTTGCACTAGATCATAGGCTTGCTCACGGGTCATGCCTTTTTCAATCAAGGTCAACATCGCACGTTGGCTGAAAATCAAACCAAATGTAGAGTTCATGTTGCGAATCATGTTTTCTGGGAAGACGGTCAAGTTCTTGACGATATTTCCAAAACGGTTGAGCATGTAGTCAATCAAAATGGTCGTATCTGGTGTGATGATACGCTCAGCTGATGAGTGAGAGATGTCACGTTCGTGCCAGAGAGCGACATTCTCATAAGCTGTAATCATGTGGCCACGGATAACACGCGCAAGACCTGTCATGTTTTCAGAACCGATAGGGTTGCGTTTGTGAGGCATTGCTGAAGACCCTTTTTGCCCTTTGGCAAAGAACTCTTCCACTTCACGTTGCTCAGACTTTTGCAGACCACGGATTTCAGTCGCCATACGCTCGATGGAAGTAGCGATGCTGGCAAGAACTGCAAAGTACTCAGCGTGAAGGTCACGAGGAAGTACCTGTGTAGAGATTTCTTGAGTACGGATACCAAGCTTGTCGCAGACGTATTGCTCTACAAATGGTGGGATGTTGGCGAAGTTACCAACCGCACCAGAAATCTTACCAGCTTCCACACCAGCAGCCGCATGCTCGAAAC
>ERZ773099.2715-NODE-2715-length-11958-cov-6.748215_pt1 | contig 11958 bp, 10 predicted proteins | sample MGYA00511120_ERZ773099 | MGnify/ENA primary metagenome ERZ773099 (study PRJEB29015, sample SAMEA2738012) | human oral metagenome | biome: human oral; feature: human-associated habitat; material: dental | place: China | collected 2104 ... | reverse complement strand
CGCAGGACTTGCTTGGACTGGTACTCATGAATATTCATAACCATGCCTCCCTGTTAATGGTTCTCGGGACAGAGGATATTGCTTCCTCTCATTTCATCCCATAAACAAATATATTGTATAATTTTTTCGCCCTATTGTCTAGTGGTTTCTTATAAATCTTATAATACTCTCCGCCTATCATACTCTATACTTATAGGAAATCGTCGCCGGAAGATCTTCCTTGACCTTTTCAGACAACACCCTGCTTCAGGAGATCCGTGACATGGATCATGCCTGCCGGAGCACCCTTCTCATCAATGACGGGAAGCACGGTGACGGGACGCGGCTTGTGCTTTTCCATAACGGAAAGAGCCGCCGTCGCCAACTCATTGGCGCGGATGGTCAAAGGCTCCGAGAACATGATTTCCTGCACGGGTTCATCGAGAAACGCATAGTCCTTCGCGAGCGCACGGCGTATGATGCCGTCTGTCAGAAGCCCGATAAAACGCCCGGATCCATCGACTACGGAAACAGCGCCAAGCCCTTTCTCCGTCATGACGAAAAGCGCATCCTTCGCCGTTTTTGTGCTCTCGACGACAGGATTCTCCTCTCCTGTATGCATCACATCCTGCACTTTGAGCAGAAGGCGGCGCCCTAATGCGCCTCCCGGATGAAAGAGCGCGAAGTCCTGCTTCGTGAAATTCCGCACGGACATCGCGGCGACGGCGATCGCATCGCCCATTGCCAGCGTCGCCGTCGTACTCGTCGTCGGCGCGAGGTCGAGGGGGCAGGCCTCGTGCTCGTGCCCGATGTCAACGACAAAGTCCGAGTACTGTCCAAGCTGGGAGCTGCGGCAGCCCGTCATGGCAATGATCGCCGCGCCGATGCGGCGGATGACCGGCAAGATCTGCACGACCTCCTGCGCCTCCCCGCTGTTCGATATGGCCAGAACAACATCATGCTCCGTCACCATGCCGAGATCGCCGTGGAAGGCCTCCGCCGGATGCATAAAAAAAGCCGGCGTCCCCGTGCTGGCAAGCGTTGCGGCAATCTTTCTGCCGACATGCCCGGATTTCCCCATGCCCGTGACCACGACGCGCGCCTTGCATGCAAGAATGCACGCGACGGCACGGCAAAATTCGTCGTCGATATTCTGCATCAGCTTCTTCACGGCAGCCGCTTCCATCGCCAAGGTTTCCATCGCCTTTTCCCGTATCACGTCTTTTTCCATTCGCCTCTCCCCTTCTTGCGCTCACTGTAAATCCTACATTTTCCATTATACACTGTCCGCCTCGTTCTGTGTAGCCGAAACACCGCGCGATACGGCAAAGGCATGGGAAGTTTCGTTTATATTGCAATAAATTATTGGTATATTACATTTTCCTGAAATGGAGCTATAATGAATCATACGACATCCCGTATTTTGGAAAGGCGGTAAGACTCATGGACGGAAAAACAACGAAGCCCCGCATCGTCATCCTTGGCGGTGGCATTGCCGGCATACGCGCCGCACGCAAGCTTGCCAACGAACCCGTCGACGTCCTCATCATCGATCACAACAACTACCAAGTGTTCCAGCCCCTTCTCTACCAAGTGGCGACTTCCATGCTCTCGGCCGACGAGGTCATCTACCCGATTCGCGGCTTCTTCCACAAAGCGCCAAACGTCAACTTCCTGCTCGCCGAAGTCACGGGCATCGACAGCGAGGCGCAGGCCGTCCTCACCGATCGCGGCTCCATCCCCTACGACTATCTCATCGTTTCTCTCGGCGCCACGCCGAACTTCTTCGGCTCCAAGAGCATCGAGGCCAACTCGCTCCCCCTCAAGACCCTCGTCGATTCCATTGAAATACGAAGCCATGTGCTCAAGGTCTTCGAACAGGCGGCAAATGAAAAAGACCCCGCCAAGCGCAAGGCGCTTTTGACCTTCGTCTTCGTCGGCGCGGGGCCGATTGGCGTCGAGGGATCGGGCGGCCTCTCCGAGCTCATCTACGACGTCTTCCGCAAAGAGTATCATACCGTCGATTTCAGCGAGGTCGAAATCCATCTCATTGGCGCGGATCCCGGCGTCCTCATGATGATGCCCGAAAAACTGCGTGAAGAAACCGTGCGCGTGCTCCAAAAGAAAAAGGTCGCCGTGCAGTGTTCCATGATGGTCACGGACTACGACGGCGACACACTCTTCTACAAACCTTTCAGCGCCCCCAAGGATGCACCGCTGCAGGAGATCAGGACGAAGACCGTCGTCTGGGCTGCCGGCGTCCGCCCGGTCGACTGCCTCGAAGGCTTCGAGGCGGAAAAGGACCGCGGCCGCCGCATCGTCGTCGACGGCACGATGTGCGCCACGGGTTTTGAAAATATCTATGTCGCCGGCGACTGCGCCAGCTTCATCCCGCCCGGCGAGGAGCATCCCCTGCCGACGCTCGCCCCTGTCGCACTTGCCGAAGGCGATGTCGCCGCCGCCAACATACTGCACCAGATCAAAGACGAACCGCCCGAGCATCTGAACTACAAAAGCCGCGGCGTCATGGCTATCATCGGCAACAGTGAGGCCGTCATGGCCGCCGGCCCCCTCGTCGGGCGCGGCTTCCTCGCCTGGTCGGCATGGCTCTGGATCCACCTCCTGACCAAGGCGGGTTTCCACGCCAATGTCTCCGTGTCTTTCAAATGGTTTTTCAACTACTTCTTCGACACCCGCCTGGGCCGCATGATCACGCGCTGAAAAGCGCCGGAACATCCGGCCGCATACGCCTCAGCCCATTGTATGACCCCGTCCGGACGGACCCGGCTGGGCCTTCGCCGAGCGAGATTACGGCATGAACCGCCCAGGATGGAAAAAATGGGATCGCCCTGCAGGGGCAATCCCATTTTTATATTACAGCGCTGCCGCTTTTGGCGCTTCCTTTTCCAGCGCCAAAAGCGCCTGCACATAGAGCGCACATTCGAGCCGCTTCTTTTGGATCTCGCAGCCGACCTCATACGGCTTCCGAATATCGCCGTGGAAGAGGTCGGCGTTGGCATGACAGCCGCCGCTGCAGAAGAAACGCGCCCAGCAGCCGGCGCACTTCTCCTTGTTCAGGACATGCGATTCGCGGAAGTATCGCGGCAGTTCCGCATCCGTCACGCCGTCATAGATGCTGCCGAGCCGGTAGCGCTTCCTGCCGACGAATTGGTGGCACGGGTAAATATCGCCGTTTTCCGCGACAGCGAAATACTCGTGTCCCGCACCGCAGCCGGAAAGCCTCTTGGCAACACAAGGCCCGTTCGACAGATCCATGTTGAAGTGGAAGAAGAAGAAGCCTCTTCCTGCGCGGCGGCGCTTCATATAGGCCTCCGTGAGGCGATCGTATTCCTCTCTGAGGCGCGGCAGATCTTTTTCTTCCAGCGCAAGCGGGCTGTCCTTCAGAACCACGGGTTCAACCGAGAGGATGTTGAAGCCCGCGTCGTGCATGGAAAGCACATCTTTTGTGAAATCAAGATTGCACTTCGTATACGTGCCGCGAAGGTATGTGTAAATGCCTCGATAATCCCAATCGCCGCCCGCACGGCTCGCGAGGCACTTGCGAAAGTTCCGCACAATACGGTCGTACGTGCCCCGCCCCAATGTATCGGGGCGCATGGCGTCGTTCGTCGCCTTTCGTCCGTCGAGTGAGAGAACGAGTGAAAAATCGTTCTCGTTGAGCCAGGCAATATTGGCGTCGTTGAGGAGCATCCCGTTCGTCGTCAAAGTGAGCTTGAACACCTTGCCCGTTTCCTTCTCCCGCTTCCGCACATATTCCGTCACGGCCTTGACCGTCTTCATGTTCATCAGCGGTTCGCCGCCAAAGAAATCGATTTCGCAGTGCCTGCGCGGCCCGGATCCTTCGATGAGGAAATCGACGGCGCGGCATCCCACCTCGGGCGTCATGACCGCGCGCTCCATGCCGTAGTTGCCGCCGTCGCCGAAGCAGTATCGGCAGCGCAGGTTGCAGTCCTGGGCGACCATCAGGCACAGCGATTTCACCAGCCCTTTCTGGGCAAAGGTCGGCGGCACGTCGATGTCCGGCGCGAAAAGTTCGCCCATCTCCATGAGCTCATGCAGCTCGGAAACAGCTTCCTCCAGCTCTTCCGCCGGGTAACGCCCTGCGAGCGCCCGGACAACCGCCGCATCGTTCGTTCCGTCAAAGACGTCCAGGATGTCGTAGACCATCTCATCCACGACATGGACGGCGCCGCTGTTGACGTCGAGCAGGATAAAGGAGCCTCCCTGCTCGAATTTATGGATTCTCTCTTTCATTTGCGTCCTCCGTATACGCGGAAAACAAGGAGCCTGTCCCATATTTCCCCGAGATGCGGAAAAGACCTCTTCCCCAAGGAAGAGGTCTTTTCTTGTTACTTCCTGCTCTCACAAACCTGGTTGCCCACCGTGCAGGACGTCTTGCATGCCGACTGGCACGATGCCTGGCATTCGCCGCAGCCGCCGGTCTTCAGCGTCTTTTGCAGCGTCGGCTTGTTGACCGTCTTGATGTGCTTCATCATACGACCTCCTTTTTCCGTTCTGCCTCTTTCCATTCTACCTGTTTTTTCCGCACTTGGCAAGGGCTTTCCCCGACAATGGCTGCGCCTTCCCCCTTATAGCGCAGGACAAAGCGTCCTGCCTGTTTCGGCTGCCGTTCGCGAATCGGCAGAGGCGGACGATCCCGGGCAAGGGCGGCTTGACGAACACCCCCTGCTGGGGTACGATAGCAAAAGCCCCGGCCGCTTTCCCGAAAGAAGGCGCCACGAACGGCGGCGAAGATATAAACCGGCGGCTGTTTCGACAGACAGAATGCCAACCGCAGCCAATCATAAAGCAAGGAGAACATGCCATCCATGAAACAGAACAAACGAACTCTTTCCTTTGCGTCCGACTATATGGAGGGCGCGCATCCCGAGATCCTCCGCCGCCTTGCGGAAACGAATATGGAGCAGACCCCCGGCTATGGCCTCGACGAGTATTCCGAGGCCGCACGTGCGAAAATACGGCGGGCAGCCCATGCGCCGGAAGCGGATGTTTTTTTCCTCATCGGCGGCACACAAGCGAACGCCACGGTCATCGACGCCCTCCTGCGCCCCTACCAGGGCGTTGTCGCAGCCGAAACGGGGCATATCAGCGTCCACGAGGCCGGCGCCATCGAGTTCGGCGGGCACAAGGTGCTGACGCTGCCGCATAGGGCCGGCAAGATCTCGGCCTCACAGATTGAGAGCTGCCTTGCCTCTTACCGGCAGGACGCAAACCGCGAGCACATGGTCATGCCCGGCACGGTCTACATCTCACAGCCGACAGAGTACGGCTCCCTCTACTCTCTCGCGGAGCTTGAGGCCATCAGCGCCGTCTGCCGCGCAGGCGGCGTCCATCTCTACCTCGACGGTGCGCGTCTCGCCTACGCGCTTGCGTGTCCGATGAACGATGTGACGCTCGCCGACATCGCACGTCTTACGACCGCCTTCTACATCGGCGGCACGAAATGCGGCGCACTCTTCGGTGAAGCTGTCGTTTTCCCTGAGAAAAACACCGTGCCGCACTTCTTCAGCATCGTCAAGCAGCACGGCGCACTCCTCGCAAAAGGCCGCGTGGCGGGACTGCAGTTCGATGCGCTCTTTTCCCATGACCTTTACAGAAAAGGCGGCGAGACGGCGATCCGCGCCGCCGACCGCATCCGCAGCGCACTCCTCCAAAAAGGCTACCGCCTCGCCTTCGAGGCGCCGACAAACCAGATCTTTCTCGTGCTGGACCAAAAGCAGCGCGCGCGTTTGGAGGAGCATGTCGAGATGGGTTTCTGGGAAAACCTCCCGGACGGCACGACTGTCATGCGCCTTGCGACAAGCTGGGCAACGAGGGAAGAGGATGTGGAGGCCTTGATCGAACGGCTCTAAAAGCGGCGGCATCGTTGGAACCGCCCACAGGCAGCCTTAAAGCAGGCTGCTTCTCCTGCCGCTTTTTCAAATCTTAGCCGCAGGATTCATGTGCCGCCCGCCGCATTCACTCTCCCGCCGGCATCAGGATGATCTGCACGGGGAGGTTCGAGGCGCCGGGGGGCGAGAGTTCGAAGCTCGGCTGTACGGAGCTGTGGTAACTGCCGAGGTCGGCGAGTTCCGCCCATTCCTTCAGCCTGTCCTTGCCTGCAAGCCGCGCTGCGCGGTCGGCGTCGCTGTCCGGCGGTATCGCGTCGCCGAAATAGGCTCGGCCGCCGGGCGTTTCCAAGAGGTTCGGGCCATGTCCGAAGTCGACGCTCATCGCGCCCGCATAAACACCGCCCAGCGGCGTCAGGTAGTACTGCGTCGCCTCGCGTCCTACCGTCGGGATCTGGATGCGGTAGAGCACGCCGTAGTTGCCGACATTCGTCACACGGCTTCCATCCGTCGCGTCGATTCCCGTGCGGAAGACGTCCTGCCGATTGTCGCCGATCGGAATGTAGACGACGCCATCCTTCTCCGGGTCGTAGGGTTTGCTGCTGATCACGCGGTCCATGCCCCGGAACGTGCCGCGCAGGCGCTGCTCATCCTTCGGCAGAACGCGTGCATGCTTGATGAACTTCAGGGGATCGGACACCGCCGGATACATGATGACGGAAACCTTGACGGGACCTGTGGCGTGAAAATCGTAGACGCCATAAACAAGCTGCCCCGGCTCAAGAATGATTTCATTCATCAGCGGGTCGAGAAGCCGTTTTTCCTGGCTCAGGACATAGACGGTATCGTCGCGCTTTTTCTGGAAGTAGGCGAGCTGCGTGCTTTTTCCCACTTCCAGGTAGTCGCGGCTTGGGCGTCCTGAGCCGCCGCGCGTCACCCTGACGACAGAGATGTCCTTGCCTTCGTTCTGCAGGACGACGGCGACTTTCTTGCGCGCTCCCGTATTGTTCAGATGATAGTAGAGGACGCGCGCATCGCCCGTCACGGTGTCCTCGTAAAGGATGCCGTTCGTATCGACGTACTCCGGGCTGTCCGAGAAGATCAGCGTGCCGCCCGTATCCTGCGTATCCACTGTCCACTCGCGCATATCCTGCGTCGTGGGATTGAAGCGCAGGGAGCCGTCCGCCAGATTCACGTCAGGGGTTTTCTTCCCTGCCGCTTCCTCGGACGCATGCTTCTGCGTGCGGTTGAGCGTCGAGCTTCCGGGAGCTGTACGCTCTGTCCTGATCTCGCTTGTCTTGCCGGAAAACCCATGCGCGCCCCGCATGCCGCTCGTATCGACAATCGTATCGGAAACCCGGTCTGCCGCATGGCGCGCAGCCTCCGCCGAAACATGCGTGAGGCCAAGCCCCGCTGCAGCCGTCAACAGGCATGCCATAATCTTTGCCTTGCAATTCATCTTCCTGAAAACTCCTTTTCTCTCAAAACGACGCAGCGCCAGGCCGCGCCGTCCTATCCCATGACCAGCAGCATGATGAAAAACGCCAACGGATCCGACATCTCCCGCATCACCGCTCAAGGTGCTGATCGATGCCGAATATACTGAAAAGCTCTGCCTTCAAAAGGCGCAGCCGAAATTCGACAAGACCGAATTTCGGCCTTGGCACATTGACCCGATGCAGGAGCATCGGATCCGTCTGAAACGTATTGAGACCCGCATCGCCCGTAACGGCTGTCAAATAATTGCTCTCGCGCAGGAGTTCCGCAGCCTCCGTATTGTACCGTCCATTCGGATAGGAGAAGCTGAACACCGTCCGAATGCCGTTCCACTCCATCAGGAGTTTGGAGAGCCGCACCTGATCCTCCTGTTCGGCACGGCTCAGGCCGACAAGAGGCAGATGGTCGCATGTATGGCAGCCGATCTCGATGCCGCGCTGCTGCATGTCCCGAAGCTGTTCCCATGTCAGATAGCCTTTGAGGCCGATGAAGTTTGTCACCATGTAGACTTCGGCCTTCATCCCCCGCTCTTCGAGAAGCGGCAGAGCCGTGCTGTAGTTGTCCTCATAGCCGTCATCAAACGTAATGATCAGCGGCTTGGGCGGCAGTTTTCCCTTCCCCTTGGCCGCCTTGGAGAAGTCGAGCATGGTGATCGTTTCATACCCCTCTGCCTTCAAGTAATCAAGCTGCTCCCGAAAATCCTCCGGCGGCACAAAATAACGTATGGCGGAAGCTTCGTCCTCCCCGGGTTCATCGGCAATATGGTGATATTCGAGAACGAGCACGCCCTTGGCCGGATGCAGCCAGGCATAGCCCAGAAGCACTGCAAGGAGCAGAAGCAGTCCTCCGAGAACGGAGCACACGATTCTTTTTTCCATCTATCTTCCCCCTCCCAAGGCTCCTGCCATCGCCCCGATCTTCCGCAGCCGATGGTTGACGCCCGATTTGCCTATGCCAAGAAATGCCGCCAGCTCGGCGAGTGTCGCATCGGGATGCGCGAGCCGCATCTCGGCCGCTTCCCTGAGCCCCGGCGCCAGCTGCGCGAGAGCGCCTGTCGCCGCAAGGGCGCGAATGGCTGCAATCTGACGTCCCGCCGCATCGACCGCCTTCTGCAAATTTGCCGTTTCGCAGTTCACGATGCGGTTGACCTGGTTCTTCACTTCTTTTAGATTGCGCGCCGCCTCAAAGGCTTCGGCCGCTTTTTCCGCGCCGAGCAAAGACAGGAAGTCGATGATGGCGTCACTCTCCTTGACGTAGACGATGTAATGCTCCTTGCGGTCGGTCAGCCCCGCCGGATACCCCATGTTCCGCAGGAGGGAAACGAGAAGATCCGCGAAGGAAAAACTCTCCGTCACAAGCTCGAGATGATACCCGGCCTCTGGGCGGCTGACGCTGCCGCCGCCCAGAAAGGCGCCGCGCAGGTAAGCCTTGCGGCAGCATTTTTTCTCGAGGAGCGCGCTGTCCGTTCCCATGTTGAGCACCAGGCCACGCATGAGGCCGAGGCGTTCCATCAAGGCGGCGACATCGCGCGAGGGCAGGACGCGCACGAGGTAGCTGTTGCGCTTCTTCAGGCGGCGCGAACGGCTTACGGTAAGTTCCGTATGCACTTCGGCGGAGCCTTTGAGGAGCATCAGCACCTTGCGGGCAACGGCCGCATTTTCCGTCGTAAAGGCAAGCCCAACCGAGCGTCCTTTCCCCAGCGTCAGGACAGCCCCCATGCGCAGGAGCGCCGCCAGTTCCGCCGTGCGGCAGCAGGCCCTGCGAGGCAGGGAACGCGCGAGGTCGTTCTTCACCTCCGAAGCAAACGATGTAAACGCCATGAATTCCGATTCTCCTCTTCTGGTATGCCGGACGGCAATATCCGGCCTCAAGATGCGATAAAAGGATGCAGCTTGTACGCCATTTTCATTACGTTCTTCATGAGTTTTTCCGGATCGTGGTGCACGATCTCGTCCTCGTTCACGAGATCCGCCTTTACGACGCCGATGCCCAGGGCATTCAGCACATCCTCGTCCACCGCTACGGGGCAGATTCCTTCCCGTTTCAGGATATTGGCCCTTTCATAGGGCAGCGGCGCCGAATTGACGAGCACATAATCGATCGCTCCTTTTCCCGCATGGTCGAGGATCGCCTTTGCATGCATGGAGGCCGTATAGCCGTCCGTCTCGCCCGGCTGCGTCATCACGTTGCAGATATAGATCTTGAGCGCCTTGCTCTTTCGCAGCGTTTCCGCCACGCCGTCGACAAGCAGGTTCGGCATGATGCTCGTGTAGAGGCTGCCGGGGCCGAGGATGACGACATCCGCCTCGCGAATGGCCGCAAGCGCCGATTCTACGGGCTCGACATGCTCGGGATGGAGCTTCACGCGCCGGATATGCTTGTGCACCTCGGGAATATGCGACTCTCCCTCGACGAGCGTGCCGTCCTCCATGACGGCGTCGAGGCGCACATGCGCTGTCGAAGCGGGCAGGACACGACCTTTGACAGCGAGCACTTTCGACGACTGCCGGAGCGCCTTTTCCACATCGCCCGTGACTTCCGTCATGGCGGCGATGAAGAGGTTGCCGAAGCTGTGGCCCTTGAGCTCCGTCCCACCCTGGAAGCGATACTGGAAGAGCTTTTCCATCAAGGGCTCCGTATCGGCCAGGGCGACAAGGCAGTTCCGCAGATCGCCCGGCGGAATGATGCCGAGCTCTTCACGGAGCCGCCCCGAAGAGCCTCCGTCATCGGCGACCGTCACGACGGCCGTCACATTGCTCGTCGCCTGCTTGATGCCGCGGAGCAGCACCGACAGTCCATGACCGCCGCCGATGACCGTCACTTGCGGCCCCTTGTCGAGGCGGCGCTTCTCATAGATGATGTCCACGAGTTTTTCCGAGCTGTCCGGCAGGAGCACGCTGATGACGGAGCGAATGACAAAGCGCGTTGCGACAAGCATCAAAGTGACGCCGAGCACGAGAAAGACGATCCCGACAATCGTCGTGATCACATAATCGTAGCTGCCCTTCCAGAGATAGACGGCGCGAAAAATCGCCTCTTCAATAATATCGAGATATTTATAGTTGAACACAAGAGCCAAGCCAAGGCTCACCAGCATGACGCCGCCCCCGAACAGGAGCATCCAGCGCTTGAAGTGCATCCCCGGATAAAGCCATTTTAATAAATGCATTCTTTTTATCGGACCTTTCCCAATTCCTGCGAATTTCCGGCTTTTCCCCTTTGGCTATTCCAACGGCTCCTCGGAATGTTCCTCCACCTCGTTCTTCATGAGATCGCGGTGCTCAAGTTCCACCTGGAGGCCGCGCGCCGTAAGGAAGCGGTAGATATGGCAGGCGATATAGACGCTGCGGTGCATGCCGCCCGTACAGCCGACAGCAATGACAAACTGCGGTTTGCCCTCCTTGATGTACTGCGGAATCAAAAAATCCAGCAGAGAATCGAGTTTTTCCTCAAATTCCTGCGTCACCGGCCACTTGCGGATATACTCGGCCACGTCCCTGACGGCGCCGCTCTTTCTGCGCATCTCCTCTATATAGAAAGGGTTTGGCAGAAAACGCACGTCGAGCACCATATCGGCATCGAGCGGCATCCCGAACTTGAAGCCGAAGGAAAGCACATTGATGCCCATTTTCTGCCCTTCCTCGCTGCCGAAGAGGCGCCAGATCTTTTCCTTGAGATCGACCTTCCTGAGCGCTGACGTGTCGATGATGTACGTCGCCTTGTTGCGGACGGATTCAAGACGGCGGCGCTCCCTCTGTATGCCGTCGGAAATGCGCGCGTTCGCCGCCATCGGATGACGGCGGCGCGTTTCCTTGTAGCGGCGTATGATCGCCTCGTCCGAAGCATCCATGAAGAGCATTTCATAAGGCGTGCCCGCCTTGTCCATCTCCTCGAGCACATGCACGAAGGTGTCGAAGAATTCTCGCCCGCGCGTATCAACGACGAGCACGACACGGCGCACATGACCTCCCGAATGGCGGCAAAGCTCCGCAAACTTCGGGATGAACACCGGCGGCAGGTTGTCCACCACAAAATAGCCGAGATCCTCCATAAAGCGACAGGCCTGCGTCTTACCGCCGCCGGACATTCCCGTCACGATGATAAAGCTGAAATCGTCTTTCGCCATGCTTCCCCCTCCTGTGCCTGATCGTTCCCGCTTCCCAAATCAAAGGACTAATTCCTCTATGGCCTTGGCCACGCCATCCTCATCGCAGCTGAGCGCGAGGTAAGAGGCCAGCGCCTTCGCTTCCTCCTGTCCGTTCGCCGTGACGACGCTCGTCCCTGCAAGGGAAAGCATCGCGAGATCATTGTCCGAATCCCCGCAAGCCATGACTTCCTCGGGGGAAATGCCCAGACGGCGCATCACGGCCTCGACGCCCACCGCCTTTGTCACGCCTGCAGGCGTAAGGTCGAGCGTATATCCCATATTCTGCTGCACCTCGACGCGCCCCGCGAAGCGTTCGCGGACAAGCGCCGAAATCGAGCCGATCCCGGCCTCGAGATCGCGCATGACAACCTGGGCGACGCCTTCTGCATAGGCGGAAAAATTATGTCCGACCTCCTGCATGGAAAATCCCTTGACCGTGCGATAGGCGGCGAAATATTCGGGACG
>ERZ773099.2713-NODE-2713-length-11960-cov-7.828559_pt1 | contig 11960 bp, 12 predicted proteins | sample MGYA00511120_ERZ773099 | MGnify/ENA primary metagenome ERZ773099 (study PRJEB29015, sample SAMEA2738012) | human oral metagenome | biome: human oral; feature: human-associated habitat; material: dental | place: China | collected 2104 ... | reverse complement strand
CCATCACATATTCTGAAGCATACCCCTCATGCAGTCCCGTTCCAATAGCTTCAAATAATCTGACGACATCCTCATGTCCATCTCTGTCCGTATCAAAGTAGTAGTTGAATACGGTTGTTTCCAAGTATAAACGTAGCTTTCTGATGCCAATCATCTCCATCAAGCAAAACGTTCCTCAATCTCAATGAGAGAGAATTTATAACTTGTGACAAAAATTCCTTATACGATCACGAGCTGCCAACAATCCAACTAAACGCCTAGGATTTCGTTCTATTTTAGGAATCGAATTTTCCAAATCAATTTTCCTCATAAGCTCGTCTGGAGGCAACATTTCCCCTTTTGGAGTAATTTTCACCCCTGTTACCTTTTTCTCCTGGCAAGGCCCAGCAATTCTTGTCTTCTTCACATTCACAAACAATCCGTATCTTTCCATGATATTGCCTATTGTTCTTACGCATTTTTCACGATATTTTGCAGGAAAATTTTTAGGCGACGAAAGTGTCAGGTCATCTACGTATAGGGTGACTTTATATTTTTTTGCAGTTGCAAAGCGAAAAATCTCTTCAAAACAGTTATAATACGACCAAAAAGCCAAATAAGAGCTTGCAGAAGAACCTGTAGGAATATGTCCTTGGTAGGTTAAAATTTTTGATAGTAATTCAGCCACATCAGGAGGAAGTCCATAAAAATTTTTATCTGCGAAGAGTTGCAACACATAATGCCTTGTGCACGATGGATAGAATTTAGAAATATCCATATTAATCACATAATTATTGGGGCAAGCATGACAAGCTGCGTTTTTGACATAATCTTTCCCTCTACATGAGTAGAGCCAATCAGGCAGAGCTTCCTCTCGAAGAGCATTTTTAACGAGATCATGAGCCCGTTTTAACCCTCCATTTGGGCCATCGGGGACTTCACATCTTCTTAATTTTCCTTTCGGTTTCGTATCAAAAACGCGATAACACGTATCTGATGCAAAGAGACTCAGATCACGTAAATCACATTCCAGAAAATGAGCCAGTCGTTTTTTTGACGTAAGAGCAAGGATCTCGCTATTCTTCATCATGAGCGCGAGAAGCTATTGTTTTCAGCCATTTGAGCATAAGCGGTCGTGTAAGCCTAGTTATCATACCTTGCTTTATGTCATTTTCGCATTCAGGAGTAAGCTCCTCACTAAAATACATAATTTGAGAAAGCTTAACGCCAACCACAGACGCAAATTTCTTTAAAATGTCAATTGAAGGTTGCTTTTTTCCATTTTCGATAAGAGATAAATAAGAAGCGGATATTTCAAGCTGTGCCGCCATTGTTTTAGCTTTGACCCCCTTGATCATCCGGATCAAACGCATCGCTTCCCCAATCATACAAAAACCCCTCAAAAGTAATTTTTAAAAAATTAGGATTAAGCTACAGCCCCAAAAACTTTTTCATCCAAACCCAAAAGCGGACACAACCTGTGATAACCGCCTGGATGCTCTGAATAATCGTGATGGTTTCCAGCAACACGTTTAAACAGAACTTCAGCTTTTGACTCGTAGAACGTGGTCTCTCTTTCTTTTTCACGAGATTCTCCTTCTCAACCGGCCCTAAATTTGAGATAACTCATGGAGCCGACTGTGCCTACAAGGAGAGAGGGACAACCACTACCTAATCCTAATTTCTGTGCCTTCTTTTACTGTGCATAACTTCAAAAATCTCAGGCACTGGCGCGGCATTCTTCTTGATTTCGGTTCCAGGAACGGCAGTACAACACGTTTAGCATGACTAGCGTTGCACGCCATCGCCCCCAGAGCCATGCATATGGGGCTTTAAACCACCTTATTGCCGGGATGCCTCCCATTTGTGTTACGTAGGCATGTATTCATTTCCCCTCATTTTTTAGAATAGCACATCTTGATATCTCAGTCAATATATTTAATATCAGTAAAATTTATTAGGTATTTATGCCTAAAATTTCCATGTGTCTCTTCTTGTTTGAATCCCTATTTATCCATCGAACCCATGACCCTATCCCCCTCCGAAGCAAAACGCATCGGAAAAGAAAAATCCATTGAAGATCATGTATGGAAGCCCCTTCAGGCATTCATATTGCACTCAAAATCAGATTGGAGGATGACGACCTTGGAAACACCGGACAGAATCCGAAGCGCACTGGCCTGCCAAGTCGGCACGGAGCACTATTGGAAAGTATTTCCCGATGACGACGCCTTCAAAATTACCGATGGCGTTAAGATGATGGCGGAAATGTGCGAGGCGTTTTGGCTTGTTGCGGATATACTCGCTTGTCAGCACACTCAAAAGGCAAAAAGAGAAGCCTTTCAGACCTGGACCCTGACATTGAATGCCAAAGACAAGTCGTTGGATGCCTTACTCGTAGGAGAGAACGGCAACAGAAGGCTCTTAGCCAAATTGGAGATTCCTTATACGGATTTTCCTCTTCTGGAGGGCATTACGCTCTTCCTGGAGGATGGCATCCTGCTGCTCCCCTCGGAGCATTAAGAAATCCGGCTCCCCATTCTTTTCAGCTCACGTGCCACGTATCGGTCGCCTCGCTGCGGCTTGACGCCTGCACTCGGCAGCTCGGCTCCCGCCGAGCTCCGATACGCGTCTTTCGCTTCTTCCTTGATTCATCCATCAAAGAAGTTCTTTTCCTATATCCCGTATTTCTTCATAGGGGGCTTCTCCCCCATATTCCAAATGAGGAGGTTTCTATCGCATCATGCTCACCGAAAAAGCAATCCTGAAAACGGAGACGGTCTTCTCCGAGGACAGGCGCCACAGGTATCTTTTGCGCAAGGAATGGGATACCAAAAAGCCCAGAGCCACCATCGTCATGACCAATCCAAGCTCCGCAGACCTCATGACCATGGACTACACCACACTCTATATCATAAATAATGTCGTCAGGCTGGATTTTGGTTCCGTAGATATCGTCAATATGGTCTCAAAAATAACGACCAGACTCGATGTCAAGAACGATATCGACTCTAAAGCGGACAGGGAAAATATAGACTTCATCGTCAAATCCGCAGATAAGGCCGATAAGGTCATCATCGCCTGGGGCAAACTGGGAGAAAACAATAAAAAGGTACGGGAGCTTCAAGAGAGCCTGTTGGAGGCCTTGAGGCCCTTCAGGGAAAAGCTCTACATCATTGCCAGCAACAACGGCGAGGATGGATTCCATCCTCTCGCCCCACAGATACGCTTTTCCTGGGTGCTGAAAAAATTCGATATCGAAGCAGCTCTGCCCCCTAAAACCGAGACTTCTTCCACACCTCAATGACCTCTCCCACGTTTTGTGTTTTCTATGACCCGATATCTGTGTTCCGTGTCTCTTATATCCCCTTGTTTTCCCTTCCGGAGGAAAAAGGGGATTTTTCATGCTGGAGGGTGAGAAATATGTACCATGCCGGGACTGTCGCCGAACTGTCTGCTATTGAGCCCCATATTGTAAAAGAGGTCTATCGGGAAGCTTTGCGTATCGTCTCCATGCTGGACGAGCAATTCGGAGAAGAGCGGAATGTCGAAAACGACGACGGAGGGATCGTTTTCATCGTGCTCAACGAGGAGGACCTGACATATTTTGGGCAACACTACCCCGATCTGGATCGAGACCTTTTCGAGTACGTCGAGCTTGTGGAGTCTGAAAAGGAGCCCTACCTGAATGTCTTTTACCTCTACAACAAGTATGCCTATGGAATCAGCCTGTTCCTCCCTATCTCCATAGCGCCTTCTGTGTTCCGAAAGGCCGTATTGCAGGGGCTGGAAAAGGTGTAATTCCTTTTGATTTTGAATTTCGAGGGTGAGGAGAGAGAAAATGCTCAAGGCGGGGACGAAGAAGGAGGCGGAAACAATCCGAGGCAAGGTGCCCGATGAAGTCTATCGGGAGATTTTTCATATCGCCGATATCCTGGAAAGCATCTATGGCAAAGATCGTGACATCGACAAGGACGACGGCGGTTTTATCCTCGTGGCGGAGGAAAGGGAGGACCTGAAATATTTCAGCAACCGTTATATAGACCTGAAAAAGGGCCTTCATGAAGTGAGCCAGGCCATTCCGTCTTCCGAGGGAGTTTATCTGAATCTGCTGTTTCTCTGCAACAACGAATACGGTATCAACCTGTTCGCCCCTGCCTTTTGGGTATCGGAATTTTTTCCGGTGGCCAAAAGACTGCCCGGAGGGAGCTGATCTCGGTTTGAAGTCATTCATTATGGGACTTGCCATTACATTGGTCATCCTGCTCGTCATCGAGAGGAAGGAAAAAACGGCCGTAAGGAAGTGCTGTACCTCATGAAGAAAAGGATGCCTGCCCCGACAAACGATACCGTCAATCTCTTCGCTTTCGGAGCCTATCTTGCCATTGAAATCTACCGGACGGCCAGAGGCAGCAGGACTCCCAAAGAGACGAGCCAGAAACGAAAGAAATGAAAAGAGGGGGGAAGAAAACCCCCTCTTTTCATTTCGCTATTTTCCTTTTCAACCTTTTCTAGCAGTCTCTAAGGCTCTATACAGCTTGCCTCCTTTTGCTCCAGCAGAGAAACGCCAGAGCTAACACTCCCAATCCTGCACCAGAATCACAGCCACCACTCCCTGACGATGAAGGGTTTTCTGGAGTAGGCTTGGGCCTTGGAGAAGGTTCATGCTCTGGCAAAGGAGCAGGGGAGACATAGGAAAACGGCCAAAAAGATTTCCATTGCTCCTTTTTTGTTTCCATATCGGAAATATAAGGGGAGAGCTTTTGATACTGCATATTAAAAGTATTACCTATAGCGACTTCAAAATCGGGTTCATACTTGGCTATTTCATGTATCAGAGCCAATCCGCTTTCTGAGGAAAGATTCGTAAACGGCGTTATAAAGGGAGAAAATTCTGTTCGACCATTATAGCTTTGCCCCGTGGTCAAAAAGGCGGAATTTGTCTTATAAACCAAAGCAAAGATAAAACGCCCCTCGAACGTATGCAATGGCCCTTCAGTACAGGAGTTATCAAAAAGACCGTTACTCAGCATTCCCCGTTCTGTGTCGCTGTAAACCCCGGCGATGACGTGCCCGCCTTTATCATTCTTATCCCACCAGTTTGCTATCCACGTATGCCAACCCTTTTTATCCATCAGCTGCATGGCGGCACCAACGTTGCCTGCCTCGACAAAACAATCTCCCAACCCAGAAAGCAATTTGTCCTCCAAGGTCGGAAGCCAATTACAATAATAATATCCATAAACGAATCCATTATCCGATCGTTTGAACCACGATTCATATTGACCGGCAATGGCCTTCATGGCCTCGACGACAGAAGTCTTTTCCCTCCCCAGGGCCGCTAAGCGGGCCGCAGCAGGAGAAAGCCGATTGGCTAGCTCCGTAACCACCATGTTCAACGCTACAACTTCATAAGGATTATCATCGGGTCGATTCTGATTTTCCGCATAGCGATCGGGAAACAGCTTGCTGCAGAGCTTCCGCATGGGTTCGGCATTCCAAGCGTTTTGTTTCCCCGTCCTCGAAGCAAAAAATACGGCCCAATTTTCATCCAATTCGTCCTGGATGGTTGTCCCTTTCTTGAGTTTTTCCAGCAGACTCGCCTCCAACTCCGTCAGGACCGGTTTCCGTCCTTCTTCACAATACGCGGAGACGACTGTTCGCAAATCGGCATTTCGTGCTCTGTCATCACGCTCCATGAGGGGATACCAAACGTCTTCATGATTCATGACCAAAACGATGGAACCTTCTATCTCTACTTTTTCAATTACTTTTCCGCTCAGGGGATCTATGAGGTCATCTTTTGAGACAAGATACCCTTTACCACTATCGGAAATAAGGAGATAGGGGGTTCCTCCCGTACTCTTTTTCTCGAAGTAAAGACATTCCGCTAAAGACAGTTCAGGTATTTTCCAGCCGATTCCCTTCAGGCTGTTCCAAATAAAAGGAAGGCGCTGATCGGCCCACGGCAGAAAGAAATCAAGCCCTTTGCTGCGATAAAAACTCTGGAGGCTGACAGCATTGGCACGATGCTCGCCCCAGCGGAACTTAGCCCAGGAAAATTCTGTAGTTCCCGTATTACGTGTATTATTCATAAATCCATCAGAGATAATCCCATCGACGCGTTTCCACCGTTCTTCGCCAGTCAGAGAGCGGTCTCGATCCTCGTAATCACTCTGCCAGCCGGGATAAACAGTTAAAATTTCGTCCAACCAAAAGCCATCGGCCTTCAGATATATTTCGGGATTATGTACCATCAGGGAACGCGAGGAATAAAGCCCATACTTGAAATAGCGATTTTGACCGATATTTTCAGCCGCTTCACTCCAAGCCTTTTGGTGTATCCGTGCAGCGGAATCTACAGCCCATGCCCCAATACTTCCACATAGCACAAAAACACAGCATAGCACCAAGAGAGAGCCTAGCCTCTTCCAACGTTCTTTTTTCATGACACACTCTCCTCTCACGATTTTTGACGTTTTATAAGCTTACCGGATGATTATAAACTTCATAACAAAAACATGGAAGCTATTGGGAAGTCTTGTATTTCCCCTCAAGGGCGCGATTGATGGATTTTTTGATGGACTCCTCCGCTATGTGAGCCGCACGGGCGTACATGAGCAGGGTATGCTGATTCTCCGGGGACAGCTCCTTAAAAATTTTTATGATTTCCTTTTCCTGGTCCGTCTCAGACATTGGAGGAGCTCCTATTTATATTTATATAAATGCTTTAAATAAAGCATCTAAATAATATCACCCCCGACCATTCTGCGCAAGTTTATTAAGACAATGATTCTCTTCCTTGATTTTTACAAACTTCGATGCTACTCTTTCCTCATGATGGAAAACAATGCCGTACACCACAGACTCAGGCTTGTACGAAAAGCGCTGAATCTGAATCAAATCGAATTTGCAAAGCAAATCGGCCTGACTCAGACCTCCCTCTCCATGATTGAGGTAGGGAACAATACCCTGACCGACAAAAACATCAAGCTGATCTGCGCGACGTTCAATGTCAGCGAGCAATGGCTGCGCAACGGCAAAGGGGAGATGTTCAACGCCTCTCCCTATGTGAAGGAACTTGGGGATATTTTGGAAACCCTGACGCCTGAGACGCAGCGATATCTGCTGATCATGGCCAGAGAGCTTCTGAGCCTACAGGAAAAGCTGTTGGAAGAAAACCGAAGGAGCGATATCTCAATGTAATTTTTTCGAAAGAGAGTCCTTGACTTTTTGTTGACGCGCTATATAACAATCTGATGAGCGTGGAGTTTCGGCACGCTGTCATTCGAGGAAGGGGGCGACGCCTGAGCGAAATACAGTGTTTTTTTGTTCAGTCTATTTACAACCTTTATTTATAAAATCCTTTCATTAAAAGATCAATTTTTACTAATTCAATTTAATTTACATTTTCATTGTTGATTCAGTCGTTAGCAACTCAGGGGGCGTCGAAGAACGTTGCGTTTTGCCGTTTTACCCCTGAAGTACTTTCATCGTGCTAGCTCGTCGGTACCGCTTATGGTCCCGGCGCTGGTGTCTTCGTTCATGCATGCCAAAACATGGACTGCGTTGAAGCGACATCAGGCACCTTGACAATCGCATATGCGTCCTTATCTGTTATGGCAATGCATGCCCGTATGGAGGTGATCGGTACTCTGGAGCAAGGACAGGTTTGTTTTTTGTCTTGCGTGTTGGTACAGGCGTCATTACCTGACGCCGTTCATGGACTCAGTGCTATAAGCCCGGAAAGGAGTTCTGTATGAAAAACAGAAGATACGATATAGACAAGCGGTTTGGCGGGTTCTATGATGAGCAAGGTCGGCTTTTAAAAGTGAACGTCAACCTCCTGCTCTCCAGATACCTGAAGCGCCATCCGACAGTCTGCCTCGGAGATGCTCGTTATTTTTGTTATTGTAAGAAGAGCAACGTCTGGCGTGAAGCCAGCTTGATTGATATCAAACGCAGCATCAGGCAGTTCCTGCACAAGTTCGAACCTGATTCGTGGACCTACGTGATCGACAGAGACTGCTCCACCATCTTCCCTCTGATATGCCCAAAAGCGGAGATGCTGAGGAGTCCCGAGGGTTTTGTGAACTTGAAGAACGGACTTTACAGCTTGGACACGTTCTCTTTGCATCCCCACGATAGTGGCGTCTTCTCGACCGTCCAGATTCCTATCTTTTTCGACCCTAAAGCCAAATGTCCCCGTTTTAAGGCTTTCCTTGGTCAAGTCCTCGGCGGTGACAAGAAACTGGTCAGGCTCATGGTAGAGATTCTTGGGTACGCCCTGTCTCCATCCACCAAAGCTCAGAAGTTTTTCATCTTCACGAGCAAGGGCAGTTCGGGAAAGTCTACTTTATGTAACATCCTGTACGAGCTTGCAGGAGGCCCCAAAAACGTCAGCTCTGTGCCGTTGAACAAGCTGAACGACCGATTCTCAAAGAGCGTGATGTTGGAGAAGGTGCTCAACCTCAACACCGAGTCCGACACGCATCACCGTTTCGACCCCAGTACGCTCAAGGCCATCGTGACCGGTGATCCGGTCATGATTGAATATAAGGGAAAGCAGCCCTTCAGCGCTAGAATTACGGCCAAACAGGTATTTGCGGTCAATACCCTGCCTCAGGCCAGGGACCACAGCTATAGCTATTTGCGCCGCTTGATCTTGGTCAACTTCCCCATGACCTTTGTCGACGACCCCAAAGGGCCTTTAGAGGCTAAAGTGGATTGCAACATCGAGGAGCGCCTCCTTGACGAGCTACCGGGGATCTTCAATCTGGCCATGCGGGGACTGAAGCGCCTGCAGAAAAACGACTATCGCTTCAGTCGCTCCGAGGCCTCCGAGCGTTATCTGGATGAGTACATGAAAGAGCTCAATCCGGTCCTGGATTTCGCGACCTCTCAGGTGAGTAAGAACGATAAGGCAGAGGTCTCTACAGCCGAATTGTACTTCAGTTTTTGCGGATGGCTTTCGGTGAAAGGTTTTTCCAGAACCACCCTTCCTGAAAAGAGACGTTTTCTGCGGGAGTTTCGGATGCAACTCAACTCACTGAGGATTCCCTACACGGAGCGCAAGTCCGGTAATTCCCGGTATTTTGGGGGAATTGAGCTGACGCAGGAAGCCAGAGCCCTGGCCACAGAGCCCTGGCCACACTCGACTCGTTAAGACTGTCCTTCCATGGCCTGTAGGGTTTCTATTCCGAGAAAAAAATTAAAGTCTACCGTTACCGTTCCGAGTCACGGTGAAATATATCCAGCCCGCAGTCGAGAGGATGACATGTCGGCATGGGCAATCAGCGGAGAAGGGGCAGATGCACTTATCCAGCTCCTATACCGCATTAATATAATGAACGATAGCGATGCTCGATGAAGAAGCTCCCTTCTGCTGGAGCATTTATTGTTGAAAACAACGGTGCGGTGCCGGTCGGGCGATCGGTCCCGCGCCTCTAAAAAATAGACCGAGGATGAACGATGATGACAAATGTATTTATAGTTATTATGAGTATATATTATATCTGTATGATTACTAATCTCAGCACATCGAGGTGCTTATACCATGGCAAAGAAACTGGAAGTCGGATACGAGGATACAGCAGCTATCTACGCTCGCTTTTCGAGTCACAACCAGAGGGAAGAATCCATTGATGCCCAGGTCAGGGCGTGTACCGAATACGCCAAGAACAAAGGGCTTTGTATCGTGCAAATTTATGCCGATGCTGCAAAATCGGGAACCAACTCGGAACGAGAGCAGTTCCAGGAGATGATCAGGGACAGTGCAAAAAAGAAGTTCCGCTACCTGATCATCCATAAGTTGGACCGCTTCAGCCGGGATAAATTCGATTCCGTGACCTACAAGAGAAAATTGAAGCTCAACGGCGTTTCCATTCTCTCCGTCACGGAGAATCTCGACGACTCACCGGAGAGTGCGATGCTGGAGTCCTGCCTTGAAGGGATGGCACATTATTTCAGCATGAATCTCTCACGTGAAGTCATGAAAGGCATGAAGGAGAGCGCCTACAAGTGTACCCATCTTGGAGGAACTCCGCCGCTCGGATACGACGTGGACCCGGATACCAGGCGATATCTGCTGAATCGAGAGGAAGCCGTCGTCGTAAAGCTCATCTTCGAGAAATACGCCGCCGGTGTCGGGTACAATCAGATACTCGAATACCTCAACAGCATGGAATATCGTACCAAGCGTGGACAGCCTTTCGGCAAGAACAGCCTGCATTCCATTCTCAAAAACGAGAAATATGTGGGCACCTACATCTTCAACAAGAGGCTCGAAAAGGACCTGTCCGGCAAGAGGAAGCCCAAACTGAATTCGAGGGATAAATGGATCATTGTTCCGGACGGACTGCCTGCCATCATCGATAAGGAGACCTTCGACATCGTCCAGGCGAAGATGACCCGGAACAAGGAGACATCCGGAGCATTCAGAGCTAAGGAGATCTACCTGCTCTCCGGCCTTGTGAAGTGCGGCGAGTGTGGAGCCAGCATGTACGGGAATACCCGCATGTGCGGCAGGAACAAGAGCAACTATTCCTCCTACCGTTGCTCTGGCAGGGCCAACCATCAGGGGTGCAGGAACAAAGAGGTCCGAAGAGACTATCTCGACAATTTTGTCCTCGACGAGCTGTATCGGAGGCTTTTTTCTGACGTATCCCTTCAGAAGCTGGCATCCATGCTGAACGAATACAACAGAAAGGTCTCTTTCGAGTCCAGTGAGGAACTGAATCAGGTGAAGGCCCGCCTTGAAGCGACACAGGGTAGGATTCGCTCCATAATTCAGCTGGTGATAGATAGTGGAATCTCCGCCGAGACGGTCAGCGAAGAGCTGCGGAAGGAAGAAGAGAAGAAGCATTTCCTTGAAGCACATTTTCAGGAACTCACCCAGAAAAACAAGGTGGCCGAGATATCGGAGGCGAAGGTCAAGGAACTCCTGGAGCGATCCAGAGAGTTCATTAGGACACATAACGTTGCGGAGTGCAGGAATTTCATAGACACCTATGTCAAAGAGGTCGTAGTTTACAATGACAAAGTAGAGGTCTTTTTCAAGATCAACGTGCCTGACGAGGCCAGTGGTGCTGTCGTTCCCCTGCAGAGCAATGAGAGTACGCAGGAGCTTCATAACAAGTACAAGTCTGTCGCCAAGGGCTGGAAAAGGACCGAATTGGGCACGAAACGGGTCGAAGGCGAGGAACAAAAAGTGATGTAAGTCATTTGTAATACTGGATTTTTACGTTTTTAGGGCTGCAGGGCGGAAAAAAGCGTATTTTCCTCCCCTCTTTTTAGTGTATTCGGATGTGAGGTACGGCAATTCCCGTATCAGAAAGCGGATGCAGTATGTAAAGGACTGAGAAAGGGGCATTTTCCGAGAAGAAATGTCCCTTCTTGCAAGCAGGTTCAAATTCGTGAGCCTTTCTCCTCTCCCTACTCCTCCATGGGCTCCACTCACGAAAGGAAAAGGGCGTTTTCCTCATAACAAGAAAAAACGCCCTTTTCTCTAATCTTTTCATCAACCGTTTACTTTTCGGTCGAGGGTATCCCTGGTGGAGCTAAGGGGATTCGAACCCCTGACCTCTTGAATGCCATTCAAGCGCTCTCCCAACTGAGCTATAGCCCCATTGCACAACGAGGAGTATTTTATACGCCAGATTCGATCTTGTCAATAAAAAGAGGAATCTCATCGGGCAATCGTTATCGTTCGAGGCCGAAAGCGGAGATTGCGTGGAGCGCGTATCGTAACGACGGGACCCTATCGGCATTATCCGCAGCGTGCGGTGTACCCTTCATGCAGACAGGGCGTTGAAAAGACGCTGAGCGACAGGGTACCCGTCGTTTGTTCGCTCGATCCGGAATCGAGATTATGCCTTGGGCGTGTGGATGCCCTGCCCAAACACGTTGGCCGCGGCCTCCAGCATGGACTCCGAGACGGTGGGGTGCGCGTGGATCGTGTGCAGGATATCCTCCGGCGTGGC
>ERZ773099.2711-NODE-2711-length-11969-cov-2.724358_pt1 | contig 11969 bp, 3 predicted proteins | sample MGYA00511120_ERZ773099 | MGnify/ENA primary metagenome ERZ773099 (study PRJEB29015, sample SAMEA2738012) | human oral metagenome | biome: human oral; feature: human-associated habitat; material: dental | place: China | collected 2104 ... | reverse complement strand
CTTGCGGTTGGTTTGCGTTCCCCAGTTGAAGGCGAGGCAAAAGACCTCCTCTTTTGAGAGCATATCGCCGTAGGCGTTGATGTTCTTCTTGCTCCACTTCATCTTTTCGTTTTTGGAATAGACGGAGAAGATTTTTTCAAGCGCAGCCCTCTTTTCCTCAAGCAGTTCGGATTCCTTCATCTGTGCGCGTTCGTACGTCCCATAGATGTAGCGATGCGCTTTATCGCCCATCAGCCGAAGGATAAGCTCCGGCTTTGTCAAAAGAAGATTGCCTTCTTGCGCCGCCTTTGCCACGACTTCACCGAGGAGCGGGATTCTCGCAAGCAGTTCACTGTATCCCATCCCACCGACATCATCCGAGACAGGATGCTCGATAACGCCCGAGGGCTTCAGCGCGGTATCATCCGTGATGATTTCCACACGGATATCATCCTTTGTTTTCCCCTGCATGCTCTTTGTCAGCATTTCGTTGCGGTTACGCCCGACGCTATAAAGGACATTCATCGCATTGACAATATCCGCGAAGTCGTCCAGCTGCATATCCTTGTACTTCTTCTTTTCTTCCGTGATGAGGTCAAGCAGATCGGACGGGTCACAGGCATCAATATCGTTATTATCCTTGTACTGCGCGAAGAGGTCGGAGAGCTTCGTGCAATCGACAGGCTTCTCCGCGTCGTTTGCTTTCAGCCCGAGGAGATAGCCGATGTGATTCAGCCAGTACCGCTCATCCGCCGCAAGGCGTACCGTACGCGCACTGAGTTTCCTTTTCACATTGGCAAGCAACTGATTCAGCCGCTTCTCGTTCTCCTCGGCGGCATAGGCGCACGCCGCCGCAAATGCCTGTTGCTCTTTGAGTCCAAGCACCTCCGACCATTTCCCCGCCATCGCCGCCTTATTGAGTGCACGGGCGTATTGACGCTCTTTGCGGCGGAAAAAGCGCGGATTGCAGGATTCACTGATCGTGCGCTCCCGCAAATACATCCGCGCCTGTTCCCGCAGGAATTTCTCATGCGCATAGGAAGAGCGTTCATATTCCTTGCGCGTCTGCTCCTTTGTCCCGCGTCGCGTCTCAGATTCCTTCTTCTCCGCATCCTCCGCAGCTTTTTTCTTGACCTCTTCGGGCGCATTGCCACCAAGGACACGCATCAGACGCTCTTTGCGGCGCAGTGCGGCGGATTCGATGGCAAGTCGTCTGTGATACGCTTTCGGTGTCTGCATCGCACGCGCCACGTTCTCATCCGACAGATGTGCCTGCATAATCTGCTCGTCAAGATTGCGGGCGTATTCATCCACATGCGCTTGAAGCTCTTCCTCCAATGTCTTGCGCCCCGCCCGAGCCTTCTTATAGGCGGCATAGGACGGGAACCAGTTCATGACAACAGCGGTATCGCCACCCTCTCGCATCGCGTACTCCGCGAGATAGACCGGATCGTTTTCCAGTTCTGCCCGCTTGCGTTCACGCTCTGCCTCTACCTTTTGGCGGAACTCCTCCCTCGCCTCCTTCTTCAGATCTTTCATGACACGCTTGCGCAGAATATCCTCTGCCTCTTCCTGCGCTTCCTTCGTCCAGCGTTGGTACAGCTCCGCCTCCGTCTCGCCAAGGAGGGATTCAATGCTCTCTTTGCCGAGAAGTTTCTCCATCGGGCGGAACCGCTCGTCAAGCTGCGCCGCCTTGATTTCCTCCTCCGTCGCAATCATACGCGCCATGACGGCCTGTACCTCTGCCGACGGCATTGCGCCCACGTTCTTTGCGAGATTGTAGATTTTACGCAGGAACGCCTTAAACCGTCGGAATACGCCCCTCATCGCCGCAGACGGGGCTTTCCCTTCGGCAAGGTACATCTCAAAGCCACGGGCAAAACGCTCCTGCCTCCACCGCTCCATCGCGGCTTTCTCTGCAACGGTATCGCCCGACTTCTTTGCCGCAAGGATCGCGTTCTCGTGGTCGCGGAACTCATCCGCGAAATCCGTATCTGCATACTCATCCGCCGCACCTTCGTGCCACTGTGCCCACGCATTGACCGTTTCAAGATCTTTCGCAGACGCTTCGTCAATCTTCCCGAGCTCGTCCAAATCCATCAGGAACATATGCCCTATCTCGTGCATGAATGTCGATTCATCCGCACTCTCAAAGAGCGTGATAATGCGCTTGCCGTCCTCCTTGGAGATTTCCCCCTTCACCTCTTGACGGAGCATCTGGTTGAACTTCTCAATGATCTGGATCGCCTTATCGTCGAAGATGACATAGCAGCGACCGTCCTGATACCCGTTGTAGGTGATGCCCTTGATACCGACCTCGTTCAGCTCTTTTGATACCTGTTTAGGTGAATATTCAAGTGTGTCTTGCAGATAATGATAAAACCTTTCACCTAACATGTCAGAAAAGTCTTCAACCGCCCCGTCTCCAAGCAATCGCTCAATTCCGTCTCTGACCTTTTGAGGCTGCTCATAAATGAACTTCTGCTCATCGAGAAGAACCTCATCATCGGGGATTTCGACCTCGAAGAGACTTCCTCTGTTTCCGACTACTTCTACCTTATCCGCGTCAATAAGACGAAGAAGTCGAATAATATTCTCCGCTCCTGCCAGATAACCTTCATAGATTTTCCGTTCTTCCGTAAGCTTTTTCACCACATCCGCAGCAGTTCTTCGTTTCCCCGCTTGCACAGATCGCGCAGAATCGATCGCACTTCTCGCTTTGCTGTATTGAGGAACTGCTTCTGTGAGCCCTTTTATGGTAATTCGAGGGTTGTCTTTATAGGCAGATAAAGCGGCATCAAACTCTGCAATAATCTCTTGCCAACGTTTCGCAGTCTTTTCTGCGTTTATGATGGCAGTATCAATAATCGTGGACATATTTGCTCTTGAATGCAACGGCATTTTTTTCAACAGCTTCAAGGCTTCGGACAGTTCGCCTGTGTATTCTTCTGCAGGTTTCCCGTCATAAAACAACTTGTCCCCTAAATAATGCGTCAGCCGTTCCTTATATCCCTCCGACACGCTCCTCTCTTTTGCAAAGTACAGTCCCCATCCATGCGCCTGTGCGCCCTCTCCTGTGCCGATTCCGCCGAGATCAAACGCGTCGAAGTCATGCGGTGTGCCGTGCCATGCGGATTGGCGGAAGCTTTCTCCGTTGACAATCCCGATTCGCTCCTGTATCATAGAAAGTGAAAGAGGAGATTGTCCGGTGGATGTGGCGTGGTTGTCGCCCGCGTCTGCGGTGCGGCTGGGGACACCTGTATACCGACGCACGCCGGCACCTCCTTTTTTTGTGTCCTGCCGCCTCCGATTCAGCCAGTCATCCAGATTGCGCTCGGTACTATGTGCGACGGTGCGCAGATATACAACCCCATTATTGGCAAACTCAATGATCGCTCCATACATCTTGTGTGGAGCGTCTATTTTTATGCCATAGGCGTATCCTCGGGGCATACTAGAGCCTCTCACGGGAAATGCCTCTTTGATATTATTAAGATTGGCTAGGAACTCCTCCCAGTCCTCAACTTTCAGTGGGTGATTACTCTCACCTCTTTGCACATGAATAATCTCATCCGACGCAACACGGAACGGCACACCATCCACCATTACCTCATAGTAGCTTTTACCGGATTTTCCGCTTAGTACATTATCAATGAACTCCGAAAAAGTTTTTGCAGGATTCCGATACATCGCCGCCTGATGAAGCCCATCATTTGAGCGCATATCCTTCCCGCCATACCGCAGATCGAACCGCTGCTTGAAGTAGTCCGCCGCAGTATACTTCTCCTTGCCCTCCTGCGTGCGCATGGCTTTGGCAAAAATATCCGCATGATGTGCAAAAAGGAGCGCATTCATACGTGCAGCCTTTGTCTGCTTGTCCTCCTTCTGTTTGATCCCGACATTTTCCAGCAACTCCACGATCTGACGATAGACACCATACGCCTCAGGCGACAGCCCCGCAGAACCCTTGACCTCAAACGAATCGACCTTCATCATGCGGTCTTTGATGTTCTCAAGCGTCTTGATGTACCCGTTCAGTTCATCCAGTTCGCCGCGTGCGCCGTCCATTGCCTCCGCCGCTTCACGCGTGGTCGGGGTCCATCCCTCCACCTCGGGCGCAGACGCATCTCCGACCGTGAGCAGATACGCAAGGTCACGCAGCTGTGCCTTGTTCGGTGCTTTACCGTTTTCCTTGTAATACGCCTGATACCACGGCGCATTGTTGGAGACACGGATTCCCCGCCCATCTTCGCCAAGCGGCAGGATGTCAACGCCCTGTTTCATCCCCTTTGAGAGCGCGTCAATTGCAGGCTTCAGGATCTCATCCCGCGCCGCCGTAAACTCGTTATAGAGCGACCTCCACCCTGCAGCAGGGTTGTCGGGATTCTGTGAGATGACCGCTGTTGCCATCTCCCGCTCCCCCTCCATGCGTGCTTTTTCCACTGCGTCAAGGTGATCGGCAGGCTTCGAGAAATACTCGTTTGCGACGTTGTTGATAATCTCCGTCCGTGCCTTAATTGCGCTCTTCTGTGCGCCCTCCAACGCATCCGACAGTGCCTTTGCATTCTCTTTCATACGGGCGATGGAATCCGTCTCAGGGGTAAAAGAGACCGATTCCAGAAGCTGCGGGGAGGCGGCAGATTGCGCATACCGCTCCGCGGGCACAAAGAGATGCCCGCCTGACTGTATTGTCTTTTCCAGTTCTTCATCACGGATGCCGGCGGTCTTTGCCACCTCCTTGAGGTCGGCAAGGCCGTTTTCCTTTTTCATTGCCATTTCGGTATCAATGTAGGCGTTCTCAAACCCTGTACCATATACCTGTGTGCGGATGATCTTCTGCTGCACATCAGGTGCGGTCTGCTTCAGCTTTGCACTGGATGCCACCTGCTGTAGGCGGTCAAGCATGACCGTCCCCGTCATCGTCCTCTGCGCCGCGAGCTGCTCCTGCATCTTCTCCGAGGAGAGCCGCTGCGCATGACGCACGCTGCCGATCGACGCGCCGCCCATCGTGGACATCACGCCAAAGCCAAGCCCCGCAGGAAACGCCTCAACGCTCGATACAAGCGCGTTCGCCGCCATATCGCCAAGACTGTATGCCTTGTCCGCTGCACGCCCGTCAGAGGCACTCACGATGCGGTTGTGGATGAGATCATCAGAGAGAGACTGCGCCCCCTCTTCGAGCGATTCCGTTGCGGCAATTTTGAGTGTATCCTTCACCTGCGACTTTGCAAAGGCGGAGATGGATTCACGCTTTGCCACATCATACTTCGCCGCATCGACAACACCCTTGATTGCCGTCTCCGCATAGCCGCCCTTGCCAAGAGCATTGACACCACGAACAAGCGGCTTTGTCGCAATGCCGAAGTTCGCCATCTCAATGCCAGCATTCGCCGCACCGCCGAGAGCCGCATAAAGACGTCTGTCATTGTCCGTGAGAAGTGGATTGCCGTCCTTATCCTTCATCTCGCCGTATTCGGCATAACGTGCCCCCGTCTCAGGGCGGCGCATTCCCTCGAACATACCCGCCTGCATACCGCGCGTCATTGCAGTGCGCACGGCCTGCCGACGCGCGACACTGCCAAACACCGAGCGGACAAAACCTGTGGTAAATCCCGCGCCCGCACCAACCGCCCCGCCGAGGAGTGTGCCGCCGCCGGGCTCAATCGCCGTACCTGCCGCCGCCATTGCAATTGCCGCCGCTTCCGCCGTAATGAGACCATCCCGAACACCGACGCGCACAGATTCCAGCATCTCCGGACCCGACGATGTCATACCGCCGACAATCGCCGCAAGAGGATCGTCAAGGAAAGACGGCTTTTTCTTTTCATCCTCCTCCATCATCTTCTTTAGATCAGCGGCACGCTGACGGTCATTGTCATTCGCTGTGCCGTCGGCAATCTTATACATGAGGTTATCAAACTCGAGTTTCTTGTTGCCGACCGCAAGAAAATGCGTGAACGTCTCCACAATCCCATGCGTCTGACGCACGGATTCAATGTCATGCAGAGCAAGAGCCGCATCGCGCGGGCTCATCTTTGCAACGTCCCGCAGTTCAGGGAATTCCTGCCAGACCGCCTCCATGGAGAAATCCCCCTGCATGAGGTTCTTCTTCATGTTTGCGTAGTCATTGATACGGAGTGCCTGTTTGAATGCAACATCATCGTCCATGAAAGCATCGACTGAGATCCCCGTATTCGCCTCGATCTCACGCGCCTTACGGAGCTTGTCCTCATCCGTCATAAAGTAATTGACGAATGTCTCCGTCCCGCGTACATCCTGCGCAAATTCGCTTCCCTCATCAGCACTCTGCTCGACTTTCGACCCGATGTACGAGCGCAGCGGGCGTGTTGTATGGTCGCCGACAACGCGCACAGGAGCAAGCATAAAATCCACTCCCGCGCCACGGAGATCACGAGAAGCCTCTTGTACCTCAGGAGTTGGAATATACACCCCGTACTTGTCGCGCGACGCAATCTGCGCTGCATGGAGTTCCTCATAGGCATTGACAACTCTTGTGCCTGTAGAGATTACAGAACTTGCCAGATCGCGCCCCGCATCAACGACCGCGTCCGCTATCGTTCCTTCGGTGAGCCGCTCATACCACGGCTTTGCATCCCATGCCGCTTGATTCGCCTCTTGTGCGGCGCGTTCTGCTTCGGCGGCTTCTCTCTGTTCACGCTCCGCGCGACCCTCGTTTAGATATCCTTCAAGATCAAACGCCATAATATACTCCTTTAGTCTGTCCCCTCATGCTCTTCTTTATCGGCCTCATCTTCTTCAGGATAGTAGTACGGCAAACTCATCACATCGCTCTTTGCCAAAAGTGCCGTTGCCGTAAGCGGATCCGCGCCACGCGCGATAAGGCGCTCGTATGCCTTTTTCCAACCGCCATGAGGGTCTTCCATATCGTCTGTAATGGTTGTCCAAAGTTCTTGATTGTTTTGCAGGTCCTGAAACTCTTCACCAAGATACCCTTCATTATCTAGCCGCATTGCCGCATTCTTATAGGCGATGAACTGATCAGATGTCATTTTTTCGCCGAGTTTAAGACGTGCCTCCATCTTCTGCATGGCTTCAAAGTCTTTGGCAGGGTTATACGCTTTTCCGCTCCGACCTCCACCGATTGGCTTACCCGTCCCTCTATTGACGTGGTAATACTCTGCAATCTGGCTTTCAAGCCTGTTGCGTTCCTTCATATCAAGGTCTTGTGCGTAGAGCATGGAGATCGCCGCGCTGTAGCTTCCCGCACTCTGCGCCGCCCGCATGATTCCATCCAGATACTGACCGCGCTGCTGCTGATAGGTCTGCTCCGCATCTTTTCCGAGTGCACTGACAAGCTTCATCAGATGGTCACGTTTTTCGGGGTCGTAGGCACTGACCGTACGTTCTGCTCCACCAGCACGCCCAAGTGCCTGCTGCACATATTCACGCACGGACGGCTCGTCACCGTTCCCCTGCCTTGCATCCCACGAATAATGACCGCCCTCACCGATTGCATCCGCTTCTCCATCCCGCCAACGCTCACCGTTTCGGTATCCTGCATACCAAGCAACAAGAGCACCTTCCGCACCGAGTTCGTCGTAATACTGCCCGAGCTTGTACTTTGCGACAATCTCCTGATTCTCCGGTGTTTGCGGTGCATCTGCAGAGAGCCCTGCCTCCTGTGCCCATGACGGCCAGTTCTCCGGCATGATCTGATACTTGCCGAATGCGCCCGTGCGCCCGTTCTGCGCGTTATAATTCCCGCCGGATTCTTGTCCAGCAACCGCCGCGAAAAAATCTTCCTTATTTTTGATTGCACCGCCGATACGCTTTGTCACATTCGGACCATAGAGCTCATTCACGTATTCCAGTGCTTTTGCTTCGTTGAAATGATTTCCCTCCCACACGCCGGGCTTGTTTAATATTTCATGCGCAAGCGAATCAAATTCCTTTGCCTCCGTGTGTTTTTTAGACACCCGCGCCAGCTTCCAGTAGGTATCCGGATCCATCTCATTTCGGAAGCGTCCCAGAATCTCATCTGCGCGGTCGTAATCCTCGTTTTCGAGTGCTGCACCTGCGGCGGCGGCGGCAATATTCGTCACCATCTTTCGACGTTCGGCCGCGAGCTGTGCCCCCGACCATCCCTCCTTTTGTGCCTGTGCCGCGAGGAGAACGTCGCTCTGATTCACATACATGGTCGGCGCACCATTCACCTGCCACGTCAGAGCCGCCTGCTGCGTGTTCGTCTGAAGGTTGGAGGCAAACATCGCCTCCTCCACCTTTTTTCCCTCTGCCATCTCCTTGGAGGCGGCAATGCGCTGGAAGTTCGCCATGTTCTCATTGAGGTTTCCCTTGAGAGCAAAGCGCACACGGGGGTTATAGTTCTTGCTGACATCCTCATAGGTCTTGTTGATTGCGTCGGTCGTACGGTCGATGAGCCCCTTTGCGTTTTCCCCAACACCTGTAGTAAATAATCCCTGCTCCCCATAGAGCTGCTGCGTAAGGCTCGTCATAACCTCGTTGCGGGCTTTCATCACATCGGCAGCATCCAGATCGTCCTGCCTCTGTGCTGCGACACGCGCCACCTGCCCGACGGCTGCCGCCATCTTCCCGTAGCCCTCACCGCTCGTGCCGTAGGCGTTCACATCACCAGAGACGCGCACAGCGGGCGGATTCATCACATGCGGCTCTACTGCCGGCGTATACGTCGAGAACTTCATCGCTTACCACCTCCCACGCGGGTTATAGTTTTTCAGTCCTTTGCCGAACGAATCAAAGGACGGATTCTGCTTAAAGTAATCCGTCCCGAACGTATAGCCTGTTTTTGAGTTATAGAACGCCGACGTGCCATAGCCCATATCCCGCGCTCCGACACCTGCCTGCATATTGTTTACCGCCTTGCCCGCATTTTTCCATGGCTGCGCCGCACCGTAGACGCTCGCCGCCGTCCCGAGGATCGTAGCGAATCCCGCCATCCGCGCTGCACGCTTTACATTTCCCGCCGCCGCATTCGCCTGATTCGCCTGATTGATATAGTTGCTCTCCGCGACACGGGAACTATAGTTATCGTTGCGCTGATTCATGAGCAGGTTCGCCGCGTCCTTGTTATAGGCATCATAGCCGGAGGAGAGAATATCCATCGCAGAGCCCGCAAAGTTCAGCCCCGCCGCGCCTGTCTCCGCACGCTGCGCCCCCATAGCCAAACGATGACGCGCCCGTAGTGCCTCCTGCTGCTGCGCATAGTTATCCGCGATCTGTTCCTGCCTACGGTTTTCGATGCGTGCATTTTGTGCCGCCGCATCCGCCTGTGCACGATACATGGATGCCTGTGCATTCGCCTGTGCCTGTTGCTGACGGTACTGGAAAAGCCCGCCGAGGGCCGTGAGCCCTGCCACCCATCCGCACATATTATTTCCTCCCTTCTCCTTCGATTGTGAACGGGATAAACTGCTCACCGCCGACCGTAATCTCCCGATGAAACACGGCACCGCAGTACTTGAGCCAACGGATTGCGTCTTTGTTGAACGCCCCGACCGCATTGTAGAGCACGCCAAACCGCCGCGCCCAGTCCGTGAGAATACGTTTGGATTCCACTGCGAACGCGTAACGGTTCTTTGCCACACGCTCCGTCCCGAGGCACCAGATCAGCCGCCCCGGATTGCCGAGCACTTCCCGATATCCCCAGATTGCCACAAGCCCCGTGCGGTCGTATGCGGCAAAGCACTCCTCCGAAAGAAACACCGAATCATAGACTTCGTTCTCAATAGATCCGCTTTCACAGACCCCCGCCGTGAGTTCCCTGCGATCGGCGGCACGCAGCTCGCCGAGAAGCGTCCACACAAGCTGCTCTTTCTTTTTCTGCTTCGTGATTTTCTTGATCTCGTAGTTACCCACCAAAAGACACCTCCCTGATGATTGCCGAGAGGCTGAACGGGTAAGGCGTATCATGCGTAATGCAGGTACGCCCGTCTTTATCCCATCCGCCCGCCGGAAGCGTTACCTCCTTATCGCCCGTATAGAGCACATTCTCATCCAGCTCCATACGCTCAGGATCATAAATAATGTCATCCTGCATCGCCGCATTTTGCCCGATGCGCCCACCATAGGACTTCGTGAGACGCAGAATCGCCTTGCGCACCATCTTCCTGCGCCCTTGTACCGTTCCTGTTTCCGTATTGCCTACATCCCAGTTCGGCTGCACGAGTGTCATCGTATACGGCAGGCCGACCGTGACGCGTCTTGCCGCCTGCGGAAGACGTGCCGTGGCATTCATCGTAATCCCGTCATCGTGATACCCGTCTGCCATCACCGCGACCTTCTTGCCCGCAAGGACATCCTTGCCGGGGATCTCTGTCTGCGGCGACGGGTACGTCACGGCAACCGCAGCATCCGCCATCACATAGTCCTGCTCAGCCTCCGATTCCCCGTGGGGTGCGAAATACTCAAGATAGCGCACCGTCTTGCCATTGATGCTCCGCTCTACAATCACATAGATGCGATCTGTATTTCCGCTGCTCACGGCACAGACCGCCTTGTATTTCCCATCCGTTACAAAATGGCTCCACGCATATACTTTCTGGTCCATGACATACGTCAAACAGAGCAGCTGCCCATCGTCCGTTACGAAATAGACCAGGCTATCAGGCTCCTGCGCGTATGCGGCGCTCACAATCGCACGTCCGCGCACCAGATGTTTTGCAAGAAGTGTCAGATCAGCTCCCACGTAACCGTCTGCCTCGTAGGAGTAGCCCGTATCGCGGACGATCGCGCCGCGCCGCTGCACATAAATAATGCGATTGCCGACACGCAGCGGAGGGACATTACTGCATCCGTAGTTCTCCTGATTCTTCGGCGTGATGTTCGTCGGCTTGACCGTCTCGGAACCCGCAATCGTCCATGTGTTTCCATCGGTGAAAATCACCAGATCGTTTCCCACATCCATATGCGAAATAGAATACGCCTGCCGCGAGAGCAGATCAGCGGTGACGGCGCTGTCATCCGTCACCGTACCTGATTCCTTTTCAACGCCGAAATTCTCATAATCTCCACTCCTTGACATCCAGAGCAGCTGCGGATACTTCTTGTTCCCGCCGAAGCACAGACGGTCTTGAAAGAACGCCGCACAGCGCGGATAGCCGTTCGTGCGCGACCATGCGCCCCAGTACCAATCCGCCGTCGCCTCAAGCCCGCCGAGCACCTTATCCACACGTGCAGAGGCGTGCTGCGCATCCGTCACCCCCGTAATCGTCACATAGCCCTCATGTCGATAGGGATATGCCGAGAGATCAGCATTGCATGTTCCGCCGGTAATCCTCATGCGTATGCGCAGCAGACTGTATTCATCTACATCTCCCGATTCGGTCGGATTATAGTCATTTGTTGATGTATAGGTGCGCAGATCAACCCATGTATTCCCGTCGTCTTTGGACTGCTGCACAACAACTTGCCCCGACCATGTTCCATGTGTAATGATCTTCCACGTTTTTCCGACAATAACGCTCCGCGTGTACACGGACTTGTCATCCAGCAAAAATTCACGCTTATACCCATTGCTCAAGGAAATTTCTATCTTCGGCTCTCCCTGTATTCCATCAACGCGCAGGACAAAAACATTTTCATATCGACCGCCATCAATTGATGGCGGCAAGGTCTTTGAATCTTCCCAATCTCCGGTCCCGCTTTTACTCCATATATCAACCCATTTATATTCTCTTTTTCCAAAAGAGAAAGGGCGTTGGTAACTGAAATATCCATTGACTGTTACATTACAATTTCCCGCTCTGGTCTTTTTGATCTTACACACCGTCCCAGACGATGCAGAAATCCCCTGTGTAGTATACGAGTTGCTGTTTGCCCCGGAAGAGGCGGACACCGTCTCTCCGTTTACATACTGCTCGATTTTCATCGTATCACCAACACGATCAGCAGAAAATACGGCCTTCTCTGCTGTCAGTGTGATCTCACCCAGGCGTCCAGACGGCGTGATCTTTGCCTCTTCATCTGTATTG
>ERZ773099.2707-NODE-2707-length-11972-cov-12.116221_pt1 | contig 11972 bp, 23 predicted proteins | sample MGYA00511120_ERZ773099 | MGnify/ENA primary metagenome ERZ773099 (study PRJEB29015, sample SAMEA2738012) | human oral metagenome | biome: human oral; feature: human-associated habitat; material: dental | place: China | collected 2104 ... | reverse complement strand
CGTCATTCTCTTTGACAAAGGCAAGGAGGGCAGGGGTTGTCGCTTCGATCTTCTCATCCCCCATCTTCCATGTCTTACCTCCCGCGCGGAAGCCGATCACGCCCGAGGGCAGCTTCACGGACTTCTTCTTCCCGTCCGCGATCTTCTCCGCTGCCCACAGCTCAAGCAGCCCCTTTAGGTAGAGGTCACTCCCCTCGATCTCTGCGAGCGCATCCGCCCGCCACTTCTCATAGCGTGCGGTCATCTGCTTGTACTGCTCGTCGATGAGTGCCCGCGCCTCTTCGTTCTCCTCAAGTTTTTCGAGACACCACTCTGCACTAGCCTCATCCGTCACCGCGAACGGCTTCTTCTCTTCCTGATATGCTGCAATCTGTTCGCTCATGATGCCAGCACCGCCTTTCTGAATACGTTGAAACTGCGCCGATGGGAGCTTGCATCCTCCACAATGCGCCGCTCATACTTGTTGTAGTGGATCGTCGAGTCAAGCGTGACCAGCTTGTCACCGAAAAGATCATCCTTATCCACATAGGTCAGCTCGATGTATGCAGCCCCTTTGCGCCGCCGCATGACTGCCGCAAGCAGTGTGAGCCGCCCGAATGCTTCCTCAAGCTCCACAAGGGCTTTCAGCTCCTCGGGAAGCCGCTTCGGAATCTTCATCATCACCAATCCTCCTCGTCCATCTCATTCGCATATGCGTCAATCTGACCGTCGTCTGCATCCTCGAGGAGCTCGTGGAGATTCATGTCTTCTACAATGTCTACCGCCTCATCCTCACTCTCCGCAGTGACCTCAATCATCCCCTTGATTTCAAAGTCCACATTGTATCTCATTTGATTTACCTCCTCATCCGTGATACAATCACGGTGAAAAACTTATTTCTCTGCGCCTTGAGCGGTTGCCGCCGCTATGGGCGCTTTTTCTTTGCCGTCGATCTCATCAGAGAACACCGTACAACCCGTCTGCTCCATGATATGAACCAGATTGTCATGCCACATGTCCGCATCCTGCCGTTCACGCTCCAGGTGGGATACAATCGTGTTGTCCCCGTTCGGAATCGTGAGCATCGTGAACCATCCGCGCCCGAATGTGTCCTTGTAGGACATGACGGACACATTCACACCATCCCGCACAAGGCGGGTTGTGTGGTTTTTCCATTCGTTCATGACGTTTCCTCCATCTTTGCGTTCAACTCATCCGCGCGTTCCTGTGCTTCCCATTCCGTATCGTAAATGTAGTCATCCACTGCCTTCACGAAACCGATCATGCGGAACGCAAAGTAAATCGGCAAAGAACGGCTATTGAGTCGCTGGCACACTTCCCACTTCGTCATTCCTGCTCCTCCTTCACCCAGTACGTCAGCGTCAACTTATCTCCGGGATAGATCATCCCGTGCCGTTCGAGCAGCCAAGGATTCAGCTCCTCGATGCCGCTCTTGTACTCGAGGATGTACCGGCAGGTCGCCGTGTTCTTCGCACAGAACTCCTCTGCGATGCCCCAGATGGTATCGCCCGGACGGACGGTATAGACCTCCTCCACCAGAACGGCGTTCCGCTCATCATTCCACGGATTGACCGCCCCCGAGCAGAGTACTGCGGCTACGACGAATGCACCGCCGATTACGACTGGCGTCCAAAACTCACGCATAATTGACCTCCTTTCTCTCCTTCAGCTTCCCCGTATAGCGCGGTAGGCTGTGAATGTACTCCACCACCCACGAATATGGGACTTTCCGCTGATTGCTGCTCGGGTCAAGAAGCACATAGGACAGCTCGCCCCTGTCCATTCGCTGCTGCACAGAGCGCAGAGAGCATCCAAGCATCGCGGCGATCTGCTTCACGGATAAAAGCCGCTCCTCTGGAACATCTGCAGGTTTCGGCGGCAGTGCAACCACCTCCGGCAGCTGCTCAATAATCCGCTGCTCCAACGCGTCAACCTTCGCCGTCAGCTTCTCATCAGCAATCCTGTCAAAGCCAACCATGAGCCCTGCGACGAAAGCATCCGCCGCCGCATCCGTCGCCGTCTTTCCCATGACCTCACCTCCTATCTATGAGGAAACGTCTCACCATCGCTGCAACCTACCATGATTCGCCTCATATCGGCGGGACGTGACCTGCCATCATCAGCGCAGGGCAGTCATCCCCTGCGGACGGGCTTGCGCCCGTTTCGGCTACACATCTACATCTTGTGGAAACACTTGATTCGTTCATCAATATGTTGTAAAATATCAACATATTGCAAAGAATATGTTCCAAATATCTTCTTTGCTCAACTGCATAGCGTCTCTCAGTTTCCGAACCTCCTCAACAGTGAATCCTGCACCGTCCCCCTGCATCTTCCGAGAAAACGTATCACGTCCAACCCCAACGATCTCTCCTGCTGTTTGATAAGTCAGGTCGCTGTATTTTAGCTTTGCTTTGAGCAACCGCATATCCGCCATAGCTTTCCTCCTCCTCTGAAAGGATGTGGTTCTCATGAACTTAGAATAAGCCATCCTCACAGCTGTTTTCTCCGCACTCGTCTCGTTCGCCACATCTGTTTTCCTTTATCGACATAAGCGCAAAGATGAAAGGAAAGCCCGGCTCGACGCATCCATCTGCTCACAGATCAGCTTCGCGATCGCCTTGTTGGAGTCCGACATTAGTCTCATGAAACGCCACCTCGAAACCTTCCCGCAGGAGGTTGTCCCACATCCGCTCACAGACTTGGGCGACCTCCTTCAGCGACATGGAAAAAGCCTTTTTCAATTACCCTTCTCTTTCTGCTGGTATGCTGTCCTATCTTCTTGACCGCTCGCACAGCATCCGCATTTGCCGGAACGGCATGACCAAACGGACAAACTTGCAGGTTCTTCTGGATGAGGCGTGCACTCGCATGGAATTGTTACAACGTTCAGCAGCACTCCCAATAGAATCATTGCAAGAAACATACCAATCAGAGCGAATATATCCCGGACGGCATCCGGAAAACGATGCTTCCAGTCCTTAAAATACATAAAGTACTCAAGCCATATACGGACGGATGAGTAGAACATCGCCCTTTCCGCGTCCTGCGTGCCGAAGATGAAGCTCCTTCCGTACATGAGCCAGCGATAAGTCCTTGTCTTGCGCCTAAACCACGCTCGAATCCCGCGCCTCGCGTCGCCCTCAGGGACGGCGCGCCATACTGTATTCCGCTTTAGCCCCGCATAAAACGCGTCTGCATAGCTCACCTCACAAGCGTTACGCTCACAGCACCAAAACGAAACAGAATCCATCATTTCCGGCGTGCAGGATATACGTATCTCCCTCACCCCCCGCACCGCCTCTCGCGGTTGTTACGCTCCTCCCCGATAGAGAGAAGAAAGTCTATGTTCTCCCGAAAACCGTTCAGCGTCGCAAGATCAACAGATTCTGCTTTCGCGTTCTCCATAGCGGAAAACAGCAGAGACGCAAACTCCGCGATAATCTCCCGCTTATCCATCCCCTCACCTCCTCTCGCGGTTGTTGCTCTCCTCCCCGCCGTGCTATACTGGCAGCGAAAGGAAGTGACAACATGACCCATGACATCGTTGTAATCATTGTTCAAGTAGTTTCCGTCGGTCTGACCTACTACTTCGGCAGAAGAAGTGTCATGAGTGACTTCAAAACCAAGGCTTTGAAAACTCGTTACGAAACAGAGTATGTCCCATATGTCAAACTTCTGTATCATGCACAACTGACAGAAGAAATCCGAGCGGATATTTCACTGCAGACACGCGGTGAATTGCTCAAACTCATCTCTCAAAACCTCGAACACTGGGAGGATACGACATTGCGTCTATATCCTGCGCTATACTCCGCATTTCTCAACCTTCTGGAATACGAGGACGGAAACGAGGAATATGGCAATGCCCCGAGTGAGTTTTACAAAGCCGTAAACACCATCACGGAAAGCATATTAGCTGATACCCAATCCATAGCACGAGAGCTGTATTTGCCGCCACTAGGAGCAGCTTTGTACGAAAACTACCGTCGCAACGGTCAAACGCCACCAGAGCCACAAGCATGAGCAACGGGTTGAGGCTCATGAGAAGCTCTTTGTCCACCCTCTCACCTCCTCTCTGCTGCGCGGCTCACACTGTCTTGCACTCCGCAAGCACAGACACAACAGAATCATTCCACCGAATCTGATACCCGCTGTGCCCGTTGCGCTCGTATGGCATCTCCTCACCGTAGCACTTGCCCTTGTTCGTGATGCGCCACGCTTTGCCGATCTTCATCTGGAGACCCGCATTCTTGAGGAGCAGGTTGACATCCTTTGCGTTGATGCCGAGTTTCGCGCCGATCGCAGTAGGATTGAGAAAGCCCGTGTCATGCTCTGCCGGAGGAATGAGTTCTTTGACCTCCTCCATGTCCACGCCGTACGCCCGCTCAATCATGTTCGTCGCCTTCGCGAGCGCGATGCCGCTCTTCACGCCGAAGAGTTTCTGAAGCTCTGCCGCCGTGCTGCGAATGTCCCGCACCGCCGTCCCGATCATACGGGTGCGGTACTTCGGATTCTTCTCCAGCTTCGGTACGGTGTAGCTGCCGGTCTTGCGGATTGCGGGGAGGACTTCGCTTGTCACCCAGCGTTTGAAACGGCGCAACTTCTCGATTCTCTCTTGAACTTCGATGGGGTACGCATCTGACACCCCATCATGATTTGCCTTTTGCGGCTGCATTGCGAACAGTAGCGCGTAAAGTCCGCTCTCGTTGATAAGAACCGCCTCCTGCTTGCGCCCTAGAACGTCGGTGATCTGCTCGCGCCGCTTGTCCTCTTCGTCAATGCGTCCAAGACTGCGATTGTGATTCTTGTCGTCGAACGCCTCACAGGCATCCTTGCCAACGAAGTACGGCTCTTTGTCGATGAGTACCGTTCGGACAGTGCCGAAGTCGGTGTTCTCGAAAATCTGAAGTTTGTTCATTCGTTTTCTCCTTTCATTCCACCAACGCATACCACCACGGCTCATCGGGGTTTTGTTCCTCCGCTGCTTCCAGCGGGACGGAGCGGACGACCTTCTCTACCGCCGCCATATCAACGTCGTACACCCCGTCCATCATTCGGATTGCTTCTGCAATGGCAACGTCATCCGCGACACGGAAAATCCTTCGCAGGGACATTGCGTCCCGTCGAACCTGCTCCGCACACTCGGCGACCGTGCAAGGACAGTCAATCAGAGGGGCTTTTTTCATCGGCATGGAGTTGACACGCTTCCTGACCGCCTCCACATCAACCTCTCGCCCGTCCAGTCCGCGAAGTCCTCTTTCGATGGCAGCATCCTTGTCCCCGCCGAACTTGTAGAAGAACTCTGCATCACGGTGAATTTCATGCGCTGCACGCTCTACTATGGCATTCATTGATCGGTCTCCTTACCTCTTTGTTCAAATTATTGAACTCTCTTGGTAAAAAAATAAGCCTTGATGTTTTGAGGCGTATCCTGCAACAGTGTGATAATCTTGTCGATTTCATCCTGCCCGAAAGGGATACGATTATTCATCTTAAGTGAAAGCGTACGCGCAGAAACACCTAATGCTTTCGCGAAAGCCTGTTGCGTCCCGAATTTTTCCACTATCCGCCCCCGAAGTTTACTATAGTCAAACCCCATATTTTCACCTTCTTTCACGTTCAAGTTCTTGAACTAACTGAATCATATCATTCGTTCAATTAAAAGTCAATAACTTTGTTCAAGTTTTTTAACCATCGAATTAAACTTATTGAACTTAAGTTTATTGTGTGATATACTATGAAATAACTTCTTTTAGAATTGAGGAAGCAACATGAAACAGACTACACAGCAACGCTTGCGGGAAGCATTGTCTGCTCGAAATATGCTCCCCATAGAACTATCTCGCCTATCCGGAATCGGTAAAAGTGCAATCAGCCAGTACCTTTCTGGCAAAGTTACACCAAAACAAGACAAAATATATAAGTTGGCACAGGCTCTTAAAGTTAATGAATCATGGTTGATGGGATATGATGAACCAATGGAGCAGTCGCCTCCTATTACATCTGTTGATTCTATCCCCCAAACCGCACCCGATCCAGCGAGTATCTTATTGGACGATGAAGAAATCCGCACGCTTGCGCGTAATGGTCTGGAAAACCTGCCACCCGAACAACAGGAAAAAAAGAAAGCGCAATTCAAAAAGATCATGAGCGTTGTATTCGATGAAGATGACGATGAGTAGGCTTCCCAAAGCCCCGCGCTGGAAACGCTCGATAGAGGCTGCATACGATTTTCTCATTGAGAACGAAGCGTACACTCTCCCCTTCGATATTCATAAAGCACTGAAATCGCACGGCTATGCTCTAAGGACATATTCGCACCTAGCTGAGAAAAGCAAGGTATCACTCGATGAAATTTCTGAAACATTTGGCTCGAAAGACGGAATTTCGCAATATCATTCGCAACGTGATAAGCACGCAATTTGTTATAACGACACGATAAAGCCACGCGGGCGCATCCAATGGACGCTCGCACACGAGCTTGGACATATCACATTGGGGCATCTGAGGGACTTTCCCGAAACGGGAACTGAGCACCCCGCCCTTGAACGGTCAAGCTATGAGATACTTGAGCACGAAGCGAATGCATTTGCCCGTGAGTTATTGGCTCCATCGACGATATTCATCTATATTGCCGAGACATACAATGTGCGTGAGGCATTGTGCTTTTATACGATTGCCCGATCAATGTTTAGGTTGAGCATGGAGGCATCCTATTACATTGCTACGGATTTAGCCCGCAATTATATGACATTTGCAAGAGGCGCACGTCATTTGGGCGGCATTCATGTCGCCGAGGTATACGGAAACTATCTGCATTGGAATCATTTCAAAATGCTCTCGGACATTGACCTCTTTTCAACGTGGCTGAGATGTTATCAATACGAACTTGAATTTCTATCACATATTGGCTTGGGCAAAACCATAAAACCATCACACCCGGGGCTACACCCCATCAGCGAGGTAATATTTGCGATCCTATCCAAACTCGCGCCGTCTAGTGATTGATGAAGATCATTGTGCGCGGCTTCCTCTCGGATGGTTGGAGGGCATAAAAAAAGACCGCACATAGGGCGGTAGGAAGGAAACTGTATGGACATATTCGACTTTGGCAGTGCAAAAGATACCGCCATACTGAAAACGATTCAAGAGCGATGTTCCACGCATAACCTCCAATGGACGAATCACATACTTCTGCGTCTCTTTCAGCGCGGCATATCTATCGACGATGTGACACACGCACTTGAAACGGGCGAAATTATTGAACGTTATCCCGAAGACTATCCGCATCCGAGCTATCTGATCTTCGGCGTAACGGTAAAGAACGCATGGCTTCATGTGGTCTGCGGCATCGGCATCAATACCCTTCATCTCATCACCGCCTATTATCCAGATCCCGAACGTTGGGAATCCGACGGAAAGACACGAAAGGAGAAAACACAGTGAGCTGCTTTATGTGCAAAGGATCGCTTGAGGAGAAAAAAACCACGTTCATGGTTGACCTCGGAGATCACATCATTATCATCAAGGACGTTCCTTCCTACGTCTGCTCCCAGTGCGGGGATACCACCTATAACGATGAGGTTGCCCGTGTGCTTGAACAGATTGTCGAATCCCTGCGCCACGCTCCGACGGAAATGTCTGTTGTGAACTATGAGCATCGCCCTGCTGCATAATGCACGCCAAAAAAGAGGCTGCATTAGCCTCCTCCTCTGGAAACGCCGCAAAAAGAGCATAAAAAAACCGCACCTAGGCGGCAGGAAGGATTTAGCCGATGGACAATATCATCATATACAACACCGATGACGGAGCGGCAAAGGTAAGCCTGTACTCCAATGATGGGACTGTCTGGATAACACAGGCACAAATGGTAGAACTCTTTCATTCGAGCAAGTCCAATATCAGCGAGCATATATCACATATCTTTACAGAAGGAGAACTCCATGAGGATTCAGTTGTTCGGAATTTCCGAACAACTGCCGCCGATGGGAAAAGCTACAACACCACATTTTATAGCTTGGATGTCATTCTTTCCGTCGGTTTTCGCGTCCGTTCCCCGCGTGGTACGGAGTTCCGCCGCTGGGCGAATACAACCTTGCGCGAGTATCTGCAAAAGGGCTTTCTCATTGACGACGAACGTCTCAAGAATCCCGATGGTCGCCCCGACTATTTCGATGAGCTTCTTGCCCGTATCGTGATATTCGCGCAAGTGAAAAACGATTCTATCAAAAGCTGCGCGACCTGTTCGCGCTCTCTGTGGACTATGACAAGACAGAGAAGGAAACACAGCTCTTTTTCGCCGATATTCAGAACAAACTTATCTTTGTTGTGACGGGCAAGACCGCTGCCGATCTTATCTGCGCACGCGCCGACGCATCCGCGCCGAACATGGCACTTACGTCATGGGAGGGGACACGGGTACGCGCACGGGATATTTACACCGCCAAGAATTACCTCACCTCCGACGAGATCGACATACTCAATCGCATTGTGACCCTCTTCCTTGAGAGCGCGGAGCTTCGTGCGAAACTGTCAAAAACACTTACGCTAGCCTACTGGAAGGAAACGGCGGATCATCTGCTCATCGAGCATGGTGTCCCACTCCTGCGCGGACATGGGCGTCACAGTCGCGCGGATATGAAAAAGCACATCACAGAGGTTTACAAGGAATTTGATCCCCGCCGCAAGAAGGATGAGGCTCTACAGGCAGACCGTGACGATATGCTTACACTGGAAGAAACGGCGAAGGCGGTCAAGGAACGTAAGAAATAGCCGCCGCAAAAAGGGCATAAAAAAGGCCGCACCTAAGCGGCGGCAACGTATCACTTGCATCTCATGGGGGACTTGTGCTATAATGTGCTTGGAAAACGAGATTAGCATTACGACACACGAAAAGCCCCCAAGATTCCGGCTTGGGGGCTTTTCTGTTCCCATTGTGCAGGCAGGGCTTAACGCCTAGGCTTGTTGCCTTTTTCTCATCCGTCAAGCCATTTGCAGAGATAGTGGCAGACTATCCCCGCCAGAACGGAGAGCAAAAACGAGATTAACATCCTTGACACACCTCCTTCCCGTGCCGGTATGGAGGAGGCAACGCATACAGTATAGCACAGGTCGGAGCATCAACCAATTAGGAAAAATCGGCTCTTTTTTCCTAATCGAGCAAATTAAAAAAGACCCTGAACATATTGTCCAGAGCCTTAAAGTCAAAGTAGGGAAGCCAACCCCAGGTGCAAAGGATTCTAAGCCTTAAGCCTACTCCCATTCGGGAACCCAGCCTTATCCTTCACAAGTCAGCTTCTACAAATATATTATCGCACAAAGCGAAAAAAATCAAATTAAAAGCCGCCCTCCCTGCACGAACAGAAAGAGCGAATATGTTTATTTGACAAGACGAAGATTCTGGTGTACGGCTTTCGGCGACAGGAAGAAGTCTATTCTGTACCCGTTCGATTGCCTGCTGCTCAAGCGTCGTACCATAGGTTTTCTGCATGGCTTCAACTGCCTCCGGTTGGATGTATGACAGCAGATTATCCCGAAAGAGCCACCGTTCATAGGTCGGGTCAATCATGCCGATCTGGAGGAATAATTGTTTTCATCAATGGATTTGGTGAGGATACTGTTCAAAATGAAAGAGACTCTGCAAGCTATATCAAACAACTTCGACCGTGGAATTCCCATCGCCGCAGGATTCGCCATGATGTTTTGGCAGACCAGACACGCACTCTGTACGCCGCTCGCAATCATGTGTTTCGTAATGTCTGTGACATTGCTTCGGTAAATCTCCTCTGCAATCAGTTCATCATGAGATTCAAGCATTGTTATCCTCCTCAACTTGAGTTACTTTACTTTTACCTTGATTTCTGTTATTGTACTTTACTTTTTTGTCAAGTAAAGGCGTGTTTTTTCAAAAAAAGTAAAGTAACCCATAAAATAAAAAACCGCCCCCTCTGCGCCAACAGAGAGAGCGGCAGACATGAAGCGAATCATGCCACATTGCACTTAAATTCTACCATGATTCGCCTCCTTATGCAAGGAGGTTTTCTTTATGTCTAAGATCAGAATTCGTAAGCGTGGAAAGACGTACTCCTATAGTTTTGAGGTCTCTAAGAATCCACGCCGCATGAAAGAGAAAGGGGGCTTTGCCACCGAAGATGAAGCATTCGATGCGGGCGTAAAAGCATACGCCGACTGGAAAAGCGGCAACATCGGCATCACATCGGAGAAGGTCAAACTGCGGGACTATCTTGCCTCATGGCTCGAAAATGTGGTGCGCCCGAATGTCAAGCGGACGACGTTCAGCAACTATACAAATGCAGTCAATGTGCGGATCAATCCATACCTCGGTGCGTTTTATGTGCAGGAGCTTCGCCCCCGCGATGTCGATGGGTGGCTTCAATCACTTGCAAAAAAGGGTTTATCCCACGGAACCATCCAGCAGACAAAAACGGTGCTTTCCGTTGCGCTGAAGTATGCGGTCTACCCCGCAGAACTTATCCCGGCAAATCCAACAGCAGGATTATCCATCCCCCGCAGTGCGCCGCGTAAGGTGATTCAGCGTACAGTGATTACACCGGAACAGTTCGCCGCCATTCCAACAAACAACAGATACTACCCCGCCATCAAGATCCTGTATCACACAGGTATGCGTATCAGTGAGGTTCTTGGGCTTACGTGGGAGGATGTTGATCTCAAAACAGGGGAAATTCGGGTTATTCGACAGCGTCAGCGCGAAAATTACTTTGATACCCCTAAAACAGACACAAGTACACGAAGTTTTTATGCTGATGTTATCCTTCTCGCCTATCTTCGCACGCTGAAAGCCGTGCAGACGAAAGAGGAAATGCGCCTGGGAAAAGCATATCAAATCGTTTATGAGAATGTGAAAGACTGTCGTGCGCTTGTGGTTCTTCCGAAAATACTGCCGTGTCCTGACGGCTGTGAGCGCCGTGCTCTGATTTGTGTGCAGCCGTCCGGATCCCCGTTCCGGCATACGCCGGTGACATGTATGTTTCAGGCGCTAAAGATGAACGCACACAGTTTTCGTCACACACATGCGACCCGTCTCATCGAAGCCGGAGCGAAACCTGTGGATGTTGCAGCACGTTTGGGGCATGCTGATACCACCATCACGCAAAATCTTTACACACATGATACAGAGGAGATGAAACAAGAGACCGCGCGTATTTTGGAAGAAATTGTAGGCAAGTAATTTTGTAGACAATCTGTAGACAAATGCTCGAATCATACCGTGGGAGGCTTGATATGAAAGGGGTTTATTTAAGCTGATTTATTCTACCATAAAATGCGTGTGGGTTCAAATCCCTTCCTTATGGACACTTCTCCTATTCAGTGGTAAAATTCAAGTAAGCTTACTATGACTTTTCGAGAGAGGAGATTGATTATGCAGCAGCGTTCCTCCATCACCATCCTCCTTGCGGCAGTCCTTGCAGCACTCACGGGCTGCGGCAGTGATACCGCACAGGAAGCGCCGCCGCCCCTCGTGCGCACGATCACCGTCTCTGAGGCACCGGCAGCAGAGGCAGGCTATACGGGTACGGTGCGCGGCCGCTATGAGACGCGGCTTGCCTTTCAGGTCGGCGGGCAAATTTTATCGCGCAACGTAGACGCAGGGGCACGCGTCCACGCAGGCGATGTACTCATGGCGATTGATGCGCGCGATGTGCAGCAGCAGACGAACATGACCGGCGCCGCCGTCTCCTCCGCACGTGCCCAGCTCCAACTCGCACGCACAAACCTTGCACGTTATGAACAGCTTTATGCGGCGCAGGCCATCCCCGCCGCCATGCTCGATCAGTACCGTGCAAGCGCAGACGCAGCCGAGGCAGCCTATCATCAGGCGACTGCACAGGATGCGCAGAGCCGCAACGCACTCGGCTATACGAACCTCGTCGCGGGCGCGGACGGCGTCATATCAAACATCATGGCAGAGGAGGGACAGGTCGTAGGTG
>ERZ773099.2705-NODE-2705-length-11976-cov-15.361211_pt1 | contig 11976 bp, 8 predicted proteins | sample MGYA00511120_ERZ773099 | MGnify/ENA primary metagenome ERZ773099 (study PRJEB29015, sample SAMEA2738012) | human oral metagenome | biome: human oral; feature: human-associated habitat; material: dental | place: China | collected 2104 ... | reverse complement strand
CGCGGCACCGGCCGCGCCCGTTGCTTGCCGTGAGGGAATTCTACACCTTCCGGTCGCCGCCAAGCGCATGGGCGTCCGCCCTCACGGCGCGCGGAGCAGGGAGGCTGGATTTCGCTGCGAGCAGCGGCTCGCTGGGATCCATCCTGCAAGCACGGCAAGCCCTATGGCACCCGCGACAGCTGCCGGTGGTGCCCACGGCGGTAGCGTCATGGGGACGTTGCTCTCGGCGACTTGCGTGACGTAGGTGCTCAGAAGCGGCAGGCCAATAGTCGCCGCGACAAGGCCCACGATGCCAGAGAGGGTTCCGAGCAGGCCATTCTCGTAGGCAAAGAGTCGCATGACATCCCGTCTCGAGGCACCCATGGCGCGAAGGAGGGCGATCTCCCGCCTGCGCTCTAGCGCTGACACGTACGTCGACGAGAAGATGAGGGACACCCCCAGTACCAGCGAGACGGTGACGAAGATGGCGAGGACCTTGGAGACGTTGCCTACGGTGGTGGCAACCTGGTCAAGCCACTCATGCAGGTCTGACTGGCACTGCACCCGTGCCGCCTCCTGTGGTAGGGCGGCGCTAAAGGCGTCGACCGCATCGAGTGTCGCCCGCCTTCCCGTGCTGTTCTTGGGATAGATGAGCAGCGCCTTGGGTGAGTTGACGTCAATGCCGCCAAGCCACTCCATGTTTTGAGCATAGTGGGAGTTGAGCGAAGGCGGGGCGTTCTCCTCGATCAGCTGGAAGAACTCGTCGTCGCTCATCTGTCGCAGCGCCTCTGCGTCATCGCTCGAAACAGCGTTTGCTCCGGCTTCTTGCGCCTCGTCCAGCGCGATGCCGTAGACTTCGCAGACGGCCCGTACCTGCTCTGGGTTCAGGATCTTGAGTGCATCGATCTTGTGCTGCGAGAGACCCAGCTCGCCTGCGACCGAGACGAGTCGTGCGACTGCGGTGTCGTCGAAGCTTGGGTCTTTGGCGCTCGCCTCATCGGCAAACGTCCTGCCCGTGAAGACGTTGGTGTCGGGGTGAGCTGCCTGTTCCTGCACGATCCTCGTGTGCCAGGCGTCATCGATCAGCTCCTTGGGAAGTCCGGGCGCATAGCCGATGGCTCCGATGTCGGACTCGCTGGCGTAGCGTGCCAACGGTCGTATCACGCCGACGACCGTGAGCCTCCGCGCAGACGCGAGCACGTTTGCAACGTAAGCCGCGTCATCACGGGAGTCAACCCAGCTGCCATCCCTCTTGGCGTAGTAGTCGGCCGTCGGGACGATCCGGTATGTCGTACCGATGACATCCTCATAGGAGATGCCCGTCAGTGCACCCGTGGCGTCCTCATGGTCACCTCGCGCGAGGGCTCTCATGGTTCCCAAGAGCCGCTCGTCATCAATGAGCCCCAGGTCATAGCCAACGTAGTCGAGGATGCTGCCATCCTCCCGCGTGATGAGAACAAGCTCGTCGGTCGAGGTCGGCAGGTGCCCGGCGAGGATCTGGTAGGGAGAGTCGCCCGTCTCGTCGTTCTGGACGACCTCGCGTATCAACCCCCTGTCCTTGAGCGCCTGGCTGATCTGGTAGGCGGCTCCCTCGCCTAGGGTGCTGGCTACGTTCAGGCGCTCTGCCAAGGTTCCGTTGCCTGCCATAAGCGCCTGCCTGCCATCTGACGTGTAGAGGTTGAACTCCACGTGGTAGGACTCTTGGATGTCAAGGACGTCATCCCAGATGTCCGTCGGCCCCTGCGTGAGCTGTGCATAGAGGAAGCCGAGGTTAGACTGTCCACGCGCAGTCCCAAGCGTCCTGAGGGCATTTGTGCCTCCATTGTTGACCGTGACCTCCACTGGGGTCGTCGGCGTGCTGACGTGCTCGTCGGGCTTGGCGGAGACGACGAAAGCAGTCGGGTCCGCAGTTGCTCTCAGTGGGTGGTTGAGCGTGGTCGAGACCTCGAGGCGATCCATATAGTCACTCGTTGCCATGCCAAAGGTCGCCGCGAGAAGGGAGCCGAGCACGCTGAGGGTGATCGTGAACACCACAAGTGCGCTGCGCAGCCTCGAGCGACCGAGGTGCTTGAAGGCCAGCCTCGGCATGGCGCACTTGTGGCCTTTGCGGGATGTTGCGGCAGGGTTGCTCGGTGAGGTTGCTTCGGGCGAGACGGGTGCCTCCTTGGCTGTCGGGAGGTTCTCCGACGGCGTGATGCATCCCTCGTCCTCGACGATGCGCCCGTCCATCATGCGTATCGTGCGCGTCGCAAACCTGTGGGCCAGCTCCTCGTTGTGAGTGACGACGACTATGAGGCGACTGCGCGCCGCATGGCTTAAAAGTCGCATGATCGCCTCGCCGCTTGCCTGGTCGAGTGAGCCTGTGGGCTCATCAGCAAGGATGATGTCGGGAGCCTTGGCGATCGCCCGTGCAATCGAGGCGCGCTGTGCCTGGCCGCCCGAGAGCTGGCTTGGAAGGCGTTTTGCCAGCTCCTCGATGCCCGTCTGGCGAAGAGTCTCGTCCGTACGCGAGCCGATCTCGTCACGAGACGCCCCGCAGAGCTCCTGTGCGAGCGCAACGTTCTCCCGTATCGTAAGGTAGCTCGTCAGAGAGGGATCCTGAAAGACGAAGCCGACACGCCTAGCGCGATAGTCGTCCCACTCCTGTGGTTCGAACCTGCGGCAGTCGGTCTCCTCTATAAAGAGCTCGCCTGTAAAGGTGGTATCCATGCCGCCTAAGACGTTGAGCAGCGTGGTCTTGCCGCAGCCGCTCGGCCCCAGCACGCAGACGAGCCCGGGAGAGAAAAGCGAGAGCGTTATGTCATCGAGCGCCACGCCTGCGGCCTTCCCTGTGCCGTAGTGCCTGCCCAGGTGCGAAACGCGCAGTATGGGGGCCGTGCCCATGCCGGCCAGTCCCTTCCCGGTGTGACCACAGGCCTTGCTATCGTCTGAAGATTGTGGCCCATACGCAAAGCGAGACATGCCGTATCCCTATCCACCTAAGTGCCGTGACGCATCGCCATGATGTGCTGCTGAGCTTTCCGACCACTGAAAGTGTACTCCAATCTCTCCAACGGTCCACGCGTCCTCATGCCAAAACGCACAGATGCCCGGCGTCCGGCGAGGCATGCGCCGATTCCTCGATTGCCTCCGCGTATACCACACGCTTTGCGCGTACCACACCCCTCCTGAGGAGTTTCGCCCGCTCCATCGCCTGCAGGTTTCGCAGGCACATCATCGGGGTACAAGCACAACCATCAAAACAGGGCCGGCCCAGCTGCCGGTCACCAACACGCAGGTCGGCACGTGACCCAGGAGGGGGCGTAAGCACCGTATGTTCGAGAAGTTCACCGACAAGGCGCGCAAGGTCATGAGCCTTGCGCAGGACGAGGCGCGTAGCCTCGGCAAGATGTATGTAGGGACGGAGCACCTGCTCCTGGCCCTGATAAAGGAGGGGGAGGGCATCGCCGCCCAAGCCCTCGCCAAACTCGACGTCACCTATACGGAGGCCCTCGCCACGGTCAAGGAGATCTCCTCCGAGGACAACGAGCCCATTCCCGGAGGCCACATTCCCTTCACGCCGCTCGCAAAGCGCGTGCTCGAGGACGCCTACCGTGAGACCATGGCACGTAACCAAACCTACATCGCCACGGAGCACCTACTTTTGGGCATCGTATCCCAGAGCGACGACCGTGCGATGACGGCACTTTCTCGCATGGGTGTCTCGGCGGACGCGGTTCGCAACGCCGTCAACGAGTTGGTCGAGAAGAGCGACAGCAAGGGTAGGGAGGGTCGCCCGCAGCCAACGGGCGTCGGCTTTGGCCAGCAGTTCTTCAGCGGCATGGGACAGGGTCCGCAACAGTCGGAGGACGGCTCCATGCTCGAGCAGTTTGGTAGAAACCTCACCCAGCTCGCCGCAGACGGCAAGCTCGACCCCGTGATAGGGCGCGACCGTGAGGTGGAGCGTGTGATGCAGGTCCTTGCACGCAGGCAGAAGAACAACCCCCTCATTCTGGGTGACCCCGGTGTTGGCAAGACGGCCATCGTCGAGGGGCTCGCCCAGCTCGTCGCCACGGGCAATGTTCCCGACATCCTGCGCGGCAGGCAGATCTGGACGCTCGACGTCGCGAGTCTCGTTGCCGGGTCAAAGTATCGCGGCGAGTTCGAGGAGCGCCTCAAGAAGGTCATCTCCGAGGTCATGGAGAACAAGGACGACATCCTCTTCATCGACGAGATCCACACCATTATCGGCGCGGGCTCGGCCGAGGGCTCCATCGATGCGGCCTCTATCCTGAAGCCGCCCCTCTCGCGCGGCGAGATTCAGGTCATCGGTGCCACGACCGCCGAGGAGTACCGCAAACGTATCGAGAAGGACTCCGCCCTCGAGCGCCGCTTCCAGCCTGTCAACATCGGAGAGCCCACGCCCGAGGATACCCTCGAGATCCTGCATGGCCTGCAGGAGGCCTACGAGAGGCACCACCACGTCAAGTACACCGAGGACGCGCTTGCCTCGGCCGTGACGCTCTCCAACCGCTATGTCCAGGACCGCTTCCTCCCCGACAAGGCCATCGACATCATTGACGAGACGGGCGCTCGCACCCGCGTCCACAAGATGAGCCTGCCTCCCGAGCTCGCCCAGGTGGACGAGGAGCTTGCCCGCATCAAGGACGAGAAGTCCAAGGCGGCGAGTGCCCAGGAGTTCGAGGAGGCCGCCCGTCTGCGCGACCGCGAGAAGGAGCTTGCCTCTAAGCGCGACGAGCTTGAGGCGTCATGGCGCGAGAACACCGACAAGGCCGTGACGGTCGTCACCGACAAAGACGTCGCCGACGTCGTGTCCGATATCACGGGCATCCCCGTCTCCAACATCACGGAGGCCGAGGCCTCCAAGCTCCTTCGCTGCGAGGACGCCCTGCACCAACGCATCGTGGGCCAACAGGAGGCCGTGACCAAGGTAGCCAAGGCCATCAGGCGCAGTCGCTCGCCCCTCAAGGACCCGCGCCGTCCCGGTGGCTCGTTTATCTTCCTCGGACCCTCCGGTGTCGGCAAGACCGAGCTCGCCAAGTCGCTCGCCGAGTTCCTCTTTGGTAGCGAGGACGCGCTCATCTCCTTCGACATGTCGGAGTTCATAGAGCGCCACGAGGTCTCCAAGCTCGTTGGTGCCCCTCCCGGATACGTGGGTTACGATGAGGGCGGTGAGCTGACCAAGGCGGTGCGTCGCAGGCCCTACTCCGTCGTGCTCTTCGACGAGATCGAGAAGGCCCATCCCGACGTCTTCAACGTCCTCCTCCAGATACTGGACGAGGGCAGGCTCACCGATGGGCAGGGACGCACGGTCGACTTCTCCAACACGGTCATCATCATGACCTCCAACGTCGGCGCGCGCGACATCGCCCAGACCAACACCATGGGCTTTTCGGCGCAGGGCGCAGGCGGGCTCTCTGATAAGGAGATAAACTCCCGCGTGATGAGTGAGCTCAAGCGTCTGTTCCGCCCCGAGTTCCTGAACCGCGTGGACGAGATCGTGGTCTTTGGGTCGCTTACCCACGAGCAGCTGCGCGGCATTGTGGACCTCATGGTCACGGATCTGCGCAACCGTATGATCGCCCAGGGCATGTCCATCGAGTTGACCGATGCTGCCCGCGATCACATCGTCAAGGAGGGCACTGACCCCATCTATGGGGCTCGTCCTTTGCGTCGCGCGATCCAGTCGCTCATCGAGGATCCGCTCTCCGAGGAGCTGCTGCGTGGCAGGTGGCACGAGGGGGACATCATCCTCGTGGATGCAGACGGTGAGGGAGACGACCGAAAGCTTGTCTTCACCAAGGGTACGGGTGAGATACCCGCGCCTACGGAGCGTGTTCACATGGAGCTGCCGAAGGCCCGCGAGCGGTGGAACACCGCACGGCCCACGCCCGCCGCGAGTTCCGATGGACGCGCCACGTCTGCTGCCGAGTAGCTCTTGGCTCTCCTGGCTGGGCGAGAGCTGCCGCACAATGAGCGGGCATCAAGGAGCGCGCGTATCAGTAACGTTATACTATGTGTGACAGTTCGGTCTGCCCGCGACTGCGGGCAGACCTGCCCATAAGGGGGGTATATGGAAGATGCTCACTCGACCCAGAGTCCAGACGACGCGCGGGGTCGCATGCGTGACGCAATCAAGAAGACGGCGCACGGCACGGCACTACGCCATGCGCTCGACATGATCATCGCTGGCCACCTCGGTGCCCTCATCTGCATCGGTGATACGGATAACGTCATCCGGGCCGGTGACGATGGCTTCAAGCTCGACATCTCGTTTACGGCCAATCGCCTCTTCGAGCTCTCGAAGATGGATGGCGCCATTGTCATCGACAGGGACATGACGCAAATACTGCGCGCCAACTACCACCTCAATCCCGACCCGTCGCTGCCTACGTCAGAGACGGGCATGCGGCATCGCACCGCCGCACGCATGAGCCTGCTCACCACGGCGATGGTCATCTCGGTCTCGGAGCGCAGGCAGGTCGTCACCGTCTACGTCAGCGGTCGCGGGCACCAGCTCAAGAGCGCTCCCGAGCTCATGAGCACCATCAACCAGCTGCTCGTCTCCATGGAAAGCACGCGGACCCGCCTCGACCGTGGCTTGTTGCGTCTGACCACGCTCGAGCTTGACGACTACGTCACGCTCGCAGACATCGCCGAGACGATCTACCTCTTCGAGATGCTCACGACCGTCTCGGCCGAGCTCAATGATCTTGTGCTGCAGCTGGGAAGCCAGGGGAAGTCCATCGAGATGCAGCGTGAGGAGCTCATGGGCGATACCTCGGAGGATTACACGCTGCTGCTGCGCGACTATGCCTGCGACCACTCCGAGGCAAATGCCGTCACCCTGCGCAAGACGCTGCATATGACCGACAAGGTCAAGCTGCGCTCACCCAAGAGCGTGGCTGAGCTGCTTGGCTACGAGAACATGGCGGAGGACTCCATCATGAAGCCGCTCGGGCTGCGCACGCTCTCAAACGTGTCGGTTGTGCGCGAGGGTATGGCCGACAAGATCGTCGATAAGTTCGGTTCGCTCCAGCAGGTGCTTGACAACATCGAGAGCAATCCCGAGCGCCTCGATGACGTCGGCGTCAAGAACCCCAATATCCTTGCAGACAGCCTCTATAGGATGTGGGGCAAGCGGGCATGAGCGTCCAGGCCTGTGTCTGCGCGGCACCAAAGCGCCTCGCTCAGCAGGCGGGGGCGGCAGACAGCTGCGCGATCATCGTTGCGGGTGGCTCTGGCACGCGCTTCGGCAATCCGCTCGGCAAGCAGTTCGTAGGCCTCTGTGGCCTGCCGCTCGTCGCGTGGTCCCTGATCGCGTTTGATAGGGCGCCCTCAGTGGCGCAGCTGGTCTTGGTGATCGAGGGCGGGCGTGAGGAGGAGGTGCGCGAGCACGTGCTCTCGCGCGTCTCGCTCGCCACGCCGGTGGTGCTCGCCACGGCGGGCGAAACGAGGCAGGAGTCAGTCTTCTCAGGCCTTTGCGCCATGGACGAGAGATTCGCTCTTGTGGCTGTTCACGATGGGGCCCGTCCTCTGATCGACGCCCAGACCATCGAGGGCTGCATCTCCTGCGTGCGTGATGATGTGAGCCTCGCTGGCGCCATCTGTGCGCTGCCCTCGATCGACACGCTCAAGATAGTCGAGGATGGGGTGATACGCGCTACGCCTGATCGCTGCTCCTATTGGTGCGCACAGACACCACAGGTGTTCAGGACGAGGCAGCTTGTGGCGGCGCATCGCGCGGCACAGCTTGATGCCTTTGGGGGTACCGATGACGCCTCGCTCGTGGAGCGCTGTAATGGCAGGGTCGCCTGCGTACCCTCGCCTCGCGCCAACATCAAGGTCACGGTGCCCGAGGACCTCCTCGTCGTCCGTGCCCTCTTGGAGACGCGCCTCATGCGGGAGGGCTGTGGCATCGATTTGCTTGACGATGCAACGGGTACGACCACGGCCGAGGACTAAGGATCACTGACGGAGGGAGGGAGCAATGCTGCGCATAGGACACGGATTTGACGTGCACGCCTTCGCTGAGGGTCGCGCGCTCATCCTTGGTGGCGTGCGCATTGACGCCCCTAAGGGGCTTCTGGGTCACTCGGACGCGGACGTCGTCACCCACGCCCTCATGGACGCTCTGCTCGGAGCGATGCGAGCCAAAGACATCGGTCAGCTCTTCCCAGACACTGACCCCGCCTATGCGGGTGCCGACTCCTGCGAGTTGCTCGCCCGCGTCGCGGGGCTTGCCCGCGATCGGGGTTACCTGATCTTGGACTGTGACTGCACGATCGCGGCGCAGGCGCCTCGGTTGGCGCCGCACTGCGAGGCCATGCGCAAGAACCTTGCCCATGCCATGGGCGTTCCAATGACAAGCGTTGGTGTCTCGGCGACCACCACGGAGCACCTGGGCTTTGTGGGACGCGAGGAGGGAATTGCCGCCTGGGCGGTCTGCCTGCTCGAGGAGGTGGGGTGACCAGTGGGCTTCTCTTTGCCCTCTTACGCTGCCCGAACCGAAGGACGCACCGAGAAGGACGTACCGAACGTCCTGTAGGAAAACGTCGCCGGGGCATGACCACGCCAAGATGACGCCGCCAAAGGAGGCAGCATGCTCATCTATAACAGCAAGACCCACCGTAAGGAGGAGTTCATTCCCATCGACAAGGGGAAGGTCCGCATGTACGTGTGCGGGCCCACGGTCTACGATGACATCCACATCGGGAACGCCCGTACCTTCCTCGTGTTCGACGTGATCCGTCGCTACCTTGCCTACAAGGGGTACGCGGTGACCTTTGCCCAGAACCTCACCGACGTGGATGACAAGATCATCAACCGCGCCAACGAGGAGGGCAGGACCGCCGCGCAGCTCGCCGAGGAGTACTCCGCTGCCTTCATCACGCAGATGCATCGCCTCAACGTCCAGGATCCCGACATGCGTCCGCGCGCCACGCGCGAGATCGAGGCCATGCAGGAGATGATCGAGCAGCTCATCGCCTCAAGGCATGCCTACGTCGCAGACAACCACGACGTGTACTTTTCGGTGCGTGCCGATGCGGACTACGGAGCGCTCTCGGGACGAGATCTTGACCAGCTACGAGCCGGCGAGCGCGTCGAGGTCAGCGACGAGAAGCGCGATCCCTTTGACTTTGCGCTCTGGAAGGCCGCAAAGCCCGGTGAGCCAAGTTGGCCAAGCCCCTGGGGTGACGGACGCCCCGGCTGGCACACCGAATGCTGCGCCATGATCCACCACTACCTGGGTACGCCCATCGATATCCATGGCGGGGGGCAGGACCTCATCTTCCCACACCACGAGAACGAGACCGCCCAGGCACGGTGCGCCTGGCACACGCCGCTTGCGAGGACCTGGATGCATGCGGGGATGTTGCGTGTGGACGGTGAGAAGATGTCGAAGAGCCTTGGTAACTTCTATACGCTCAAGGAGGTCTTGGACAAGTACCCTGCCGATGCCGTGCGCCTCCTCATGCTGCAGACCCACTATCGCTCTCCGCTCGACTTTCGTTTCGAGTTCCTAAACGGTATGGTGGGCAACGTTGAGCGCCTGGCGAGCTGTGTCAAGAATCTGCGCTGGGCCGCCAAGAACGCGCCGCAGGACGGCAGCTTCGACGAGGCCGACCGTACCCTTGCAGGCGCCGCGAGAGACGCCCAGCTTGAGTTCACCCGTCAGATGGATGATGACTTTAACACAGCTGGCGCCCTCGCTGCGATATTCGGTCTCATGAATGCCGCCAACAAATATCTCGCTGAGGGTGGCCAGAGCCTGACCACCGCCGCGACCTTGCGTGCGGCTGATACGATCCAAGAGCTTCTGGGCGTGCTCGGCATCGACATCTCCGAGGCTGCGGCAGAAGACGAGTTGCCCTCTGAGCTTACCCTGCTCGCTCGTGAGCTGACGGGCTTTACGGGCGATGACGCGGACGCCGCTGCCAAGGTGCTGCTCTGTGCTCGACAGGAGGCCCGTGCGAACAGGGACTGGAGCCGCGCCGACGCCATCCGAGATGGCATTTCGACCCTTGGCCTGGTCGTCGAGGACACGGCGGCGGGTGTTCGCCTACGTCGGAACAGGAAGGCGTAGGCCAAGATGCCAAAAGGCAAGCCAAAAAGTGCTCGGTCGCGCACGTCTCAGGGCGACTTACAGGGGCGTCTCAGGGCAGGTCGATCCTTGCAGGAACAACAGGGTGACTCGAGGGGAAGCGCGCGGGAGGGTCAGCGAGTTGCCGGGCACCGCAGTGCGGGCCGTCAAGGCGAGAAGGGACGCATCCAGCGCGACGAGCATGGTGCGAGCCCGCGTGGACGACGGGGGACAAGAGGGCGTCCGGCTGGTCCGGCCGAGAGAGGGCAGCGTACACCAGGAGATCTCATCGAGGGTCGCCGTGCTGTCGCCGAGGCACTCGACGCGGGCGTGAAGCTACGACGGGCCTTTGTCCAGGCGGGTCTCGATGGTCCCGACTCCACGCTCTCGCAGCTCCTAGGCCATCTGAAGCGCGAGGGCATTCCGCTAGAGCCTGTGTCGAGGTCACGCCTTGACGCCATGAGCTCGCATGGTACCCATCAGGGCATCATCGTCCAGGCACGGCCCTTTGCCTACGCCACGCTCCTTGACATCATCGCCGCAGCCGGAGAGGGAAGGGCCCTGGTCGTGCTGCTCGACCATGTGGCTGACGAGGGCAACCTCGGTGCCATCGTGCGTTCTGCCGAGGTCGTTGGGGCGACGGGGGTCGTCATCGCGAAGGCGCGCGCTGCAGGTGTGGGCCTTGGGGCCTACAAGTCCTCCGCTGGTGCGGTGCTACGCCTGCCCGTAGCCCAGGTAGCGAACCTCGCGACTGCCATCGACCGACTCAAGGAGGCTGGCTTTTGGGTCTGCGGCGCAAGCGAGCATGCTGCAGGCGACCTGTGGTCAGCTCCGCTCGAGGGTAGGCTCTGTTTGGTCATGGGCTCTGAGTGCCAGGGTCTTTCCCGCCTCGTGCGCGAGCGTTGCGACTTCGAGTGCAGCCTACCCCAGTACGGGCGGGTGGAGTCGCTCAACGTCGCGCAGGCGGCGACGGTCCTATGTTACGAGTGGCTGCGCCGTGCCATGGCGGCCCAGCGCTGCGGTGTTCCAGGGGCTTCGGGCGCCCCCACCCCGGGGGCCTCGACGGTTGCTGCGGACTTCGCGCGCAGCCCCTTGTCCGGCGCGCCTGGCGCGTCTGGCTCGCCCGGACCTGCTGCGCCCATCACTGGCGAGAGGGGCGAGGATGGCTAGGGAGCTCGCGCCGGATGACTCTCGTTCGCCTCAGGGGGACCTTCCCCTCGGCGATCGCGAGCTTCTTGTCGTCGATGGCTACAACGTCATCCACAAGAGCGCGCGCTACCTGGAGCTTGTCGACGAGGCGGACGGTGGCGACCCCTTTGAGCGGGCGCGCACCAAGCTCATCGCTGACGTGGCATCCTTTGCGCAGCATCGCTATGATGCGGTGGTCGTCTTTGACGCGGCGGAAAATCTCTCCTCCCAAAGGCCGAACCTGTCCCAGGCCGGTATCCGCGTGTTGTTCTCGGAGGCGGGCCAAAGCGCCGACGCCGTCATAGAGCGTCTGGTCACGAATGCCCGCCTGCAGGCACGAAGCGCTACCGTGGTCACGTCGGACAACACGATCCGCGCGACTGTGGGGGGAGTTCCGGTGACTCACCTTTCGAGTGACGTGCTGGTCCGCGAGGTGGACGCCATGGACGTAGACGTCGCGCGAGAGCTCAGAGAGCGCAGCTACCAGCATCTGACGCTCGAGAGCCGCCTCGATCCGGCGACGCGTGCGAAGCTCGACCATCTGCTCGGCCGTCAGTAGCGGTTATGTGGCGAGGTGTCGCTGCCTACGTCTGGCCTCTGGCAGCGATCTCCGTGTGGTCAAGAAGAAGTCTGGCGCAGCCGCGCAGAAGGCGCTATCATACAGAAACGTGCCGGTGTAGCTCAACGGTAGAGCCCTGGTTTTGTAAACCAGTTGTTGTAGGTTC
>ERZ773099.2704-NODE-2704-length-11981-cov-9.435100_pt1 | contig 11981 bp, 7 predicted proteins | sample MGYA00511120_ERZ773099 | MGnify/ENA primary metagenome ERZ773099 (study PRJEB29015, sample SAMEA2738012) | human oral metagenome | biome: human oral; feature: human-associated habitat; material: dental | place: China | collected 2104 ... | reverse complement strand
ATATATCAAAATAATTCTAATCATAAAAGATAAAAAGATAAAATTTATAAAAATATATTATAGTTTCCTTTTTATTTCTAGTTAGAAATCTTTAGCTTCTTTATGTATCTTTCAAACCAGACATACTTTTGTAAAATATGTCCATATTTTTTTAATATATCATCATAATCTAAAGAACTCTCATCTTTATTTTCAATAATATTTTTTATTTCACGTTTATATTCTTTTACTTTATTTTTTATAAAAATCTCTATATTTCTTAAATAATCTCCTTTCTTACTTTCACCACTATAAGTTTTATCAATTTGGGTTAAATAAAAAATATTTAGATAATTTTCTTCAGAATCATCTTTCCAAATAAGTTTACTATCTCCTATAAGATTAGGAAAAGTTTCGGTAATTACTTTATCTATACAAATTCTAATATATTTAGATTTAGTACTTTCTAATATATATGCTTTGTTAGCAGCCTCTCCAAACATTCCTTCACTATCATTCCAAATTTTTCCATATGAAATACCTCCTCTAAAAACAATCTCTTTATTTAATAATTCAACAGATAATTTTCCAAGACAAATTAAAATTTCTTTAATAATTTCTTCAGCATTTTCTCCATCTAATTTAATTTCTTTATAAATTATAAAACAACAATCTGATAATGTAAAAGATTTTCGTGATATATTTTTAAAATAAGGAGATTCCATTTTTTGTATTTTATCTTTAAAAATCATATTAGAATTAAATAATTCATCAAAATTATTTACTTTTTCTTTAGTTCCTAATAGATCTATAAAGATAACAAGAGCATTTTGGTAATCTTTTTCACTAGGAAGTTCAAACTCTTTATCACCAGATATTGAAGATAGATATTTAAATTTTTCCTCTCTACTTAATTCTTTTGCATTTATTTTCTGAATAGTTTTTAAATGTCTACTAAGTTCATTTCTATAATTTGTGAGTTTTAGCTTTTGAAATGAAGGCGTTTGATCATTTTGAGAAAGAGAATATTCAAATGAAGATATTGCTTTTTTTAAAAATTCAATAGCTTGTGGATAATCTCCTCTTGAGGCTAAATTTTTAGCAATTCCCACATCTAGTATTCCAGTTTCTCCCCATGTTTCGATTATAATTTTATAAATTTTATCTGCCATATCATATTGTTTTTTTCTTTTACAATCTTTTCCTAAGTCATAAAATTTAAAATATTCTTTTTCAATTTTGGGATTAGGATAGTATAAATATCTAACTGTATTATTTTCCATTTTTTCATCTCCCATAAAAAATTTCAATAAAAAAAATTAAAGGCCATAAAGAGTATCAGTAATAATCTTTTATAATGAATATTTTTTAAATTTATATATTATTAAGATAATCTTCATAGCCTTATTTCAATATAACACATTATTCAGCTTCGACTATAATTTCTTCAGCTGATTCAGTAGCTGATTTTTCAGCTATTAAATCTTCTATATGTTCTTTCATTTCAGTTAAACCTTGAATATCTAGGCTTTCAAGATTTGAACAAGAAGAAGTCTTTATATTGATTCCTTGTTTTCTTAAGAAGTCATCAACTTTAGCTTGATTTTTTTTATATAAATAAAAAGCTACTGCTGCTACTCCAACTCCAACTGCTGCACCTACTAAATGATTTTTTGTTATTCCATTTCCAAACATTTTTAAACCTCCTAAATTTTCTTTAATTATATTATTGATAAAATAAGCGAATTACACTTTTGTAACTATACACTTTTAATTTTTACTTAAAGTTACATATTTTTCATTAAATTGACAGTAGTCAATGTGCTTTTTGAAAAATATTTGATGAATAAAATCTGAAAAATTTTCTATAGTATTATCATCTATAATAGTTGCTGTATATTGATAGCCTTTTTCAGTTTTTACTCTAAAAACTTTTACAAGTTTTGTCATTTTATGTGATACTGTTAAGTGTCTACCAAAGGTAGTTAACCACATAATAAGGACAGAGCCTAATTTTTGTTCTGTGAAGAATGATTTTAAAAGATACAGAGCAGGTAAAATTTCTATATCGAACATTCCTCTCTTCTTAACTTCACCATAAGCATGTTCAAATACTGATCCAACAGTTAATCCCATTGAAAATACATTCATAGAATTTTGTAATTTTGTATCATTCTTATTAATTGCTCCATTTAAATAAGAAACTAATATAGATCCCAAAGCATACATAGATAGTGGAGAAATTGATTTATAGAAATTTTCTTCAACTAATTTTACTGGTAATAAACCATTTTCTATTGAAAAGGAAATAGCTACTCTATATATAATTTCTTGTAAAAATATTTCACTTGGTGAAAAATTTAATGTTACAGTTTTTAATCTTGAATTATACTTCATTTCCAAATATTTTAAATTATTCTTAATATTTGAATAAAATGTTTTAGTATCTTTTATAGGAGCAGATAACTTTAGTCTAACTCTATTTGGTAAAATATGTACCATTGTAATAGTTAATTTTTTCATTTTAGCCCCTTCCTAATTAGTCTTTATATCATATTTTAATAGCTTTAAAGAATTCAAAACAACTAAAATAGTTGTTGAATTATGTAAAACTGAAGCATAAATTGGTGCTAATATTCCAGTTGCCCCCAATACTAAAGCAAAAGTATTAAGTCCGATTACCATAGCAAAGTTTTCTTTTATAGTCTTAACTGTATTCTTAGACAGTCCAATTACTCCTGGAACTAAAAGAGGGTTATCTTGTGTAATAGTTATATCTGCTGCCTCCATTGCAACATCAGTTCTTGTACTTCCTAGTGCAACTCCAACATTTGCATATGATAGAGCAGGAGCATCATTTACACCATCACCTATCATAATTACATTAGAGCCTTTTGATTGGAATTTTAAGATATTTTTAGCCTTATCCTCAGGTAATAACTCAGATTCATATCTATCTATTGACATTCTTGAAGCAATAGTTTCTGCTTGTTGTCTTAAGTCTCCTGTCAATAGAACTATATCATCGACTCCATAATTTCTAAGTCTATTTATAGCTTTTTTAATATTCTCTCTAGGTGGGTCAGAAACTCCAATAAGACCTATGATTTTTTCATCTTGTGCTATATAAAGTCCTATTTCTCCTCTTGAAATAATTCCTCTTTCGGCTTCCATTGCTAATGTCATATCAACATTGTTTTCAAGCATATATTTTTTACTTCCAACTCTTATAGTCTTAGCTTCTTTGCCCTTACCAATCTTTGTTTCAACTCCACGACTCACAACAGTTTTAATTTTACTGTGTTTAGGAATTTCTATTCCTCTATCTTTGATTTCTGTCATTATTGCAGTTGCAAGTGGATGTGAAGATTGTTCTTCTGCTGCTCCAGCAAGCCCTATCATTTGATTTTCAGACATATCATTATCAAAAACTTCTATACTTTGTACCTTTGGTTTTCCTTCAGTGATAGTCCCTGTCTTATCAAATATTACAGTTTCTGCCTTTGATAATTCTTCTATAAAGTTACTTCCTTTTACTAATATACCATTCTTAGCAGCTGTGTTTATTGCAGCCGAGAAAGCAACTGCTGTTGATAATCTAATTCCACAAGAGTAATCAATAACAAGCATACTCATAGCCTTAGTAATGTTTCTTGTACTTGCATAAACGATTCCTGCTAAAATAAAGTTCAATGGAATTAATTGTGCTGAGAAAGTATCAGCATAATTTTGTATGTCAGCTTTATTAGAGTTTGCATCTTCAACAAGTTTTATAATTCTTGAAACAGTTCTGTCATCTCCAACTTTTTCAGCCAGTATACTTATATTTCCATTTTTTACTATAGTTCCAGCATAGACAGCTTCACCTTCAGTTTTCTTCAACGGCATATATTCACCTGTTATTGAAGATTGGTCTATCAATGCTTCACCTTTTATTATCTTACCATCAACACTGATTTTTTCTCCAGTTTGAACTACTATAATATCATCTTTTTGGATTTCTTCTATTGGAACTCTTTTTACATTATCTTCAGAAATTTCCTTCCAAACATAACTTTCTCCAACACTTAACATATCTTTGATAGCTCCACGAGTTTTTTCCATAGTATATACTGTTAGAAGCTCTGATACTTCTTCTAAGAACATTATAGTTAATGCTGCACTTTCTTTTCCAAGAAGAATACTACTTATTATCGCACTTGAACTTAAAGTATCTGCATTAGGTCTTTTATTTTTAATAAGAGAATTAAGACCATTTTTCAACACAGGCATAGCAAGTGCTAAAGTAGATAGAGTATTATAATTTAAAAATCTTCTTATTCCTGTTACTACAACTTCTTGTTTAGATTTAAAAAATAAATTATATCCTAGAAGTCCAGCAGTTGTAATAATTTTCTTTATAATTTCTCCAGGAGTTTCTTCTTGCAATTTTCTTTCAATTACATATTTAGATGATTTCTCAACCTTTTCATTTTTACATATTTCAAATATATGTGAGTTAAGTGTATTTTGTATTAAGTTTATCAAATTTTGCTCACTTAGAGAGACATCTTCAAAATATATAAGGATAGTACCTGTTATTAAACTTATCTCTACACTTTCTATATATTTTACTTGTACTAATTGTTTTTCAATTTTAGATTTTAAAGAAGCTCCAATATATTTAAAAGCTCTACTTTTTATACGAATTCTTCCTCTAATTCTATGCACAATTTCACAAGCGAGTAAATTATCATTTTTCATTGATTATTTTCTCCCTTCTAATTCAGCTTTCAACATTTCATAAAATCTTTTTACATTTTTTTCTACTTCATCAACTGACATACCATGATAAACTTCTTCATGATCAACTATGATTTTCCAAATCTTGTTTAACCAATCAACTATATCTTGTTCTTTTAATTTTTCTTTATCATATTCTATTAATATTTTACTTGTTAGATAAGAATATTCAATAGATTTTATACCATTTTTTAATTTTATTATAGCACTTATATAATGTTCATGCTTTTTCATTTCTTCAGGAAATTTATCAAGTGAAGGTATAAGAAGTCTTACTCTACCTGGTAAACTATGAACAACTTTTACCTTGTTGAACATCAAATAAGTTTTCTTTAATAGATCTTTAAACATCTTACCCCCTTATTATGATTTTTTTGATAGAAGTCTGTATGACCACCAAATTAATGTTGCTCCACCTGGTAATATCATATCAGCTTTAAATTTCTTTAATCCATATATTAAAAGACCTGTTCCCAATAAAGTCTTGGTATCAAATAAACCTTTTGTTTTATTATATATAGTCATATCTGTTACTTTAGCTATATTTTTAAACAAGGTTTTAGCCTTAGCTTCCCTTCCTTTTAAAAGTTCCTCATCTAGATTTAATAATTTAAGAATTATTCCTACCATAAATTGAGTATCAATTTCTTTATCATCAAATTCAACAGTCAAACTTCCTAGGCTTTCAACTACTTTAAAACTTTTGATAAGTTCTATCTTCTTTAGATTTTCTTTTAAGTTTTCAATCTCAACTTTATTATTCTTTAACTTTTCAATTTCCATTCTAAGTCTATTTTTAGTAGCACTTTTTACCTCAAAAATACCATAAAAACTAGGTAATAACATATTACTTTTCATAAACCCTCCTTTCTAAAAATATTTTTATTTACAAAATATCTATATTTTTGTATAAAATTTTGAATAATTTTATTAATTTGATTATATCTTATTAATTAATTTTATGCAAGTATTTTTTTATCAATCACCTAACATTTTTATCTAATGATAACATAACACTAAAAAAGTGAATTTATAATTTTTATTAATTTATTTATAAAAAATAAAATTTTTCCTTTTATTTTTTTGAAAAAAGTTGTATTATATATGCTGAATGGTTTTTAATAAAATTATATTAGTTAGATATACTATAAAAAATAAAAAAAGGGGTAGATTAGGTATGAAAATAGTAGTAGTAGGTGCAAACCATGCTGGAACAGCATGTATTAACACAATGTTAGACAATTATAAAGGAAATGAAGTTGTTGTATTTGACAGTAACTCAAATATTAGCTTCCTTGGTTGTGGAATGGCTCTTTGGATAGGTGGACAAATAGCAGGTTCAGATGGATTATTTTATTCATCAAAAGATAGATTAGAAGCAAAAGGTGCTAAGATTCATATGGAAACAGGTGTTACAAATATTGACTTTGATAAAAAAATTGTGTACGCTACTGGAAAAGATGGTAAGAAATATGAAGAAAGCTATGATAAACTAATTTTATCTACAGGTTCTTTACCTATAGACTTACCAATTGTTGGAAAAGAATTAGAAAATGTTCAATATGTAAAATTATTCCAAAATGCACAAGATGTTATTGATAAATTAAATGTTAATAAATCAATAGAAAAAGTTGCTGTTGTTGGAGCAGGATATATTGGAGTTGAACTTGCAGAAGCTTTCAAACGTTGGGGAAAAGAAGTATATTTAATTGATGCAGCTGATGGTTGTCTATCTACTTACTATGACAAATTATTTAGAGAAAAAATGGATGCTCAATTAAGAGAGCATGGAATTAAACTTGAATATGGTCAATTAGTAAAAGAAATTCAAGGAAATGGAAAAGTTGAAAAAATAATCACTAATAAAGGTGAATTTCCAGCTGATATGGTAGTTCTATGTGCTGGATTCAGACCTAACACAGATTTAGGAAAAGATAAATTAGAATTATTCAGAAATGGTGCTTATGTAGTTGACAGAACTCAAAAAACAAGTCTAGATGATGTTTATGCAATAGGGGATTGTGCAACAGTTTTTGATAACTCTATAGGAGCTACAAACTATATCGCTCTTGCAACAAATGCAGTTAGATCAGGAATAGTTGCTGCTCATAATGTTTGTGGAACAAACTTAGAAAGCATAGGAGTACAAGGTTCTAACGGAATTTCAATCTTTGGATTAAATATGGTTTCTACAGGACTTACTTTTGAAAAAGCTGAAAAATTAGGAATTGAAGTTTTAGAAACAACTTTCCATGATTTACAAAAACCTGAATTCATGGAACACAATAATGAAGAAGTATACATCAGAATCGTGTATAGAAAAGACAATAGAAAAATAATTGGAGCTCAAATGGCATCTAAATATGATATTTCTATGGCTATGCATGTATTCTCATTAGCTATACAAGAAGGAGTAACTATAGATAGATTTAAATTATTAGATATTCTATTCTTACCTCATTTCAATAAACCATATAACTATATTACTATGGCTGCACTAGGTGCAAAATAAAATATGGAAAGTAGATCTTATTGAAGTTTTTAATGAATAAACAAAAATTAGGGATTTTATTTATAAGAGGAATAAACCAAAATAGAAAACAGTAGAACTCCAATCGATTCAAAAATGATATTAAACATAAGATAAATATAAGGAGGAAAAGGTATAATATGGGGAATAAAAGCTTAAGTGACATCGAAAAAAGTTTACGTTCAATTGCTAAAAAATATGAAAATGTAAAATATTCAGTTGGACTAGCAGTACTTTTTTTAATGAAGGGGACAAGTGTATTTTCTGATGACAACGCAATACAAGAAGCAGAAAGAAAAAAGGATGTTTTAGCTGAAGATAAAAAAGAAAAGTATAAAGTTAAAGAAAAGAATGCAGTAAAACAAGCAAATCAAAAACTAAAAGCATCTTGGGCAGATGTACAATTTGTGGCTAATGATATGTATAGTAATTATTTTCACACTCCTAAAACTGACATAGAAAAAGCTTCAATAGTAAAAAGTGAAAATACAGTTTTAGTAGCTAGTGCAGATAATAGTGTGATGCTACCTACTTTTGCAAAGCTTTTATCAAATATAGAAGGAGCAGAAACTCCTACGATGGAAGAAATAAAGGCAGAAAAAGAAAACTTAAGAAGTTCAGTTGGAAATTTACAAGATAAGATAGATACAGTAAGAAGAGAAAATGATAAAGAAATAAATGGTTTAAAATTAGAATTAATCCAATTAATGGAACAAGGAAATCAAGTAGTAAAATCACCTTGGGCTTCATGGCAATTTGGATTAAACTATATGTACGATAATTGGAGAGGTGCATATAAGGGAAGAGGAGATAAAGCTGAAAAATATTGGTATAATACTACTTTTGTAAGATCAAATTGGAAATTAAGAAACGCTTTAGATGGGGAGTCAGTAGGAAATGCTATGGGAAATCCTATTACTCCTGGAGATGAACCAACAGGTAGTTGGAAAACAGCTTCTGGAATAGGCGAAGGGGAAAAAATTTCTGAAAACAATGCTCCTTGGTCTTCTATAAATAGAAGAAGAAAATGGGGCTTAGTAGAATTAAAAAAAGTAGAAGAACCTATCACAGAGATGGAAGTTTTAGCTAGAATTTCTCCAAAAGATATAAGTCCGAAAACTTTCAGTTTGGATATTGAGGATCCAGCAGATCCACCAAAAGGACCTAAAATTGAAACACCAAAAGTAACTACACCTTTGGAAGCTACTGAGATTAAAATTCCAAAAGTAGATTCTATTGAAATACCAGCCCTAAATATTACTCCGAGTGTGACTTTTGAGAGTCCTACAACTCCTAGTATCTCACTTTCGATAGCTAGTCCGAATTCTGCTTCTGTTGCACAACCAAAACTAGCTGCTTTTTCAGCAACTGTTAAAGAAAATATAGAAGCACCAAAAGTTGAAAAACCACCTGTGGAACCAGTAGATTTTACTATTGATCCTATGGGGGATTCAAAAAAATACAAGTTATTCCAAACTAGAATAAAAACAGATAAAATTAAATTTGAAACAAAAGTAGGAAGTAAGGAGTTAGATTTTTTTAATATTACTTCTGATGATTATGACAAAGGATGGCAAAAATATTGGGATAACTATTGGAAAAATCAGATTCCATTAGTAGGAGGAAAAAGAACAATAACTGTAACAGATACAAATGACTATCTAACTTTAAAGGGTGTAAGAGGACCTTTAGATTTAAAAGATCTTAACATTGATGTAACAAAAGAAAATAATAGAGCTATGATAGTTGATGAAACTGCTGATGACAGAAATATAAAAAATGAAAGAGATAAACATGATGGACCTACTGTAGAATTTGGGGGAACTATTACATTACAAAGAAGTAAAAATGTAGGAATAGATCTACAAGGTACTCATATTACAGGAGGTATAGGAAAAGAACCTTTTCCTTATTTAACTGTTAGAAATTATGGAAATATTATAGGAAGATACAGTTCTGGAGTTGCAAATCAAATAGGAATATCTTTTAACAATATAGATGCTTCTGATAATAGAACTATGTCAAAGATTATAAATGGAGAAAAAGACGGTAAAAAAGGAGAAATAACTTTAAATTCTCCTGCAAGTGCAGGAATACAATTAAAACCAGAAGATCCTCATAACTGGAAAGTTTTAAATTGGCAAACTTCTAATTGGACAAAGGAAGGAATTTATAATACTGAACCAGATAGAAAAATGGGACGTGTATTAATGCGTGCTGAAAATGAAGGAAATATTAATGTAAATGGTAAAGGAAGCTTTGGTATTTTAACAGTATTTAATGAAGGGATTTCTAAAGTTTCAAAAGATTTATTTGCACATCAGGATCCAGAAGATTCAGAAACAACATATAAAATGAAGACAGGAACAGATCCTCATGACGGCAAATGGAAATATTATTTTGTTGACAAATCTGGAAATCCCATTAAAGATTCAAATGGAAAATATGCTGAAAAATGGAGTGAAATAGCAGACTGGAAAAGCTTAAGTGCAGAACAAAAAAAGAACATTAAAGAAAAACTTGCAATATTAGAACCAGAGGATTTATTAAAAGAAAGAAATTATGGAGGTGTTAGAATAACTCCTGGAGGAGAAATTGGAAGATCAGCTCTATCTGATTCTAAATATCAAAGTGGAATTTTTAACACAGGAAATATTAATATTTCAGGAGATGGAAGTATAGGAGTAGCTTTACTTCATGAAATCCAAAGAGTTGAAATAGGTGGAAATATCAATATAGGAACAGAAGAGAATATAAATCAGGGAGAAAATTCTGATTTAACTGATAAAAATAAAAATTGGGATAAAACAAAAGTAGAAAATGCTGTTGGAGTTTTCGCTGGAGTTCCAACGAGACCAGTAAAACCAGGTGAAGATGATACTACCATTAGTGAAAAAAAAGCAGCAACAAAAAATAATTCGACTTCACCTATTGGAACTGAAACAGTTGAATTAAATGGGAAAATCACATTAGGAAAGAACGCTAAATCTAGTATAGGAGCTTGGGTAGGAGATACTGAAAAAAAATTAGATGATGGAAAACTTAATGGAAAAGATAAACAAGAACGTTATTGGCAAAGAAGTGGGGATATTACTGCAAAAGCAGATTCTAAGATTGAAGTAGGAGGAGAAAATAACTTTGGTTTTGTGGTAAGCAACTCAGCTCATAGCTCTGAATTTGAAAAATCAGAAATAGACCATTTAAAGCAGAAGATTGGTAAAGAACATCATGGTATAGGAATCAATGAAGGAAAAATTACAGTTACAGGAAGTAGTTCTGTTGGTTTTGCTATGATTAAAGGTGGAAATTCTAAAAATAGTGGTACAATTTCTGTGGGAAATACTGCAAAAAAATCTATAGCTTTTTATGGAGAACAAGATAAATTTACAAACACTGGAACAATAGAAGCAACAGCTAATACAGATTCTGGAAATGAAAATACAGCTGTATTTCTGAATGGAAAAAATGGCAACAATAAAATTCTTTTTATAAATGAAGGAAATATTTCTCTTAAAGAGAAGTCAGCAGGTAGTGGAGCAAAAGATAATGTTGCTGTTTATGCTCAAGGAAACTATCTTTTAGAACATAATGCTAGAACAATAGATGTGGCTGCTTCAGGAGTAGGACTTTACTTAAAAGGAGATAAAGGTGGAACAGCTAATATTGCCTCTACAATTAAATTACAAGATAATACATCAGATAATACTACTATAGGTGTCTATTCTGATGGAGATGCAAATGTAAATTTCAAAAATGGTTCTAAATTAGAAATAGGTAAGGGGGGAATAGGGCTTTACTCAAAAGATGTTACTAAATTTAATACTACTTTCAAAATAGAAAATAAAGATGATTTAAAAGTAACATTAGGAGAAAACTCAGCACTTGCTTATTTAAAAGGGGATAGTGAAAAAACTACAAATGTGGGAGATTTCTTAAGTAAAATAAAGTTAGAAGCAGATATGGGTACAAACTCAAATCTTATTTATACAACTGGTGGTACAAAAGCTATTTTAGATAAAGATACAACAATAGTAAAAGGAACCTCAGACTCAACTTCTGTTCTTTCTGCTAATGATGGCTCTACAGTAGAAGTTGCCAAAGATAAGAAATTAGAAACTAATACACATACTGCTTTACTTGCAAATAATGCAACAGCGAATAATAAAGGAACAATTAATTCTACAAGAGAAAAGGGGATTGGAATTTATGCTGTAAACAGCAAAGCTCCAGATTCAGATTCCAACAAAGGTGGATATAACACAGGAACTATTACAGTAAGTGAAGAAGGTTCTGTTGGAATGTTAGGAGATAATTCAACACTTATAAATAAAAAAGTAGATGATACCAATAGAGGAAAGATTGTAGTAGAAGCTAAAAAATCTATTGCAATGTTAGGAACAAAAGCTTCAAATGTAGAAAATCAATGGGAAATTAAGCTTGAAAAAGATTCTATAACTAAGTTTGAAGATGGTTTAATTGGAATTACTGTAAATGGAGAAGGTTCTACTGGAAGTAACAGTGGTGGAATTAATATAGGTGCTTATAAAGATACTCAATATAGTATTGGAATGTTAGCTGAAGATGGAGCAACAATAAAAAATAAAAGTACTGGAAGTATAACAGCTTTAAGAAAAAATAATGTTGGAATGTATTCAAAAGGAACTAACTTAGAAAAAATAACTGCTACAAA
>ERZ773099.2701-NODE-2701-length-11996-cov-3.725651_pt1 | contig 11996 bp, 4 predicted proteins | sample MGYA00511120_ERZ773099 | MGnify/ENA primary metagenome ERZ773099 (study PRJEB29015, sample SAMEA2738012) | human oral metagenome | biome: human oral; feature: human-associated habitat; material: dental | place: China | collected 2104 ... | reverse complement strand
TATCCATTTCCATTGCCGGGAACATATCATCTTTATAATGATCCCAATGTCCAGAAGTTTTATATAAATCAACACTTCCTAGAGATGGTGTTAAAACATGTTTATAACCAAGTCTTAATTCTTTATCCATAATATAATCAGATAAAGCCCTTCTTAATAAAAATCCATTAGGAAGCCACATTGGAAAACCTTTACCAACTAAATCCGAAATCATGAAAATACCAAGTTCTTTTCCTAATTTTCTATGATCCCTCTCTTTAGCTTCTTCAAGCTTTTGTAAATATTCATCAAGCATTGATTGTTTTGGAAAAGAAATAGCATAAACTCTTTGAAGCATTTTATTTTTTTCATTTCCCCTCCAATAAGCACCCGCTACTTTAAGTAATTTAACAACCTTAATTTTACCAGTACTAATAACATGTGGGCCTGCACATAAATCAGTAAATTCACCCTGTTTATAAAAAGAAATAACTTCATCTTCAGGTAAATCATTAATTAATTCCACTTTATAAGGTTCTGCTAATTTTTTAACTAATTCAAGAGATTCCTTCCTAGGTAATTCAAATTTACTAATTTCTAGATTTTCCTTAATAATTTTTTTCATTTCAGCTTCAATAGCTTCAAAATCCACCTGTGAAATCTTTTTGTCATCAGAATCAAAATCATAATAAAAACCTTCATCAATTGATGGACCAATTGCTAATTTAATTGCATTACCATACAATCTTTTTACTGCCTGTGCCATAATATGTGAAGTCGTATGCCAATAAGCCTTTTTTCCATCAATATCATTTTCAAAAGTTAAAATTTCAACATTAGCATCATTTTCAATCTTAGTTCTTAAATCAACAACCTCACCATTAATTCTACCAGCTGTTGCCACTCTAGCTAATCCCTCACTAATTTGACTAGCAAGCTCTATTACAGAAATACCTTTTTCTACTTCTTTAATAGAACCATCTTTTAATGTAATCTTTATCATATTACAATCCTTTCCATCACTATTTTATGGTAAAAAAATACCCCATAAAATAGATCATATAAAATATTAAATCTATTCTCTGGGGTACTAAAATATATAATATATAGCACGGTTCCACCCGGATTTTTAACTTAATTTAATCGCCTTAACGCAGCAATACGTCTGACTTATTCATCAGCCTAAGAAGGTAGTTTTTCAAATAAATCCATTAAAATTAGCTTTCAGTCCATGACTAATTATCCCTACTAACGACCCTTATTTTACTTTTTCTTCCATAATGTTTAATAAGCTAATAATAACACATAAATTATTTAAAGTCAAATTCATATATTTTAAAATTTACATTAACTAAATTATTATAATCAATAATACAAGAATTAAATTCGGATATTACTCCGACTCTAACTCTTCACCAATAATAATATTATAAGGAATTTCATAAATAACCTTATCCTCATTATTCTTAACAGTAAAAATTAATCTATATATTCCTGGAACAATAGATTCTGAAATTTTAAACTTCAAACTATTATCCCCATTATTAATTGCAATTTCAAAAACTCCCGAATTATTAACTGTACTTCCGCCAATACTTACTAATTTATCATTAACTTTTTGATAAATATTACCAGATTTTTGTTGCAATTCTACAAAAACTTTAGTATTAGGAATTTTTAAATATTTCAAATTAATTGTTTGCTCATTTTTAATCTCATTATTATAAATAACTCTATTGCTCACACTCTCAATTTTTAAAGAAGGTAAATGTGTTACTTTATTATTTACAACAATATTCTTAGTAGCAACTACTTCACCTTTTATAGGTGCATTATTATCAGATATATTACTAACCATCAAATCAACTTTTAAATTAAATGAAGTTTCACTTGATGAAATATCAGAATTAAAATTCAATGAGATTGTTTTATTATTACCATCCATAACCCCATCAAGAGGAATGATAAATTGATTATACTTATTTTTATAATATTTATGATTATTATAATTTATATACGCATCATTCTGTAATTTTTCATCAGCTGTTATAACATAAGCTAATTTCTTATTCAAATAATAAGTTTCATCCCCTTGACTTGCTTGCATATTGTAAGTTAATTGAACATCAGCACCAAAATCAACCGAAGTCTTATTAAGATTTAAAGAAAATGTTCTATTATCTTTCAAATTAAAACTCAATTCTTCAGATGAAAGCACACTCAAAAATGAACTCGTCATATCCAAATGAACCTTACCCATATCAATACTATTATTTACAACATCTTTAAAATCTAACGATACTAAAAGTATCTCTTTAATTCTACTAATATCATCCACATTAGTATATTTTTTATCAGCATATCCCATCTTTTTAAATTCAGAAAGCTTAATACTATCAATTTCATTTTCAACTTTATAATACCAATATGTCGGAACATTATCTTTAACATAATCCGATAATCTAATTTTAGTACCTACAGGTAATCTCTTAGAAAATTTTAAAATCTTCTCCTCATATAAATTAGGAATATAATTCAAAACAATCTGTGTCGTAAAAGATGAATTTTTACTAATTGTAACACTTTTTGTTGTATCATCAAATACTTTATTTTTAATACCTGGAACTATAGCAGAATTAGGATTATTAGATTTTGCTAACTCCCTATTAATAATAATCTTCTGTCTCAATTTAAGACCATTTTCACTTTGATATGTAACAATAATATATCTATTAGTAGAATTATCAGATAAATTATTAGCATTATAAATAGTATATCTAAATACTTGATTAGTACCCTTTCCAATTCTATTAGCATACACTGGCGAAGCATAAATACTTGGTAATAAATCAATTTCATTTCCAGAACTAATTTTAGCCGTAATACTAAAGTTTTCATCAGCATAAGCACCAGGCATACCAACATTATTAATCATATAATTCTTTGTATTTAGAGTAACATTATCAGTTTCAACATTAGTTATTCTTAAATAATGTGCATTATAAAATTGAGGCAAAATATTAGAATGAACAGGTAAAGTATTAACATTTCCAGCATCATTAGGATGCATATTAGGAGCTGCAGTTAAAGTAATATCAGGAAAATCATAAACTAGTTTTGCATTTATAGTAATTCCCTTTGTTGGAAAAATTCCCTCAATTGTTCTACCATTAATAACATATTTATAATTACCAGCAGAACTAAATTCTATCTTATTACCAACTTCCCTATTAAAATCGGCATCAGCATATTTAAACTTAACATTAAGAAATGTTGTACTTGCATTTTGTACAAGTTCATTTTTTTGAATAACTTTAATCATCGTAACATTTTTAAAATCACTTACATTTTCTGCTAGGACCCAATTAACATTACTATCTTCAGCATTATTAATATTTAATCCAGTTTTCGTAGTATAATAAATCGTATATAAATCATCCCCAGTAACTTCAACTCTTTCCTGTAATGCCAAATCAAAGAAATTATTCACATTCTTAATCATATAATTATCAATTCCAGAACTCTTTTTAGGAATGGGAATATAATATTTAAAATTCCTTAATTCTCCACCATTACTTGACTTAAATCTTACTTTATAATTTAATAAATCATCATTCTTAAACATATCAATATTTGACTTATCATTTTCACTATTAATGCTCATAGAATCTTTTATATCCAATTTTAAATTTTGAGGAATTACTTCAAAATTTAAATCAATAGTTTGCTTAGTTCCAGCAATCTTATCATTAGTTTTACCATTATTATTTAAATCATATTTATCAGGTTGCAATGACCAATTATAAGCTCCATAAGAAAAATTTATTATTGGCTCCTCATCACCTATTTTAGTTGAAGCAACAAATAATGCATCCTTTATATTGATTTTCTGTTTTGCCATATCACTATCAGTATCAATTGTAAGATTAAAATCCATTTCACTTCCACTTTCCAATTTATCAAGTAATTCAGTTCCATACCCAATTGTAAAATTTTTTTGAATATATATTTTATACATTTTATATCCATTATATAAATCTTGAATCTCAATTTTTTCAGGCTTTATAGCATTTTTATTTTTATTTATTATAACAGAATCATTATTAACAGATGCTCCATTTGGCAATACAACACCTATAACAATTTTATCAAGCCAAGTCACATCTCCATATGGATAATTAACAACAGATACTTTAGCACTAACTTCAACAGAATCCCCAGCCTCAATATTTATGTTTTTATCCTTACCATCTATTTTAGGTTCATCAATAAAATATGCTGCATCCAAAGCTATAGCAAATTTAGCTTTACTCATTCCCTCAATCGTTGGAAAACCGTCACTAGTAATAGTCATTGTTGAAAGAGCCATATTTTTTTCCAGATTTAAATTACAATATCCAAAGAAATTGCCACATACATTAAATCCCCTTCTACTGTCAGGAGTATACAGTGTTTTACCCGATTTTATTCTAGAAATATCATATTCCACCTCTTTGAAAAAATATTTCTGTTCCTGTATTGGTAAATCAGTTCTATGCAATCTTACATATCGATTATTCCAATCCGGAATATCAGTAGCCGAATAACTAGTATTTTTTAATCTTAAAGTAAATTTATAATTAGCACCTTTAACATTATCAACAACATAATTACCTTTTTCATCTTTATATATACAATTATTATTTTCATCAACCAATCTATATTTAATATTATAATACTCAGTATCTCTATCAACAGGCAAATTAATTGTTGTGACAAATAATCCCTTATTTTCTTTATCAAAAAGCATATCAAAATGCTTTCGATTTGAATCAGCAGTACCTTGATTCTTCACATAAAATGATCCTAAGAAATTGACAAATTTCATATTATTTGGGGTATATTTAATATTACCAGATTCAAAAAACACCACATCCTCTTTAGCATTTAAATTATATTTTACCGTATTTAAAGCTTTATTAAGAAATACTTTTTCCTGCCCCATATTATCGATCGGATTAAATGAAACCTCCCCATTTCTAAAATAAACAAAATTTTGATCAATAGTAAAATTATCCAAGACTTTCATCTTAAATTCTAAAAAGTATTTAGCCCCCACATAAGCACGAGAATCAAAATTAATATATGCATCCTGTAAATTTATCTCTATAATTCCATTATTCATCTGACTATAATCAACATTATATTTTAATTTTGTTTTTAAATTATTTTCTAATTTAATACTATCCCTATCAAAATCCATATATATCTTTTTTCCATTTTTAGTATCATCATAATATGGTAACGATATTTTCACTTTTAGATTTTTAAAATATGATTTAAAATTAGCAAAGCTTCCTGGAATAATAGTAACTTGAGCTTTAAATATATCATGACCATTATCCTTGTCAATTAAATTAACTTCTTCCAATGATATTTCTTGATCATTAACATAATTTTTATAATTAATAAATGATGAATATATATCCTTTGAATAAACATTATTTACACACTTACTAGTAACTAAATTTAAATTATCATCATTTTTAGTATATAGACTTACATTAATTGCTTTCTCGTTTTTTTGATTAATTAAAGTCTTTTCAAGCTTATTCCATAATTCCAAATCATATTTAAGTTCAAGTTGAATAGTTGCAGAATTAATACCTTGATTAACAGTATAATAAATAGTCCCACTATGTTCATTAACTAAAAAATCCTGATTTTCATTAACCTTAAAATTAGGATTTTTCTCAAATTCAAATTTTGTAAATCCCGTAGGAACAACAAAATTATTAACTGCAAAATACAATTCTTTTGGAAGTGAAATAGCGACAACATATTTATCATTTCCACTTGGTAGATTTGTATTAATTTGCAAAAATTTACTATCAGTATAATTCCAATCATTAATGTCAATACCACTTTGAGTAAGTTTAACTCCAATACCAGAAAGACCATATTGACTAGTATCATAAATTGTTGCACTAAGTAAATTATCGTCAGGAGAAGCAAAAGTGTATAACTTTGGCAATAAAATTATCGCTCCTAAAATCAAAATAATCATTCCTATCAACCACTTTATTTTTTTATTCATATTGTTACCACCCATAATTATTTCATATATACATTCTTATAAACTATAATATCATAGATTATTCACGAAATAATTAAGTATTCATTACATTTATATTACAAAAAAAACATGCTCATTTATATTAAATACAAAATGAACATATTTTTTAAATATTATAAAAATTAATAAGCAGTAGCTTTAACAATTATAAATTGAGCTTCTTTCATATCATTTATCTTATCACTCTCCACATAAGTTAATCCATTTCCAAATTATCACTAATAATAATTGAATAAGGAATTTTAAAAATAATATTATCATTCGAATCTTTAATAACAAATAATAATCTATAAGTTCCAACATTAGTAGATTCAGATAATTTGATTGATATATCATTATTACCATTATTTAAACTAATATCAAATACTCCATCATTATTAACAGAATTTCCATTAACACTAATCAATTTATCATTTATTTTTTTATATTCAGTTCCATTTTTCTTCTGTAATTCCAATGTAATCTTACTATTAGCCGATTTTAAATAATTTAGTCCAACACTATGATTATTAGATAAATCATTTTTTTGAATAACCCTATTATCAATATCCAATATTTTTATCGAAGGATTATCACTAATATTATTTTCAAGTGTAATATTCTTTCCTATAATTTTTTTACCAAGTAAAGGTGTATCAAATTCTTCAGATGCACTATTCATTAAATCAACAACCATATTATATGAAGATTTATTCAATTCAATATCAGTATTAAATTTAAACAAAATATCACTTTTTCCTGTATTTTCAACCTGTCCCAAAGGTATTATAAATTGATTATCTGAATTTTTATAATATTTAACATTCTCTTTTCCTGATTTTTTATAATTGACAATAATATATGTGTCTTTTGGAAGATTTTCATCAACAGTTATACAATATGCTAAATGATAATTATGTATATCAAAACTTGTGCTTTCTAAATTATATATCAGATTAATATCATCCTTTATATTGAATTTTTCTTTAGTATTCTTCATTGTAAATGCACTATTGTCATGTAAATTAGCAGATAAACTTTCTGAAATAAAACTCTCAACCTTATCACTATTTATTTCCAAATGAACTTGTATCTTATTGAGATTATTATTCTCTGCTTCTTTAAAATCAAACATTAGCATATACACTTCCTTAATATAATTATTATCATTGATTTTATTATATTTCTTGTCAGTATATCCCATTTTAACAAAATCAGCTATATCGATACTATCCGTTTCATTTTTTACTTTATAATACCAATATGTTGGATTCTTATTCCCAACATATTCATACAAAGTAATTTTAGTACCAATTGGCAACTTCTTCGAAAATTTAAAAAATCTTTGATTATATAAATTAGGAATATAATTCACTTTAAACTGTGCTGAAAAATTAGTATTCTTACCAATATTAACTTCCTTCGAAGTATGTAATGGTTGCTCAAATAATCCATAAGCTTTTTTAGAAATAATTGCAGTAGCTGGATCACCTATCTTCTTCAATTCTCTATTTATGACAATTTTCTGTTTTAAAGTCAAACCATTATTACTCTTATAAACTATATTGATTGATCTATTCATTATATCATCAGATAAATTATTTGCATTATAAATTGTATATTTAAATTTAGCATTCTTGCCATTTCCTATAATAGCATTTTGAATTGTAACAGAATTATCAGATAATAGATTAATCTCACTTCCACCATTAACAGAAAGGGTTATTCCAAATGTTTTATTTGCTTCATTACTATCCATGTTTAAATTATTGCCAATATACTCCTTAGTATTAAGCACAACATTATTTGTTTCAATATTGCCAATTTTTAAATCATGTAAATTATGAAAACTAGATAATTCACTTTCATTAACAGTATATGTATTAACATTTCCCGATATTTTAGGCTTTCTATCAGGTGCAGCTGTCAATACTACATCAGGCAATTTCATAGTAGGATTTAAATTAATTTTAACACCATTAGTAGCAAATATTCCCTCAGTTGAATTTCCATTAATCGAATATTTTAATTTTCCAGCCGAATGTAATTCGACCTTATATCCTGCTTCTTTCAGATAATCATTTCCAGAATATTTAAATTTAAAATTGATTTCACTATTTCCACTCAATGTTCCCGTTTTTTTAGTAACAAGCTTAATCATCGTTACATCATTAAAATTAGTTACATTCTCAGCAGTAACCCAATTTGCAGAATCAACTTTGTCAATGTTCATTCCACTATCAACTGTATAAAAAATATTAAATAATTCATCACCAACTACTTCTACATTATTTTGTAAACCCAATTGAACTATTTTATCAGTGTTTTTAATTAGATGTTTATCAATACCACTATTATATTTAGGAATTGGTATATAATATTTAAAATCATCAAAATTTGCACTTTTATTAAATTTAAAATTTAATTTATAATTTAATAAATCCTCTTTCTCATTTATATCAACTTTTGGACCATAGTCATTATTATTTACATTAATAGAATCTTTAATAGTAAAGAAATCTGTTTGAGGTATTATCTTAAAAGCTAATTTATTAGATTCATTAACACCCGCAATAGTGTCATCCGTTTTCCCATTTCCATTTAAATCATATGTATCAGTCTTTTTAGCCCAATTATAAGAACCTGCTGAACCATTATATATTGGTTCTAATTCATTAGTTTTTACACTTGCTACATATAATACTCTATTTAAATTAACCGTCTGACCCTTTACTTCATTGTCAACATTTAATATAGCTGAAAATTTCAAAATTTCCCCTGCATCAATAATATCCAAATCTTCATTAGCAAATCCAATAATTACATCAGAAGGTATAAACACCTTATACATTTTATATCCATTATATAGATCAACATCTTCAACCTTTACAGGTTTAATATTTTTATTTTTCTTCGTTTCTGCAATAATAGATTCTCTATCAACTGAGACCCCCTCAGGTAAAACAAAGCCAAGAACAATATTATTTAACCAGTGTAAATTTCCATATGGATAATAAGGAATTTGAACCTCAGCACCAATCTTTATTGAATTTCCTGCAATAACTTCGTCATTCTTATTTTTTCCATTAATTAACAAATTATCAATTGAATACGGAGAAAGTGCATCTTTTTTTAATTTTGTTGGTATATTATAATCCAAAGTTTTAAAACCTTCACTTTTAATTAAAACTTTAGTATTTACATTAGTTTCTATATTTTTTTTATAATTAACATATCCAAAATAATTTCCTGTAGCAGTATAATAAGCTATAGATCCCGGAGAATATAAAACATTTCCTGCTTTGATTTTTTCTATATTATAATTTATTTGTTTAAAAAAATATTTTCTCTCTTTTTCAGGTAACATATTTCTATTAAAAGCCAATCTAGTTGTATCACTACCGAATTACATTTAAATTAATATTAAACTCATGGTTTTTAGCCTTATCATTATCAGCAATATAATTTCCATGTTCATCTTTATAAATCAATGTATTATTTTCATCAACTAATTTATATTTTATATTATATTTCCTAACACTAGAATCAATTGGTAAATTAATTGCTGTAACTCTTAAATAACCAGTGTTTTCAATATCAAAAGTAATATCAATATTCTTCTTATTTGAATCAGCAGTACCACTATTAGATATAAAAATTCCTCCAAGTTGGGCAATATTATTTTCATACCCAGTTCTCAAAGATAATTCTTTAGAATATGATTTAATTTCTACATTTTCTTTCTGACTCATAAAATAATGAATAATCTTTGAACCTGTAATTACTATTCTATTTTCAGCTCCTTTATTATCAATAACATAAGCACTAATAATTAAATTACTAAATTTAAAATCAGAATCTTCTGTAAGTCCCGATATTTCCGGAACCTTTAGCTTATATGATAATAATTCTTCTGATTTTGTATAAAACCATATATCTTTACAAGAAATAACAATATTCCCATTAGCAATATCAGATTCATCAACAGTATAATTAGCTGTCCCACCAAGTTTAACATTAAATTTTATACTAGATTTATCAATTGTTAAATAATACTTCTTATTTGTTTTTGTATCAATATATTGGGGCAATTTGATTTTAAACTTTATTTCTTTATAATATGCATTAATTGCGCTCTGTGTTTTAGCTAGAATAAAATATACATTTTTTAATGTTTCTTTATTTCTTTTTTCATATAATAATTTAACTTCAGCATTTTGTTGTCTTACTTCATCTATATCAGTATACATTCCAGATGTCATACCATATTCATTCCCCGAATACACATTATTAATAGCTTTACCACTTAATAAATCCATACCACCCGAATTTTTATCATATAAATTTACTACAATTGATTTTTCATTTTTCTGATTAATCAAATTATTCCCTAATTTATTCCAAAGATCAAAATCATACTTAAGTTCTAGTTGAATAGTAATAATCTTTACTCCAGGATTAATCGTATAATAAACCGTACCACTATGAGCATTAATATTATAAGTATAATTAGTATTAACAATAAAATTATCATTTTCCTTAAATTCAACCTTACTACATCCAGTTGGTACAAGAAAATCATTTACTGAAAAATATAATTCCTTAGGAAGAGTAATTCCTATTACATAATTTTTAGAATCGGGCTTATGAAGTGTTTCAGGTAAACTAGTAGTTACTTTCAAAAACTTACTATTACTGTGCTCCCAACCTTTTATATCAACACCATCCTTTGTTAAACTAAGACCATTTCCTCCCAAATCATATTGCGCATTATTATAAATCTTAGCATTAAATAATTGACTCTCTACAACTACATTTCCAGCAGACAATGTATAAACAATTGGTATAACTACAGATAAACTGATTAATAAAAAAACTATAGCAATTATTAACTTTAGTTTCTTTTCCATCATACTCCCCCTACCTCAAACTCTTCTTTATTAAAAACTTTCTTTGGATTTTCTTTATAAAATGTATAAGTATAGCTAGAATCATGATTGAACTGAACAATAACTTCCCTTGAATTTTCAATATTTACATCTTTAAAAGCTTCTTCATTACTATCAGGATATAGTCCCTCAGGAAATTTCAATTTAACCCTTCCATTATAGTCAACCGTCTTAACTGTCAAAAACACAACTGTGCTATCAACATTATCATTAACTTCATAATTAATAGTATTATCACTCTCAGTAATAAAAAAAGTACCTTCCAAAATTCTTAAATATGGCTTAGAAGTAGTTGCTCTAACTCTATAAGTACCACTACTTAAGTTATTAAATACAATTTCTTTACTATTAATAGCATTTCCAGATAATTTTCCATCAATCTGATTTACTTTATTAGAAGAACCATCCCCATTTATTTTATCAATGACAACAGAATAATTTATATCAACTTCAGTATGTCTAAGCTTATCAATATTATTTGAAATATTGACTTTAATTTCATTCAATCCTCTCTGATATTTATAAGTTTTCCCACCTTCGACCAATAAATCACTTGAAAAATAAAAATTTTCCGCTACATATAATGAATCTTTTTGAGAATTCTTTAAATATCTAGCCAATACAAAACTAGCTGTAGTAAAACTAATCAATGCTATAAAATATATTATTAAAATCTTCTTCTTCATATCACACCTCTAATCAACTTGTACTACTCTAAAATCTATCGTAAAATAATCAATTTCAAAAGCATTATCAGCACTAGAACTGTCAGAAGGCCATTCTATTTTCAGATAATATTTCTTAGTTTGATTTTTTCCTGCTTCAAATTTAAAATCCTCATTTGTATAAACTTTATCACTTATATGAATTAATTCAGTACAATCCTTATCCTTATATAAATTAATATTTAAAGGTAAATTCTTTCCGTATTTTCTATTAATATATATAGTAAATTCTTGAGAAACTTCACAAAC
>ERZ773099.2698-NODE-2698-length-12000-cov-10.860611_pt1 | contig 12000 bp, 16 predicted proteins | sample MGYA00511120_ERZ773099 | MGnify/ENA primary metagenome ERZ773099 (study PRJEB29015, sample SAMEA2738012) | human oral metagenome | biome: human oral; feature: human-associated habitat; material: dental | place: China | collected 2104 ... | reverse complement strand
ACTATATTTTCATCACCAAGATATATAGCTCCACTATCTGGTGAAATAAAACCAGCTATCATTCTTAAAAGTGTGGTTTTACCACAACCTGATGGACCTATTATAGAAAAAAATTCTCCTTGCTCTATCTTTAAATTAATGTCTTTCAAAATTTGAACTCCATCAAAACTTTTATTTACATTAACTATATTTATATCTTTTTTTTCCAATTTTCTTTGTACCTCCCAAATTCTTAAATTACCATATTTCTATTATTTTATCATTAAATCCTAATATTTTCAATCATTCATTACAGTCTAATAAAAATAGGTTAGTTTTAATTTTTCTTGAAAAGATAATTAAATAACTTTTAAATGAAACTACTGCGACGTCCATAAATGTTTGGAGAGCCTTTGTGGAGCTCAAAAAACATTTATGGCTAATCATTTTCTTCTTCAATTAAATAATTCATTTGTTGCCAGTCATAATAATCTATTAATTTATAAGGAATTGTATTATTTTTATAAGCAATAGCAATAATTTCGTCAGCTCCCACTTTATATACTATGTGATGTTCTTCAAAGTCATCTAAAAGCATTTCTTCATATTCTTTATATTTTCCAGATTTTTTTAATTCATCTGTAATTTTTTTAATTTCTTCTTGTGTCAATCTTTCCATAATTTTCACCTCATTTTATATTCATATATTTTCTATATAGTATAGTATAAATAGATTAATTGCAAATAAAAAATAAATATATTAATTGGCTTATTTTTTCATAATTAAAGATAATATTTTTACCATAAATTTTATTGACAAAGCAAAAAAAAAACTGTACTCTTATAATATAGATGAAAATATTAAAATTTATGTATAAATGAGAAAGGATTGATGATATGAAAAGTAAGACTGTGGAAATAGTAAATGAAACTGGTTTACACACAAGACCTGGAAATGAGTTTGTAAGTTTGGCAAAGACATTCTCTTCACAAATAAGTGTAGAAAATGAAGCAGGAGTAAAAGTTAATGGAACTTCACTGTTAAAATTACTTTCATTAGGAATTAAAAAAGGAAGTAAAATAACTGTATATGCTGATGGTGAAGATGAAAATGAAGCAGTTGATAAATTATCATCTCTTCTTGAAAACTTAAAAGATTAATTTTGTAAGAGTTGTTACTAATGTGAATATTTAAAAATAGTTTGTTACTAGCCAAATTTTAATTTATTAGTTTTGTAATTTGGAATATAACTTACTTATTTTTAATTATATTCTATTATATAGTAACAACTCTTTTTTGCTAGAAGGAGAGTGGCATTTATGAAAATAAAAGGGATTCCAGCTTCACCTGGAATAGCAATAGGAAAGACATTTTTATATAAAGAAAATAAATTAGCAATAGTTGAAAAATCTAATTTATCAAAAGAAGAAGAAATTGAAAGATTAGTAAAAGGTAGAGAAATTGCTAAAAAGCAATTAGAAGAAATAAAAGAAAATACTCTAAAAAAATTGGGGAAAGATAAGGCTGATATATTTGAGGGACACATCACTTTATTAGAAGATGAAGAATTATTTTCTGAAATTAATTCAAAAATTTCTCAAAAAAAATGTACTGCTGAATATGCTTTAAATGAGGCTATTGATGAATATGCAACTATGCTTGCAAATTTAGAAGATACCTATTTTAAAGAAAGAGCAGGAGATTTAAGAGATATTGGAAAAAGATGGCTATATGGTGTTATGAATGAGCAGATAGTTGATCTTTCTAAATTAGGATCTGAAACAATCATTGTAGCAAAAGAATTAAATCCATCTGATACTGCACAAATAAATTTAGATAATGTTTTAGCATTTGTAACAGAAATAGGTGGAAAAACTGCACATTCATCTATTATGGCAAGGTCATTAGAATTACCAGCTGTTGTTGGAGTAGGGGTAGTTTTAGATGAATTAGAAGATAATCAAATTTTAATAGTTGATGCTATAAAAGGAGAAGTAATTGTTTCTCCTGATACAGAAACTTTAAAAATATATAAGGAAAAAAGAGAGAAGTTTTTAAAAGAAAAAGAAGAATTAAAGGCTTTAAAAGATAAAGAAGCTATTTCAAAAGATGGAATAAAAGTTGATGTTTGGGGGAATATTGGTTCTCCTAATGATGTAAAAGGAATTATTTCAAATGGTGGTTTTGGAGTAGGACTTTATAGAACAGAATTTTTATTTATGGAGAAAGATAGTTTTCCAACAGAAGATGAACAATTTGAAGCATATAAAATAGTTGCAGAAGAATTAAAAGGCTATCCTGTTACCATAAGAACTATGGATATAGGTGGAGATAAATCACTTCCATATATGGAACTTCCAAAGGAGGAAAATCCATTTTTAGGTTGGAGGGCAATAAGAGTTTGCTTAGATAGACAAGAAATTTTAAGAACTCAATTTAAAGCACTTTTAAGAGCTTCAAAATACGGAAAAATAAAAATAATGCTTCCAATGATAATGGATATTGTAGAAGTAAGAAAGGCAAAAGCTATACTTGAAGAATGTAAAAAGGAATTACAAGAAAAAGGAGTAGATTTTGATAAAAATATTATGCTTGGAATAATGGTAGAAACACCTTCTGTTGCATTTAGAGCAAAATATTTTGCAAAAGAATGTGATTTCTTCTCAATAGGAACTAATGATTTAACTCAATATACTTTGGCAGTTGACAGAGGAAATGAAAAAATTGCAAATTTATATGATACATATAATCCAGGTGTACTACAAGCTATAAAAATGTTAATTGATGGAGCACACGAAGGTGGAATAAGAATTTCAATGTGTGGAGAGTTTGCAGGAGATGAAAATGCAGTAGCAATCCTATTTGGAATGGGACTAGATGCATTTTCAATGTCAGGAATTTCTATACCAAGAGTTAAAAGGATTATAATAAAATTAGATAGAAAAAAATGTGAAAATTTAGTTGAAAGAATTTTAACTTTATCAACTGCTTCTGAAATTAAAGAAGAAGTTAAAAAATTTATGGAAAAAATATAAAAAAATAATATTTTTAATATATGAAAAACACAATAATTATTCAGATTTTAAATATTTAGAGGTTGTTCTATTTATTTGAAAAACAAAAAAAGTTTTAAAATTAGATACTTATTTTAGGAAATATACAAAAAAACAAAAAATAAAATATATATGTAAATATAATCATTTTTTAAAAAACTCTTGATTTTTATTAAAAAGTGATGTATTATAGCAAAAGAAAATCAAGGAGGGATCAACAATGAAAAAATTTGCAATGTTAGCACTAGCTATGAGTTTATTCTTAGTAGCTTGTGGAGAAAAGAAAGAAGAAGAAAAACCAGCTGAACAACCTGCTGCAGAAGCAACAATGGAAACAACTGAAGCTGCTATGGAAGCTAAAACATTTTCAGTTAAAACTGAAGATGGAAAGGAATTCACATTAGTAGTTGCTGATGATGGAAGTACTGCAACTTTAACTGATGCAGACGGAAAAGCAACTGAGTTAAAAAATGCTGAAACTGCATCTGGTGAAAGATATGCAGATGATGCTGGAAATGAAGTTGCTATGAAAGGTTCAGAAGGAGTTTTAACTCTTGGAGACCTTAAAGAAGTGCCAGTAACTGTTGAAGCAAAATAGTTTAAAAAGTGGTTAAAAATAAAAGCAGGAGTTTTTCCTGCTTTTTTTCTTTTAAAAAATATTGATAACAGGCACTTCATAGGGATGTACTTTTTTAACTAAATAGTAGGCTAAATCTGTAAATTCCTTTTTTACTCTAAATTTCATCAATTTTTCTTTTTCAACACTTTCTTTTCCAACCTCGCCTATAAATGCCTTAGCACCTTCAAGAGTTGTCCAATGTCCTTCAACATCTATTAAAGCATAGACATCAGTATAATTTCCCTCTTTTAATAGATTATATCTTGATAGAACTTTAACTATACCTTTAACATAATTTTTAGGAACAAAAACTTCAAAACAAGTAAAATTATCTTCTTTAAATTTTAAATCAGAAGAAATTAAATTATCATCTTCATAATCTAATGTTAGATAGAAAAAAGGAGTATCTTTATTAAGCAAATCTAAAAATATTTTATCACCTTCCCAAAGGTTAAGATTATAAATTTTAGATTTATCTATCCATTTTAAATCTCCCTCAGAACATTCTTGAACTTTACCAGAGAAATTTTTAGAAGTATAAAGATACATATAAAGAGGTTCATCATCATTGAAATTAAAAATTACTATTCCTCTATGGACATAATTAATTAAAGTTAAACCAGTTTCTTCTTTAACTTCTCTAAGTAAACACTGCTCAGGTGTTTCATTTTTTTCTAATTTCCCTCCAACACCTAGCCACTTATTTTTATTAATATCATTTTCTTTTTTAGTCCTATGTAACATAAGATATTTATTATCTTTCTCTAAATAACATAAGGTTGTAATCATATTCTCTCCTATTTTTCTATACCTTTTCTTGACATAATACCCTTTTGGAAATAGTGTTTAACCTCTCTCATTTCGGTTACTAAGTCTGCCATTTCAATGAGTTCATCTGGGGCATTTCTTCCTGTTAAAATAAGCTCTGTTGTTTCAGGTTTATTTTTAATTAAAAATTTTATTTCATCAACAGATATTAAATCATACCTCAATGTTCCTAAAATTTCATCAGCTATGACTATATCATATTTTCCCCTTAAAAGAGCATTTTTTAAACTTTCATAACCCTCTCTCATAAGTTTTTTATCTTCATCAGTAACAAACTCCTTATTTTTAATAAAAACGCCTCTACCGTATCTTTCATGGGTAACAGTTTCAAATTTTTTTAATGTGTGTAGTTCTCCATAATCTCTACCTTTTAAAAATTGACAGAGAAATATTTTAAAATTGTGTCCAACTGCTCTTGTTAAAAGTCCAAGTGCAGCAGTAGTTTTTCCTTTACCATTTCCAGTATATATTTGAGTATATCCTTTTTCCATATATTTTCCTTTCAATTCAATTCCCTTGTAACATTATTAATCCATTTTTTACTTCTATATCTCCAAATAATAAGTGGTTGTTTAATAATTTCATCTGACATTATCAAAAGATAAATTATTTTTGTAGGTAAATTTAAATAGAAAGCTGCAAAAGCTGAAATTAAAACTGAACCACACCAAAGAGGTAAAATATCTGCAATTAATGCAAATTTTGTATCTCCACCTGCTCTAAATACTCCTACAATTAAAACTGCTGAAATACTTTGTAAAGGTATGTAGTAGAATAAAATATTTAAAGTAAAATTCAAATAATTTTCTACTTCTATATTTAAAGAAAATTTTTTTATAATAAAAGGCTTTGCAATTAAGAGTAAGGCAACACCTAATAAGCTTGAAAGAAAAGAATATAGTAAAAGTTTTTTAGAATAAATCTCTGCTGTGTGAAAATCTTTTTTACCAATTTCTTTTCCAACCATAATTGCTGCTGTATTTGCAAGTCCAAAGGCAAAAACCATTGCCAGTTGCCTTACAACAGAAGTTATAGAATTAGCAGCAACAATAGAATTCCCTAACCTACCTAAAATAGCAACTCCTGTTGCTGTTCCACTTGCCCATAGGAGTTCATTCATCATAGTTGGAGAGGAGTATTTTAGAAAATCTTTTTTTAAAATAGGATCTAAACTTTTTATATATTTCCATTTTATAGAAACAAAATGATGATTTTTAGAATTATAGTAAAAAACAATTCCTAGTTCAATAAGTCTTGCAATAAGAGTACCTATTGCAGCTCCTCTTATTCCTAATTTAGGGAAGCCAAAATTTCCAAAAATTAGAAGATAGTTAATTATAAAGTTGCTAACAAATGAAGTTGCATAAGTAACTGTTGATATAACAACTCTTTCAACACTTCTCATAGTAACTAAGTAGACAATAGATATAGAAGTTGTTAAATATGAAAAACTAACTATTTTTAAGTATTTTATTCCTTCTAAAATTGTACTTTTATCATTAGTAAACAATCTCATAGCATTTTTTGAAAAGAAAAAGGCAAATACAAAGAAAAATAAACTTAAAGTAAAAGCAACTTTTATACTGATAGCCATAACTTTTTCTATGGATTTTATATCTTTCTTTCCCCAATATTGTGCAGTTAGAACAGTTGCACCAGAACCTATACCAAACAATAATAAAATTAAAATAAATTGTATTTGACTTGCAAGTGAGGAAGCTGATAAAGTAACTTCACTATATCTTCCAAGCATTATAACATCGGTACTTGATATGGCAACATTGATTAAATTTTGTATTGCCATAGGTAGTAAAAAAGCAAGTACAGTTTTCCTAAAAGAAGTTTTGTCTAACATCTTTCCCTCTCCAATAGGACTACACAATAGGATTTAACACCACTTTCATTACCAGTGAAACCTAATTTTTCCTCTGTCTTAGCCTTTACATTTATAAGTTCAGGGTCAATTTCTAAAATCTTTCCAATGTTATCTCTAATATCGTCTATATATGGTCTTAATTTAGGCTTTTGTATTACTATAATAGTATCCAAATTTACTATTTTATAATTTTTTTCTTTCATAATATTGTTTATTTTTTTTAATAAAATAGCACTATCAATATCTTTTAAATTTTTATCATTATCTGGGAAATGTAGTCCTATATCTCCCAAACCTAATGCTCCAATTATTGCATCAGTTATTGCATGTAAAAGTACATCTCCATCAGAGTGTCCTAGAACTCCTTTTGTGTGAGGAACTTCTACACCACCTAACATCAATCTTCTACCTTCAACTAATCTATGAACATCATAACCATTACCTATTCTTAACATTCACAAGTCCCTCCTATGTTATATATACTGTTATAAGTAGAAATCAATTCCTTTTCACTAACAGTAGAAGTACCAATTTTTCCAACTACTATTCCCCCTGCTGCATTGGCTATCTTTGCTGCTTCTTCCCAAGTTGCCCCAGCAGCTCTTGCCAAAGTAAAAACTGAAATAACTGTGTCCCCTGCACCTGTTACATCATAGACTTCCTTTGCATAAGTAGGAATATTGTGAATTCCACCATCATATAAAGTCATTCCTTCTTCACTTCTTGTAATTAAAACAGTATCTAATTTATATTGTTCTTTTAATTTTTTTCCAACTATATCAATATCTTCTCTTGAATTAGCATCTACAGCTAAGTAAGCTTCCTTTTTATTTGGAGTAATAGAAGATGCTCCCACAAAGTTAGTAATATTACTTGGTTTAGGGTCAACTGTAACTATCACATTATTTTCCCTACAAAGATTTATTATTTTTTGTGAAAGAGATTTTGTTAAAAGTCCCTTATTATAGTCAGATAAAATAATTGCATCTAAGTCTTTTATATGACTTTTAAGATTTTCTATTATTATATTTTCTTCTTCTTCATTGATAGAGAATTCTTCTTCCCAGTCAAGTCTTAAAAGTTGTTGATGACCTGCTATAACTCTTCTTTTTACTATAGTAGGACGATTGTCAGCCTTTAAAATTAAATTACAATCAACATTTTTAGGAAAGGCATTAATAAGTTTTTCAGCATTACTATCATTTCCAACAAGTCCTCCACAATAAACATTTGCTCCTAGTGCAGCAAGGTTATTGATAACATTGGCAGCTCCTCCTAAAACAAATTTTTCTTCTGTTACTTTAACAACAGGAACAGGTGCTTCAGGTGAAATTCTTTCCACTTTTCCCATAATATATTCATCTAACATTAAATCTCCAATAACAGCTATTTTAATATTTTTAAAATTTTCTATTAACTTTCTAATCATAACTAGAACTCCCTTCTATATTCAATTTGTATTAATTATCATTTACCTTTTTATTATAACATAAAATACAAAACTTGAAATATTAGTAAAATAAAAAAATTTATGATAGAATTTAAAAAAATATTTTAGGGAGAGTGAGTTATGAAAAAAATTATATTAGCAATATTTTTAACATTAGGAGTTCTATCTTTTGCTTCACCTGAGAGTCTACCTGAGTATGTGAACAAAGAAAAGTTTCAAGAAAATGGTTATCATATAAGGGTAAACAAGGTAGATACATTTACAATAGTTAAAAGAATAGAAGAAACAGTTGAATCTGTAGTTATAAAATATAATTTAGATAATAGAGAAAATTCTATTAAAAAAGCATTAGACGAGATAGATCCAAAAGTTGTTCCCAAAAATTTTAAACTTTTATATTCAAATGAAAATGAAAAAGCTTATATTAAAAGCTATTTATCTGAGGGCATGTATATAAATATTTATGTTGCTAAAAATTCTAAAAATGAAAACTGCTATCCTATTGTCTCAATTGTCACACCTAGAAAATTTTCAGAAAAAGAAATAGAAGAAGCTACTGAAAGTTTTTTAAATGAAGCAGAAAGTTATTTAAAATAAAGATATCCCTACTATTACTTTCCTTGTAATAGTAGGGACTTTTTTATGCAGAAATACACTCCATATTCATTTTACATTCATTTAATATTCACTTTTTTATTATAACATAGATTGCTAAACTTAAAATGTTTTTTGGGAGGACAATATGAAAAAAATTATATTAGGATTATTCTTAATTTTAGCTACATTAACTTTTGCTGGTCCTAATTTTGTTGATGTAAATAAAATCAAACAAAATTCTTATGAAATTCTTGACAATGATGATGACTTTTTTACATTTATAAAATCTACTGATGAAGCTGGAATATCTGTAGCTTTTAGTATTATAGAAGGTGTTAATTCTAAAGAAGTTAGTGAGATGGTTAAAGAAACTGCTCCAAATAGTCAAAAGTTTTTAAACTCTATTAATAATAAGAGAGCTTATGTAAATAAATTTTCTGATAAAGAAAATGGTGGTTTTACATATAGTTTTGTTGCTAAAAATTCAAAAATAAAAGATTGTTATATCTCTATTTTATATGTTACTGATACTGAACTATCTTCTGTGGAATTAAATAATGCTGTGAACAAAATTCTCAATGAGGTTGAAAGCTATTTAAAATAGTGATAAAATATACAAATCATAAAATAAATTTAAAATAGGAGAGAATTATGAAAAAAATTATATTAGGGTTATTTTTAATATTAGGAGCAATGTCTTTTGCTGTACCTAAAAATTTAGATGCTGACAAAGTAAAAAAAGCTGGTTATGAAATTAGTAGAGATGAGGACTCAGCTGTAATTTTTGGAAAATCAACTGATGCTGCTGGAATTACTGTTGCTCTTTTTATAGGAGACACTAGTGCTAAAGATGTTAATGATTCTATAAAAGCTACTGCACCTAAATCTCAAAAATTCTTATCATCTAGAGAAACTAAAAAAGCTTATATCTCTAAATACAAAGATAATGAATACAATGGATTTACTTATAGCTTTGTTGCTAAAAATTCAAAATCAAAAGGTACTATTATCTCTGTTCTATACATGACAGATAAAGCATTAAAAGATGCTGAATTAGATAAAGTTATTGATCAAACTTTAAATGAAATTGAATCTTTCTTAAAATAAAATATATGTATAGGAGAACTTTATGAAAAAAATTATACTAGGATTATTTTTAATTTTAGGAACTATATCTTTTGCTGTACCTGATTTTGTAAATTTAAAAAATATAGAAAATGCTGGTTATACTATTAATAAAGATGAAGATAATCACTTCTCATTTTCGATGTCAGATCAAGAATCTATTTTGACAATAGCATTTTTAAAAACAGATTTAGATCCAAAAGTACTTAATGACAATGTAAGATATAAACTTTCTAATAAGATAAAATTCTTAACTGAATTAGAAAATAACAAAGCTTATGTAACTGAATATAAAACAGATAAGTCTTATGTATATATTATTATTCCTAAAAAGCAAAAGGTAAAAAATTATTCTGTTCGTGCTGAGTATTATTATGTTGACAGATTACCAAAAGATGCTGTGGATCGTTCTGTTAATATCATTTTAAAAGAAATTGATAGTGCTATAAAATAAAGGAGGAAATTTATGAAAAAATTTATATTAGGATTATTTTTAATTTTAGGAGCTGTATCTTTTGCTGTGCCTAAATTCATAGATACTGTAAAGTTAAAAAATAATGGTTTTGGTATTCTCCAAGATGAAGAAGATATATTTACAATTGGTTCAGCTAATAAAGAATCAGCATTAATAGTATCATATTATCTAACAGATAAAAATTCAAAAGAACTAAGTGATGCTATAAAAGCTGATGCACCTGCTGATGAAGCTAAATTTATAGTTGCTATTAATAATGATCAAGCTTATATTAATGAATTTCAAAATGCAGATTTTTACTCATATGTTGTTGTACCTAAAAATCAAAAATTAGGAAAATACAAAATTTATGCTACTTATGCAACACCTAAAAGAATGCCAAAAGATGCTATAAACTCAACAGTTAAATCTGTTATAAATGAAGCTGAAGGACTTATAAAATAACAAAAGATATAAATAGAGGAGAATTTATGAAAAAATTTATACTAGGATTATTTTTAATTTTAGGAGCTGTATCTTTTACTGCACCTAAATTTGTAGATATGGCAAAAGTAAAAAATGCTGGTTATGTAATCAAAAATGAAAGAGAAGATATACTTACAATGGCAACATCAGATAATGATTCAGCAATAATAATATCATTTTCTACAATAAATATGAGTTCTAAAGAAATAAGTGATTTACTAAAATCTAATGCATTACGTAATAGTGAAAATTTTATAGCTACACTTGATAACAATAGAGCTTATATAAATGAATTTGAAGCACAAGGTTTCTATTCATATATGATTGTTCCTAAGAAAGAAAAAGTAAAGAATCAACATACTTATGCTACTTATGTATCATCAAAAAAACTTAGCAAAAATGATCTTTCTAAAATTACTAATGCAATTTTAGATGAAGCAGAAAGTTATATAAAATAACTGAAATAGATGAGGAGAATTTTATGAAAAAATTTATACTAGGATTATTTCTAATTTTAGGAGCTGTATCTTTTGCTGTACCTAATTATGTAAACACAACAAAAATAAAAAATGCTGGTTATGAAATTACAGGAGATGATGAAGATTTATTTTCATTTGGAAAATCAACTAAAGAGGTAGGAATATCAGTAGCATTTTATCCAGTGCCAAATCAAAGTGTAGCACCAAAAGCTATAAGTGAAGCAGTAAAAGCTTCTGCACCTGATGAAGTAAAATTTATGTCTTCTCTTGACAATAAAAGAGCTTATGTTCTAAAATTTAAAGATGGAGAAATATATACATATAATTTTGTACCAAAAAATCAAAAAATAAAAGCTTGTCATATTTCAGTTTTGTATATGACAGATAAAGATTTATCAGGAGCAAATTTAGATAAAGTTGTAAATAGTGTATTAAATGAGGCAGAAAGTTTTTTAAAATAGTAAAATAATTTTTTAGGGAGAAAAGGGGGTCATTATTATGAAAAAAATAGTTTTTGGTTTATTTTTACTTTTGGTAGCTTCTTCTTATGCAGTACCAAGTTTTGTAAATTCTAAGAGAGCAGAAGAAAAAGGATATAAGATTGTGCAAGATACAGAAGGAACAATATCAATTCAAAAGGTTGATGATGAAAGTGCAACAACAATTTCTTATTGGTATGGAGTTAAAGATCCTGATGTAGCAGAATTGAATAAAATTTTAAAAGAAGATGCTGTGACAGATTTACAAAGCAAGGGTTCTCTAAAAATGGGAAAGGCTTATGTAGAAAAATATACTGATGGAGAAAATTTTATGTATACTCTTGTATTTAAAAATGCAAAACCAGCAGATGTTTTAACATCAGTTGCATATTATACAAAAAAAGAGATTCCTAAAAATGAGTTAAATAAATATGTAGATAAGTTACTTGCAGAATCTGAAAAATATATCAAATAAAAGTAAAAGGACTGTTACAAATGAATGTAGCAGTCCTTTTTATTATTATAAGGTTGGTATGATAACATCTTAAAAAACTTTTATAAATTTATTTTGTTT
>ERZ773099.2688-NODE-2688-length-12033-cov-35.018868_pt1 | contig 12033 bp, 9 predicted proteins | sample MGYA00511120_ERZ773099 | MGnify/ENA primary metagenome ERZ773099 (study PRJEB29015, sample SAMEA2738012) | human oral metagenome | biome: human oral; feature: human-associated habitat; material: dental | place: China | collected 2104 ... | reverse complement strand
TCACTGCAGAAGACACCAGCAAGTCAGCTGAACGCAGCAAAGGATGCTGGCAAAGCTCCTGAGCCTGCAGTCTGCCTTGCTCAGACAAGGACGCCAAATCTAGACCAAAGCCAGTATAAGAGCGTTCTTCTAACTCACTATAATCGGGCGCACCGTGGCGCACAAAGATGACCTTCATCTTAATGCCCCGTCGATCCAAAGCCACCTGTTCGCACGCCATCGGCCTCATCTCCATCCGCAATCAAAAATGGTGCGAAAACAGCTTGCACAATGCGGTCACCCACTTCCAGTACAACCTCTTGGTCTGTGATATTTTGCATCTGAGCAAAGATATGCCCTTCATTTCCATGATTGCCGTAGTAGTCGCCGTCAATAACCCCAACGGAGTTAATCAAGACCAAGCCTTTTTTACGAGGATTAGACGAGCGGTCATAGAGATAAAGCACCTCGCTCGGCTGCATATAGGCCTTGACACCCGTCGGAACTAGCTTAATCTCCCCCGGCGCAATGACGGTGCGCTCTGCCACTTTCAAGTCATAACCAGCTGCGTGAGCCGTCTCTCTCTTGGGAAGCAAATCTTCATTTGGAAAGCTGGAAACCAGCTCGAATCCACGAATTTTCATACATTTCTCTTTTCTATTTTTGCTGTCCCTATTATACTAAATTCGCAAAAAACAAGCAAAAAAACCGCCAATTGGGCGGTTCTTATAGGGAGATTATTATGAAAAAGAAAAGTTTTAGGATTTCTAAACAAAGTTAGGAGGTCTTTGTTTATGGTCTTAGTATAGAACACTTATCTTAAATTTTCCTAAAAGTAACTTAAAAAAATGAAATAATTTTTTACAACTCTTGCAAGAGGTACTGAAACAGCTCCAAATTGCCCTTTTCTTCGTTTATTAAAAACTCCGGATGCCATTGAAGACCGATGATACGATGATTGTCAACCGATTCAATCGCTTCGATGGTATTGTCTCTCGGGTCAAAAGCTGTCGCGCGGAAATTAGGTGCCAAGTCCTTGATGCTTTGGCGATGAACCGAATTAATCTGGCTAGCCTGACCAAACAAACGCTCCACAACGCTGTCTTTCTCCGTGCGAATGGAGTGCGAAGTACCAAATGGCAAGCCCTGCCAGTGATTATCAATGTGCTGATTGAGAGTGCCGCCAAAAGCAACATTTACCAACTGCAAACCGCGGCAAATAGCCATAACTGGTTTGTTTTGGCGCAGAGCTTCTTTCAAGAGTGCCAACTCAAACTCATCGCGAACAATATTGTAGTCGTCACTATCGATGGTCTTTTCTTCCCCATAAAACTGCGGGTGAACATTTTGCCCGCCTGACAAAATCAGCTTGTCAATCGTTTCCACATAATCCTGAACTAAACTTTTATCCCCAACGGGAACCACCATCGGCAGGCCACCAACCATTCGTACGCCGTCCACAAACTTGCGTGAAACAGAGGTGTGAATATTTTGTCCAGCTTCATCAACTGGACAAAGATTGGCTGAAATTCCAACAATTGTTCTGCACATACCGTAATTCCCCCTTATTTTGATATAGTATATCTTACCACGCCTTTTCTCAATCGTCCAATAGATTTTTTTAAAGCGGGTTATAAAAAATTTTTATCAAAGACTCGGTAATCCTCTCAAATAAAAAAACTCTCGGATGCACTACAAGCACAAACGAGAGTTTGAAAATATATCTTTACTTCCTACTCAAACACAAACTGGTTATGATAAAGTTCTGAATAGAAGCCGCCGAGTTTGAGGAGTTGATGGTGATTCCCCTGTTCGATGACCTCTCCGTCTTTGAGGACAATAATCTGGTCAGCATTGAGAATCGTCTTGAGGCGGTGAGCAATGACAAAGCTAGTTCGACCAGCTACAATGGCTTCCATGGCCTGCTGAATCTTGCTCTCTGTTACCGTATCAACATTGGAAGTCGCTTCATCCAAAATCAAGACTTGCGGGTCTGTCAGCAGGGTTCTGGCAATGGAAATCAGCTGCTTCTGTCCAGTTGAGAAGATATTCTGGTCATCATCCACCAGAGTATCGTATTTGTCTGGCAGACTTTCAATATAGTCATGGATATGGGTCGCACGCGCAGCCGTTTCGACCATTTCCTGACTAGCATCCTGAACACCGAAGCGGATATTGTCCCGAATCGTGCCGCTAAAGAGCACCGAATCCTGCAAGACAATCCCCACATGGCTCCGTAAGCTATCCAGCTCATAGTTCCGAATGTCGCGACCGTCAAACTCAATGCTGCCACTATCCACATCATAAAAGCGGTTTAGGAGGTTCATAATCGTCGTCTTTCCTGAGCCAGTCGGGCCAACAACAGCCGTCATCTTGCCCTTGGGTGCTGAAATGCTGACATCTTTTAAAATCGGCTTACCTTTCAGATAAGAGAAATCAACATTCTTGATCTCGACTCCTTCTTTAAGCTCTGTGAAAGCAGGGGCATTTTCAGACCGAACCTCTTCTGGTGCTTCAAACATTTCTTGGATCCGATCAGCGCCAGTAAAAGCAAGCTGTAAGCTCCCCCAACTGGCAGCAATCTGTATGATAGGCTGGTAGTACTGCTGAGAAAATTGAGAATAGGTTGTAATCAATCCGATCGCAACCGCAGTACCAATACTCGAATCATTCAGCAACATAGCCGAACCTACAAAAATCACAATCGCGGTGTTGATAAGACTCAGCCCATTCATAACCGGAAATAGCAGCCCTGAGCAGGCACGACCTTTAAAAGTTGCCGAACGAACCCTATCATTTTGGGCGACAAAGCCTTTAATCACTTCCTCCTGCATGCCTTGAACAATCACAGCCTTCTGGCCCGAAATTGTCTCATCCATATAAGCATTCAGTTTCCCGACCTCTTTTTGCTGGAGGTCTGTATATTTACGAGCCAGCCTGACAATCATTATCAAGACAAGAAGGGCAACAGGTGTGCTGGCTACGGTCACCCAAGCCAAGCTTGCATTTTGGGCAAACATAATCACAACTAGAGCAATATAAAGAAAGATGTTTCTCATCACCTGAATCATGCTCTCATTCAAAGCCTGAAGAATATTATCCAAATCACTGGTAAAGCGCGAGAGGATATCTCCATCCTGATGACGGTCAAAGAAAGAGACCGTCAGCTTAGCTAACTTCCCAAAAAGGCCCTTTCTCATTTCATTGGTCGAATGAGAAATGACGCGAGACATCAGGGTCATATAGATCATGCTGGAAAGAGACAGACACAAAAAAGTGAAAAACAAGTTCCACATAATGCCTCCAAATACAGTAAGAATCCTTTCTGTATTCTGATTATCGGCGAAAGCGGAGCCCAGCTCAACAAGATTCTGAACGACCTGACCAACGTAAATCGGAAAAAGAACTTGAAGCACTGTGGACAGGAGAATCATGAGGATAACTATTACAAATGACAGTTTGTAGTGTTTAAAATACTGCCAGAAAAATTTCATCGTCCGCATCTTAATCCTCCTTTCCTTTTTGCGTTTCGTAGATTTCACGGTAAATCTTATTTGTCGCAACTAATTCAGAATGGGTACCCTGACCAATCAACCGCCCTTGGTCTAAAACTAAAATTTTATCTGCATGGAGTACCGAACTGATTTTTTGGGCGATAATAATCGTTGTTGTACCTTTTAGCTCTTTATTCAGAGCTTCCTGAACCAGCTTTTCAGATTTGGCATCCAATGCCGAGGTGGAATCATCTAGAATGAGGATATTGGGATTATTGACAACTCCGCGAGCAATCGATATCCGCTGTTTTTGCCCACCAGAGAAATTATTCCCACGCTCTTCAACTTCACTCTCAAAAGTATCTTCCATTCGGTTGATAAACTCACTAGCCTGAGCAATCTGAGCAGCTCGCTCCATCTCAGGCAGTGAAGCATTTAACTTCCCTTGACGTAGATTGTCTGCAATCGTTCCCTTGAATAGGATTGCTTTTTGCAAAACAATCGATACATTTTTACGAAGGGTACCCTGACTCAGGTCGCGCAAATCCTTGCCACCAATCATGATAGAACCCTCCTGTGGATCAAAGAGACGAGGAATGAGCTGAGCTAAGGTTGACTTTCCCGCCCCAGTCGCTCCGACAACACCAATCATTTGACCCGCTTGTACTTCAAAACTAATATCTTTGAGTATTGGTTCTTCGTCTGTCGGATAGGTGAAGGTCACATGCTCAAAAGTGAGGCTACCTTCTAGTTTTTCATCAGGAACATCCTTAAATACCATAGCTGGTGCTGTATCTAGAACTCCATTAATTCGGCGGATTGAAATCAGAGCCCGAGTTACTGTATTCCCCAAAAATCCAACCATAATAATCGTAAAGATAATCTGGTTTAAATAGCCAACAAAAGAAGCAATCGAGTTGACAATCTCAGGATCTGCTTGGACCATGCCTGAAAGAGCCCAGACTGCTAAAAATACTGCTCCATATCCAACAAACATCATAATCGGCTCGACAATAGAAAAAGCATAGCCAATGAAAAGATTTTGCGAAAGCAAATCATCAGAAACCTGGCTAAATTTTTTAAATTGCTCCTGCTCTTGAACAAAGGATTTGACTACACGTACACCGCGCAGGTTTTCCTTCGCAATACTATTCATCTTTTCTAAGAGAACTTGAAATTTCCTAAAACGAGGTCCCATCAAACCCATCATTAAAGCAGTCAATCCCGATACCAGCACAATTAATAGGACAATGATCCACCATAGTGATGGTAGGGTCATCAAAGCCAAGATGACTGAGCCAATGAACAGCAAGGGCAAATGGAATAGAATCTGAAAAACCATCATCACCAAATTTTGCACTTGGTTGATATCATTCGTCATCCGAACAACAAGATTTCCTGCATTGAATTTCTCAATATTGGCATAAGAAAAGGTTTGAATTTTACGGAAAGTTGCTTCCCGAAGGTCAGAGGAAACGGCCTGAGCAATATAGGCCGCTATGATGACATTGATGCCTCCAGCAACCAAACCAACTATTCCTATCCCAATCAGCCAGGCTCCTGTACTGGAAATTGTCTGTCCGCTGTTTGACTGGAGCGCATCTAATATACGTTTCAGCAGCCAAGGCTGGAGTAGCGAGCTGGCAATCATCAGGGCGGCCATTGTGATTGACCCAAGGACAAACCATTTATAGCGTGATAAGGTTTTAAAAAACATATTCCCTCCTGACTTTCTCTTACTTTTGCTTAGCTTTTTTACTATATCATAGATAAATACAATGTCAAGCAAGAAATTTCGTATATTATGTGGTAAAATAAAGTATAGAACTCTAAAACTGATTCCGCCCATTCTGGAGTCTTGAAGTAAGGAGAAAACATGGATAAACAACGAGTTGCTGTGATTGGACCCGGCTCTTGGGGAACCGCTCTATCACAAGTCCTTAATGACAACGGACACCAAGTCCGTATCTGGGGCAATATTGCAGAGCAGATTGACGAAATCAATAACCAGCATACAAACAAACGCTATTTCAAAGATGCCGTGCTGAGCGAAGAGATTAAGGCTTATCATGACTTAAAAGATGCTCTGGAGAACGCAGATGCTGTGCTTTTTGTAGTCCCGACCAAAGTGACCCGGCTGGTAGCTAAACAAGTTGCGCAAACCTTGGATCACAAGGTGAAAATCATGCACGCCTCCAAAGGATTGGAACCCAATACCCACCAACGGATTTCGGCTATTCTGGAAGAAGAAATCCCCGCAGAGCTGCGTAGCGAGATTGTCGTCGTTTCAGGTCCCAGCCATGCTGAGGAGACTATTGTCCGCGATATTACTCTGATTACCGCAGCCTCCAAGGATTTGGAAACAGCTAAGTATGTACAGGAACTCTTCAGCAACCACTACTTCCGCCTCTACACCAATACCGATGTCATCGGGGTAGAGACAGCCGGAGCACTGAAAAATATCATCGCAGTTGGAGCCGGAGCTCTCCACGGACTAGGCTATGGTGACAATGCCAAGGCTGCCATTATCACACGCGGTCTGGCTGAAATCACTCGACTGGGTGTCAAGCTTGGAGCCAGCCCTCTGACCTACAGCGGTCTTTCTGGTGTCGGTGACTTGATTGTCACAGGAACCTCTGTTCACTCTCGCAACTGGCGGGCCGGCGATGCGCTGGGTCGCGGCGAGAAATTAGCTGATATTGAAGCCAATATGGGCATGGTTATCGAAGGGATCTCTACCACCAAGGCTGCCTATGAACTAGCTCAAGAGCTAGATGTCTATATGCCCATCACTCAGGCCATCTACAAGGTTATTTATGATGGTCATGATATCAAAGATGCCATTCATGATATGATGAGCAATGAATTCAAAGCTGAAAATGAGTGGTCTTAATTCGCACTATTATTTTAAAGGAGAAACTTATGTCAAAAGTCAGAAAAGCAGTCATTCCTGCTGCCGGTCTCGGTACCCGCTTCTTGCCAGCTACGAAGGCTTTAGCCAAGGAAATGCTGCCCATCGTTGACAAACCAACTATTCAGTTTATCGTCGAGGAAGCCCTCAAGGCTGGAATCAAAGACATTCTGGTTGTCACAGGGAAGTCAAAACGCTCTATCGAAGACCACTTTGACTCCAACTTTGAGCTAGAATACAACCTTAAAGAAAAAGGCAAGAACGACTTGCTCAAGTTGGTGGATGAAACCACTGGTATCGGTCTACATTTCATCCGTCAGAGTCATCCGCGCGGGTTGGGAGATGCTGTTTTGCAAGCTAAGGCCTTTGTCGGAAATGAACCTTTCGTTGTCATGCTGGGTGATGATTTGATGGATATTACCAATGACAAGGCAGTACCGCTAACCAAGCAACTCATGGATGACTATGCAGCGACTCATGCCTCTACTATCGCTGTTATGAAGGTTCCACACAACGAAGTCTCTGCTTATGGAGTCATTGCTCCGCAAGGTGAGGGAGTCAATGGACTGTATAGCGTTGAAAAGTTTGTTGAAAAACCTGCACCAGAAGAAGCACCGAGTGACTTGGCGATTATCGGCCGCTATCTGCTGACACCAGAAATTTTTGAAATCCTAGAAAAACAAACTCCCGGCGCTGGCAATGAAATTCAACTGACTGATGCCATCGATACCCTCAACAAGACTCAGCGCGTTTTTGCCCGCGAATTTAAAGGCGACCGCTATGATGTTGGTGATAAGTTTGGCTTCATGAAAACTTCCATCGACTATGCTCTCAAGCATCCGCAAGTTAAAGATGATTTGAAGCAATACATTATTGATTTGGGAAAGAAATTAGACGGAGCAAAATCATCTGATAAGTAAAGAAATAGAGTTTAGAAATTGAACTGCACCCCAAAAGTTAGACACAAAATCTAACAATTGGGGTGCTTTTTATTATGAAATTAACCTCCGAAGATAAACTGCATATCTACTTCAAGAAACAACTTGACAGCCCTGATAAAAAAAGAACTCAGGAATTAGATTCAAGTAATGTATGATGTTCACAAAGGTAACCATTCTGATAATGGCATAATGGAAACCTTCTTTTGGTTTATGAAATCTGAAGGAGGGCTGGTTATGAAGATTCTTATCAAACACTAAAACGAGCTACTACCGCTTATATTTTTTACTACAACAATAAACGGAACAAAATGAAAAGGACTGAGTCCTGTGCAGTACAGGATCCAATCCTTTCAATAATGATTTGTCCAACTTTTGGAGGCAGGACACTTAGTAGCCTCTTTTTATTTTTCTAACAATTGCAGGTCCCATTAAGCTTTATGGTTTCTGCGTTTTTCTAAGTAAAAGACAAATCCAAGTGCGCTCAAAAGGACGCCTCCGATTACCCCTACCATGGACATCGTTTGACCAGTAGATGGCAATTTCTTGTCATTTTCCTTTTGCGTTACTTTTGGAGCTGATTTGTAAACAACACCATAAGCAGAGAAATGATTGGTCGTGAAGGTGACTTTTGTTTTATCTGCATTGAGAGTAAACTGGTAGTTTTCTAGCTTGCCATCTTCTCCAATTGCAGCAATTGCTTCAACTTCTTTGTTTGGATCAACTGGAATCGTTACGACTGTTGAGCTGATTTGATGAACAGGTCCATTTTGATTAGATAACTGAATGTCATAAGCTTTATAGTCTTTCCCTTTCAGCGCTGCTACATCACTCAAAACACCAACTACTAAACTAAAACCACCTTGAGCAAAATCTGGATTTTGCAAGATGACACCTGTGGCAGGATCTATTAAAATGTATGAGTTAGTTGGAAGGACTGGGCGACCATTTGTCGTTGGTACAGTCGGCTTTGGTCGATTTTTGCTTGGTTCTGTACTTGGCTCTGTCGGTTTCGGTTCGTCCTTGCTTGGGTCTGTACTTGGCTCTGTCGGCTTCGGCTCGTCCTTGCTTGGATCTGTACTTGGTTCTGTCGGCTTAGGCTCGTCCTTGTTTGGATCTGTACTTGGCTCTGTCGGTTTCGGTTCGTCCTTGCTTGGATCTGTACTTGGTTCAGTTGGCTTCGGTTCGTCCTTGCTTGGATCTGTACTTGGTTCAGTTGGCTTAGGCTCGTCCTTGCTTGGATCTGTACTTGGTTCTGTCGGCTTTGGCTCGTCCTTACTTGGTTCTGTACTTGGCTCTGTCGGCTTCGGCTCCTCCTTGCTTGGATCTGTACTTGGTTCTGTCGGCTTCGGTTCGTCCTTGCTTGGATCTGTACTTGGTTCTGTCGGTTTAGGCTCGTCTGTTGGATCCTTGTAATCATCCGGAAGTGAAGCTCGATACGGATCATCTGTTCTTCCAGCTTCTTTCAAGGTTACAGACAACTCTGCTTCATATTGTTTGAATTGCTTAAAGAGACGTTCAGAGCGTGCCAAAGCTTCTGTTGTTACCTGATCTTCTGCATCCTTAGCTGCTGCCTCATCAGCTTTTAAAGCTGCATATTTTGCGTCACTAACTTTCTGCTCAATCATTAACTGTTCTTCGAGCGCTTTCCAATGATTTTGGATAGATTTTCCAAAGAGATCTTGGTTGTTAATCGCCATTTGGTCAATGTGCCAAACAGTCCAATACCAAGAATTCGGATCATAGGTTTCTGTTCGAGGTTTAAAGGCTTGGTAAGTATCCTTCACATTCCCATAGAATGGAACGTACGGAGTATTCCGAGAAGGTCCCAAGCCTAGCCAGACAGTCCCACCAAATGTCTTTGGTAGATTTGGATTGATCTGATAAACATGGGCATCAATAACGTTTTCATTTCCAAGCGCATATTTATACTGATCTTGACGCACTTCATCCTTGCTTCCATCATCACCTTGTTTTTTAACTCCAATTTGATCATCTGGTACAAAGCGTCCATTCAAGTGTTCAAAACGGTTTCGTTGGAAAGCAAAGGCATCTTCCAAGGTATACTTCTTATTTGGATCACTTGGTGAGCGGAAAAGTTCGTACTCATCGTCTTCATACGTCACTTTTGCTTTTGGATCTAGCAAAGTAATCCCTGCATAGGTCCGAGAACGATCTCCTTCTGCATATTTAGCAGGTCCGTATGATTTGGCAATGTGGAAATTTCCGTCTTTATCTGTTTGATAATTTCCAGACTCTTTGGCTACTTTTTCAACATCTTTTGACGCAATGACATTTTCCGTATCTGTCAAATCTACATGGCCAAGATAATAGGTATTGGCAAATACTGCATATTTATCTTCTGGTACCTTCACGGCTACATATTGATGCCCAGAAAGGATTTCCATATACCAGGTCTCGTTTTGGTCTGCAAAGACCACAATATTGCCTTCAGCCGAACCCTTTTCCTCGATCACTTTTGCCAGTAATTCAACCCCTTCACGTGCTGTTTTCACACGAGGCAAAATCACGTCCAGCATGGCTGCTTCTGGAAGTCCATCCGCTTTTAGAGGGTCTGTTGCTAATACTTGTTTATTGGGACTAGCTGAAACGGTTGCCGTCATAGAAACACCAGCTTCATTAAAGCCATGTTCCCCAAAAGCTCCATTACTACCATCAACTCGAGCAGAGTCATAGGTCGCTGTATATCTCATCTCGCTGGCAGCGTGAGGATAAGTGAAACCATTGGATTCATCTTGGATTTGATCCCCTTCATTATAGGTTTTCGCATCTACAACAACATAGTTTTTGTTGTGTTTCCCGCCATTTGGATAGTAAGGGTAGTCTTCTGTCCGACCAAAAAGTGTCGTTCCATCCTTGGTCAACTGTCGACCAATAATGAAGCCGCAGCAGGCTTGAACAGCCTGAATAGGCAACAAGAGAATTACCATTATAACAATGACAACTTTGAATGTTAACTTCTTCATCGTTAACTCCTTTTTATTTTTTGAAAGTCCTAAACTTCCTTTATTTCATAAATCATAGTATACCCTTTTCATTCTGCCTTTGCAAACGCTTTCAAAAATGTTAATTTATACACTTTACAGATAAAAAATAGAGAAAACATACATCGCTGGATACACATAGATAGAAATTTCGCTCATTTATTTCTGTCCAGACTAAGTAGTAGCAATATATATGAATTATCATGCCTCTGCGAATTAAAATAGGCTCCTTTACAAAAAATCATATTTATAAAAAGAATGAGGCTGGGACAAAAGTCCGACCTCAAATATAAAAAGCGAACAAAACTAGTTTTCTGGTAATCAGAATTCTGCTTTGTTCGCTTTTCGCATTTAATTATAGATTTGAAGGGCTTAATAATTAAGATTTTTAAAAATTGAAATCTTTTTGTCCCAACCTCATTTGAGTTCATTTCTTAAAAAATTGGTCGTTTAAAGCTCAGAAAAATCAGAATAGTTGCTAATCCAAGGTAGGCTGCCAGTGCTAAAAACCGCTGAGTCTTGCTAAAAGCATAGCGCTCTCCTGACACTGGTAAAATTACAGCCCCTAAAGCTCCGCCGACTAGACCACCCAAGTGACCTGGAAGGCTAATTCCCGGTAAAAAACTCATGATTAAGTTGACAACGAGCAGACTCATATAGGATTGACCCAACTGCTGGAGATAGTAGTTTCGCGTAGCATAACGAAGCACAACAATCGAAGCAAAAAGTCCAAAAAGCGAGGTAGAAGCGCCAGCTGCTAAACTGTTGGGTGAAAAATAGACAACAAATAAATTTCCCAGCACCCCCGACATCAGGTAAAGTATCAAGAATTTCAAAGAACCAAAGATGGCTTCGATTTGTCGGCCAAGGAAGTAGAGCGTTAGCATATTGACCACAAAATGCTCCAAACCAATGTGGATAAAAATAGCAGCAAAAACCCGCCAAAACTGCTCCGGAAAAGCTTGAATAGTATAACCGTGCACAGCTCCAAAGCGATACAAGGCTTCTGAATTGCTGTATTGAAAACCGTAAGAAAGAATCATCAAGACAAAGACAAGACTTGTTGCTATAAGCAAAGTGCTTGTCACTGGATAATCTCTATCATAGATTTGTTTCATACATGATTAACTCCTTTACTGCAACATCATGTTGGGCTGGCGTAAAATCCTCTTGCTGGACTTGATAAATGGTGCTGACACTCGTCCCCTCATAATCATCCAAATAGCGATCGTAGTACCCACCGCCATAGCCAATCCGAAAGCCTTGAGAATTGAAGACCACGCCCGGCACATGAATCAGATCAATCTCCGTCTTCTCCACAGCCTCTTCGCTCATCGGCTCCAGCAGGCCAAAAGAGCTTTTTTGCAGGCGACTTTCATCATAATCCACAAATATCATCCGACCCTGGCCATAGGTTTTGGGCACTAAAACCCGCTTGCCATCCAACTGAGCCTGCTTGATAAAGGCTGCAGTTGAGACTTCATGCGGCATAGAAAGATAGGTAGCGATAACCTGAGCTTTTTGATAAGCTGCTGAACTGAGCAAGCGCTGGGTCAGCCAGCTATCTGCCTGCTCTTTTTCTTTTCCTGACAGTTTCTTCATCTGGTTCAGTACAGTTTGTCTCAGCTCTTTTTTCATGCAGCTCGTCCACCCTTTCCTTATCTTTCGTTGATTTTATAATCTAGGAATTTCCCAATCTTTTCAAT
>ERZ773099.2686-NODE-2686-length-12037-cov-5.999332_pt1 | contig 12037 bp, 9 predicted proteins | sample MGYA00511120_ERZ773099 | MGnify/ENA primary metagenome ERZ773099 (study PRJEB29015, sample SAMEA2738012) | human oral metagenome | biome: human oral; feature: human-associated habitat; material: dental | place: China | collected 2104 ... | reverse complement strand
GCAAGTGGATATAAATATTTTGTAAATGGTAAGTATGGTAGTGGCATTTACAAAGGTACACTATATAAAAATGGTGTAAAATCAGAAGGAAGAATTTATGCAGATGGAATTTTCTATGGAGATGATGTAAAACCTGCAAATTGGTGGTACGACGACGGAACAGCATGGTACTTTTTCCAAAAAGGTAAAAAGCATACAGGTTTTGCAAAAGACGGCAACGGCAAGATGTATTTTAAAAATGGAAAATATGGAAATGCATATGTTGACGGAATTTTTTATGGAGAAGGAAAACTCGCAAACTGGTGGTTTAATGACGGAACAGCATGGTACTTTTTCCAAAAGGGAGAAAAATTTACAGGAATTGCAAAAGATGCAAGTGGATATAAATATTTTGTAAATGGTAAGTATGGTAGTGGCATTTACAAAGATACACTATATAAAAATGGAATTAAATCTTATGGAAGAGTTTATATTGGGGACATCTTTTATGGAGAAGATGGAAAACTTGCAAATTGGTGGTATGATGACGGAACAGCTTGGTACTTTTTCCAAAATGGTAAAAAGTATACAGGACTTGCAAAAGACGCCAATGGCGAAATGTATTTTGTAAATGGGAAATACGGAAATGGCTATGTAAATAAAATATTCTATGGAGAAGGAAAACCCGCAAACTGGTGGTTTAATGACGGAACCGCTTGGTATTTTTTCCGAAATGGTAAAAAACATACAGGACTTGCAAAAGATGCTAATGGTTATAGATATTTCGTAAATGGGAAATATGCTGAAGGATTTATAGATAATGTACTTTACAAAGATGGCTTGAAATCAAGTGGGAAAGTTTATGTGAATGGTATCTTTTATGATGAAAACACAAAACCAGCGAATTGGTGGTATGATGACGGAACGGCTTGGTATTTTTTCCAAAATGGTAAAAAATTCTCTGGCTTTGGAAAAGATGGTAATGGTAAAAGATATTTTGTAGATGGTAAATATGCCAATGGAATATATAATGATAAATTATATAAAGATGGAACTGAAAGCGAAGGAAATGTTTATGTAAATGGACTTTTTTATGGGAAAGATAAGAAGTTGGCAAATTGGTGGTATGATGACGGTACGGCTTGGTATTTCTTCCAAAAAGGTAAAAAATATACAGGACTTGCTAAAGACGGAAATGGTGAAAGATATTTTGCGAATGGGAAATATGCAAATGGATATTATGAAGGAACTTATTATAATGAAGGTGAAAAATTCAACCTTCCTGAAACTGTAAGACTAACTAATGGAATTAGAGCTTTTAAATTTTCTGATGATAAGTTTTATACAGGATGTTGGTTATATTCTGCTGCGAGTGGACTTTATAGTAAAGGAAAGTATATAACTCCAACTGATTTATTAAATTTATTACCAAAAACTGGAGATCCAAGAACTGGAGTTATGGGAGATCCTAAAGAACATTATTATCGTGATGTTTTTCCGGCGAGTTATCCAAGTGGTATGGTTCCAACTTTACAAAAGTTAGTTCCAAGCATCGAAGATTACTCAGGAGCATCTTTTGAAGATATAAAATTACAATTAGCAAAAGGACGTACTGTTCAAGTTTGGTTTACCAGAGAGATGTTATACAAAAAAGTTTATGTTGGAGGAGAATTGATTTTAGCAAGTTCCGATTATCATTCAATTTTATTGATAGGTTATGATAATACAGGTTTTTACCATATAGAATCTGTTAGTCCTAATCATATTTACCATATGAAATATGATGAATTGAAACGTGGCTACAATTGGTTTGATAAAAAAGCAATTTTATATAAATAAGAACCCCACCCTTCCACGACGCTTCGCATCGGGTGGGTACCCGGGAACCTTGTTGTTTCACAATAAATATAAGACTACTGTTTATCAGTAGTATTTATGGTGAGGTAGAGATTTTGAAAATAAATGTAGAAATAAAAAATCGAAAATATGGAATTTATTTACTTAGAATTATAACAATGTTTATGATTGTAATTTTACATGTTTTTTGGCATGGAGGAATTCTCCCGAGTGAAAAATTATATTTTGGAAGTGAAAAATATAATATAATATGGATTATAGAGATAATTTCTTATGTGGCTGTAAATTGTTATGCTTTAATTTCCGGTTTCGTTGGAGTCAATTCAAAAACTAGGTATTCCAATATAGTTTTGTTATGGTTAAGAGTTGCCTTTTATTCTATTTTACTTTACTTACTAGCTTGTAAATTTGGAATTATAGAATATGATTACAATACTTTTATAACTTTTTGTTTTCCCGTTTTGAATTCAAAATATTGGTATTTTACAGCATATTTTGCATTGTTTTTCTTTATGCCAATATTAAATGCAGGTTTACAAAATTTAGAGTATAAGCAACTTAGAAATGCAGTTATTTTAATTATAATTGTAACTTGTATTCTTCCTTTTATATATGCAGGAGATGTTTTTCAATTTAAAAAAGGATATAGTTTTGTATGGCTATTAGTTTTATATATAATAGGTGGTTTTATAGGAAAGTATAATCTAAATATAAAATTTTCTAAAGTTTTAATGTTATTATTATTTGTTCTTTGTATAGCTTTGGAATTTGGAAGTCTATATTTTACAAATTATATGAAATTAAAAGGCGTTGAAAAATTTAAATACTCTTTAGTTTCCTATATGTCTCCAACTATGTTATTATCAGGAATTGCGTTAGTTATTCTATTTTCAAAGCTGGAATTAAGATTTTTAAGAAAGATAATTTCCTTTCTTTCACCTCTTTGTTTTTCGGTTTATTTAATTCATGAACATGATGTAATTAGAGATAAATATATAATTGGACAATTTGAAAAATTTTTAGATTATCCTACTAAAGAAATGTTAATTTCAATAGGAATAACTGTAGTTTCTATATTCTTTATTGGAATATTTATAGATTCTTTTAGAGAATGTTTATTTAAAGTTTTGAGATTGAAAAAATTATTTAGCTTTTTAGATAAAAATTAGGCGTAAGCCTAATTTTTTTATGTAAAATTTTGGATTTTTTATCAAAAATATGATAAAATAAAGCTTGTATGAATGGAGGAAATATGGGCTTAAGATTTTGTCCGCTTTTTAGCGGGAGCGACGGTAATTGTTGCTTTTTAGAAGTTGATAACAAAAGATATTTAATAGATGCAGGTTTTAGTGGGAAGAAAATTGAATGTAATTTAAAACAATTGGGAGTTGATCCAAGTACGATTGATTTAATATTTTTAACTCATGAACATATTGATCATATAAGGGGTGCCGGAGTGCTCTCCAGACGTTATGATATCAAGATTTGTTCTAATGTTGAGACATTGACTGCCGGAGCATCTAAACTGGGAAAAATTAAAGATGAAAATATTGTGGTTATCGACACTGAAAAGAAGCACAGATTTTCTCTTTTTGATTTATATACCTTGGAAATTTCACACGATTGTGCAAGAGGAATGGGTTTTGTCTTTAATACAGATTATGGAAAAGTCAGCCTTTTAACTGATACGGGAATTATTACAAATCATATGAAAGAAAAGATTAAGGGTTCAAAGATTTTTTATTTTGAGGCAAATCACGATTTGGAAATGCTTAAAAATGGACCTTATGACTACAATTTAAAACAGAGAATTTTGGGAGACTTCGGACATATTTCAAATGTTACAAGTGGAAATGTACTATCCGAAGTTGTAACCGATAAGTGCAAAAAGGTATATCTTGGACATTTAAGTGAAACGAATAATAAAGAAAAACTTGCTTATGACGAAGTTTTTGGAATTTTAGATAAAGAAAATGTAATTAAATATACGAATTTGGAAGTTACAAAGAGATTTGAAAACAGCAGTATAACGGAAGTGTAATATGAATATAAAAATTTTATGTGTAGGAAAGCTATCTGAAAAATTTTTTAAAGATGCCTGTGATGAATATAAAAAGAGAATTTCGGCTTTTTCAAAAATTGAAATCATTGAAATTCCTGAAGAAAAAATCTTGACACAAACTCCAAGTAAATTGGAAATTGAAAATGTATTAAAAAAAGAAGAGGGAAGAATTTTAAATAAAATTTCAGACTCCGATTTTGTTATAACTCTTGAAATTTTAGGAAAATCAGTGAATAGTGAAGATTTTTCAAAATTCTTAGAAGAAAAAATGAATGACGGAAACTCAAAATTTATATTCGTAATCGGTGGAAGTTTCGGACTTGGAGATGAAATAAAGAAAAGAAGTAATTTCAAACTTTCCTTTTCAAAATTCACACTTCCACACCAACTATTTAGAGTTGTTTTATTAGAACAAATCTACAGGGCTTTTAAAATTATGAATAATCAAATATATCATAAATAGGAGAAATATGGAAAATAAGGAAATAAAAGGTATAATGGAAAATAGAGAAAATAACTTACAGGCAACTTGTCCTGTTCTTTTTCCTGAAAACGAAAGAGCCGAGCTTAAAGATATTGAAAGGTCGCTGATAAAAAGATATAGAAAACATATTTGGTCTAAATTTGTAAAGGCGATTAAGGAATACAATTTAATAGAAGACGGAGATAAGATTGCCGTTGCAATTTCAGGTGGAAAAGACAGCTTAATTATGGCAAAACTCTTTCAAGAGCTTAAAAAGAATGGAAAAGATAATTTTGAACTTGAATTTATTGCAATGGATCCGGGTTATCATCCGTCAATAAAAGAGTTACTTTTAGAAAATGCAAGTTATCTTGAAATCCCTCTTACATATTATCCTGCTGATATTTTTGCAGTTGCGGACAAAATTGCAGGGGATTACCCTTGCTATATGTGTGCAAGAATGAGAAGAGGCTCTCTCTATGCGAAAGCTAAAGAGCTTGGTTGTAACAAATTGGCATTAGGACATCATTTTAATGATGTCATTGAAACTACAATGCTCAACTTACTATGCGCAGGAAGTTTTAAGACAATGCCACCTAAACTAAAGGCGAAAAACTTTGAAGATATGGAAATAATAAGACCTCTATATCTTATAGAAGAAGAATATATAATAAGGTGGATGAAATCAACAGGACTTATGCCTTTAAATTGTGCCTGTATGGTTGCAGCTAAAAAAATTGGAAACAAAAGATATCAAATAAAAGACTTAATCGAAAACTTGAAAAAAGACTTTAAAAATGTCGACAGTTCAATTTTCAGAGCAGCCGAAAATGTAAATATAAATTTATTATTGGGCTACGAAATAAATGGACATAAAGTCGATTTCAATGAAAAATACGAAAATGACAATCCATTTTATGAATAGGAGAGATTATATAAATAGTTATTTAAGAATAGTGAATTATTTAATTCGCTGTTTTTTTATGGTATTTTGATGTATCTACGATACATTTTAGTTTTGATTATTCATAAGCAAAACTATGAGATTTCTCCACTGAACTCCGCTTTGCTTCGTTTTGGTCGAAATGACGTATAAGGGGAATGTCAAAGTTTGAGTGCTAGACGTTAGTAGTAAACAAACTTCAAAAAAACTTAAAAAATATAAATATCAGTTAAAAAATAAAAATAATTTAATAAAACGGTAATTATTAATATGTTGTATAAAAAATATTTCACGTCATGTTATTATGTAAAGAAAAGCTCCCAACACGTCATCTTGAGCGAAGTGAAACGAAGTCGAAAGATCTCATAAAGCTCCGAAATTTTGAATGAAATGTCTTTAGTCAATTATACCAAAATTAAATGTATGAGATTTGTATATCCAATTGTATTCAAATCAAATATTTAGATAATTTTTTGTATCAGAGTTGCTTGTTTTGGTTTAAAAGAAATTTTTTAAATAATATTATTATTGATTATTTTACTAAACAGTGATATTATATATTTAATAATTAATATCAAATAAAATGTTGAGGGGATTTTTATGTTTAAAAAATTTTTTGAAAATGTTATAAAACCAAAAGAAAATTTGGGTGGAAAGATTATGGTTAAAGGAATGAATAAAGGACATGAGAAGTTAGCATCATGGGCGAGGTCATTTTTAGATATAAAAGAAGGAGATAAAATAATAGACTTAGGTTGTGGTGGCGGAAGAAATGTTCAGTATTTTTTAACTAAGGCAAAATATGTATATGGACTAGATTACTCAAAGATGAGTGTTCAAGTTTCAAGGGAATTAAATGAAAAAGAAATTAAAGATGGAAGATGTAAGATTTTTGAAGGGGATGTATCTGAAATTCCATTTGAAGATGAAAGTTTAGATATTGTAACAGCATTTGAAACTATATATTTTTGGCAAGATATTGAAAAAGCATTTAAAGAAATTCATAGAGTTCTTGTTGTGGGAGGAACATTTCTAATTTGTAATGAAGGAAGTGCAAGAGAAAATACAAATATAAAAAAATGGGCTGATATGTTAGATTTTAATGTCTATACAGGAGATAAATTGATTGAAATTCTAGAAAAAATAGGATTTTCTGCTGAATATCATCTAGATGAAAAAAAGCATATAGTGGTAATTGCAAAAAAATTGTAAAAACTAAGAAGCGTTTTAAGATGCTTCTTTTTTTATCTATGTATCTACGACACATTCACTTTTGTTTACAACAAAAGTGTGAGATCTCCATAGTCGATTGTACCCAAATCAAAGATTTGGACAATCTTTGCGTCAGACCTACTATTGATTGTTTACAAGCAAAACTATGAGATTTCTCTACTACACTCTACTTCGCTACGCTTCGTTCCGTTCCGGTCGAAATGACATATAAGGAGAATAACTTTGTTAAGTGGCTAGATGTTAATGGGAAATAAACGTTAAAAAGCATAAGAGTAAAATAAATAAAATTTAAATAATTTAATAAAACGGTAATTATTAATTTGTTGTATAAAATAATATTTCACGTCATATTACTTTGCAAAGAAAAGCCCCCAACACGTCATCTTGAGCGAAGTGAAACGAAGTCGAAAGATCTCAATTATTGTTTGTTTACAAACAATAATATTTCTGAAAGAAATCTAAAAAGAATTAGAAATTAGTTTTTTATTAAATTTGAAAATCAAATCGATTACTGTAAGATTTTTTGATTTCTGTAATCTATGTATCTACGATACATTTTAGTTTTACTTACTCGTAAGCAAAACTATGAGATTTCTCCACTACACTCAGCTACGCCTCGTTTCGGTCGAAATGACATATAAGTGGAATAACTAATTTAGTGGCTAGACGTTAAAAGAAAATAAAAGTCGAAAGATTTTAAAAAATTTTTAGAAACAGCAAAACAAAAAAATCCCAAAAAATATATTGACTTTATATACTATACGTTATATAATATAAGTAAGTTAATAATGTTTTGAGAAAGGAGTGCTTATGTTTTCAATTCAGGGAGAAATTTTAGACTTTTGTGTTCTGGCGATAGTTAATCGAAGTGATACTTATGGTTATGAGATTACTCAGAAACTTATGGCTACCATTGAGATTTCAGAGTCAACACTCTATCCGGTTTTGAGAAGACTTTTAAAAAATGGTCTTTTGGATAGTTATGATGTCGCTTTTGATGGTAGAAACAGAAGATATTATCGTATAACCGGGGCAGGTCGAGATGTTTTAAATTTTAATAAAGAAAAATGGAATATATATGTTAAACAGGTAAATCAGATAGTTGGAGGTAATGATGAATAGAAGGACTTTTATGAGAAAGCTGATGTCTTATTTAAAAAATATTTCTAAAGAAGAAAGACGAAATATAGAAAGTTTTTACAATGAGATGTTTGATGAGCAGGGAATTGACTTTGATGATGAAGTTCCTGAAAGTTTTGGGAATCCGAGAAAAGTTGCAATGGAAATTTTGGCTGAAGATATTGAAATGGAAGAAGAGGATAGCGAAAGAAGCGGTAAAAAGAAAAGAAGTTTTTGGAAAAAACTATCTCTTGTCGGACTTGGAATTTTTTCTTTTCCATTGTTGGTTCCAATTTTTATTATAGCAATTCTTTGTTTCGTAATTTGGATTGTATTTTCCGTTGTGGGATTAATAATTTCTTTACTTACTTTGCCTTTTTCAATTATTTTTAGACCGGACTTAATTATTACTTGGGGCGGAAGATTAGTATTATTTATCATTTTATTATATGTTTTCGGATGGTTAATAAAATGGTTATATAGAATGTTGGTTAATGATATTTCAAAAAATCCGGGTAAATATACAAAAAAATATGTTAGAGTTAAATATCAACCTAGTGAAGATGAAGATTATGAAATTTATGATGAGGATGAAATGGACTATTCAAATGAAAATATGGATACTTTCTTTGATGGTATTGATTATATAGATGTGGACTTAAATGCATTAAATGTAAAATTTGAGAGAAGCGATGATAAGCTTGTCAGAGTAAAGGCAAGAAATGTAAAGAGAACAAAATTATATTGCGATAAGAATCTAAATAGATTAAAGATTTACAATAAAGGCTTGGTTGGGAAACTTGATAGAAACGGAATTATGGTAGATGATGATTTCATTAAGGATTCTTCCCTTACAATTTATATTCCGGAGAATATTTCAATTTCAGGGGAAATCAATGCTACAAATCTCAGAATCAACGAATTGGAACTTGAAAATTTCAATTTACAAGTAAACGCAGGAAATGTAAATTTATTTGATTTTGAAGTTAAGAATTTTAATGTAGAAGTCAATGCCGGAAATATTAAAGGTGAAGTAGAATACCAAGAGATGTTTAAACTTGATGTTAATGCAGGTAATGCAACTTTAGAAGTTGAAAAATTATATGGAGAAATAGAATACGAATACAGTGTTGGAATGGGAAGTGTGAGAATTTTCGGGGAATCTTTTTCAGGCTTTGGGAAACATGGAAGAAAAAATAAAAATTCAGAAGTGAATATGAAGATAAAATGTGAAGCGGGTAAAGTTACTATAAGATAAGTTTTAGAGCTTTAATTGTAAACTTAATTATGTTATAATGGTCTTGTGAAAAAAATGTATTATAATAGGAGGCATGTTATGGAAAATAAGAGTGCATGGTTGCAAATTGAAGATGCAGAAAAAGATTTAGTTTTTGATTTTTGTAATGATTATAAAAAGTTTTTATCAGTATCAAAAACTGAAAGACTTGCTTGTGCAGAAATTATTCGTCAAGCAAAGGAAAAGGGCTTTAGAGATTTGGAAGAACTTTATAAATCAGGAGAAAAATTTAAAGCTGGAGATAAGTTTTATCTAAATCATAAAAACAAGTCAGTTGCTCTTTTTGTAATGGGAACTGAACCTTTGGAAAATGGACTAAATATCGTTGGAGCACATATTGACAGCCCACGTTTAGATGTTAAACAAAATCCATTGTATGAAGCAAATAATTTAACAAAAATGAAAACTCATTATTATGGTGGAGTTAAATTATATCAATATGCGACTATTCCTTTAGCAATTCACGGAGTTGTTTATAATTCCGCCGGAGAAAAAATAGAAGTCCACATTGGAGAAGATAAGGACGATCCAGTATTTTGTGTAACAGATTTATTAATTCACTTATCTAAAAATCAATTAGCTAAAACTGCTCGTGAAGCATTAGTTGGAGAACAAATGAATATTTTAGTTGGAAATATTCCTTTAAAAGATAAAGAAAAAGATGCTGTTAAAGAAAATGTTCTAAAATTAATAAAAGAAAAATACAATTTTGAAGAAGAAGATTTCAGAATTGCAGAATTGGAAATTGTACCTGCAGGGGAAGCTAGAGATTTAGGTTTTGACAGATCAATGGTTATTGGATATGGACAAGATGATAGAGTTTGTGCTTTTACAACAATGCGTGCTATCTTTGAAATTGAAAATCCAAAGAGAACAGCTTGCGGATTATTTATGGATAAAGAAGAAATAGGCTCAATGGGTAATACAGGTATGGCATCATATTTCTGGGAAAATACAATGACTGAACTTGTAAATCTTGAAGGAGATTTTTGCCAATTAAAAGTTAATCGTTCATTAAAGAATTCTAAAGTGTTATCAGCTGACGTTGCAGCGGGATTAGACCCTGATTTTGCAGATACTTGTGAAGCTATGAACTCTGCAGTAATCGGTTCAGGAATTACAATTTGCAAATACACAGGAAGCGGTGGAAAATTCGGTTCAAGTGATGCAAATGCTGAATTTTTAGCAGAAGTTAGAAAAGTATTCAAAGAAAATAATGTTGTATGGCAAACAGCGGAACTTGGCAAAGTAGATCAAGGTGGCGGTGGAACAATTGCATTACTTCTTGCAAAATACGGTGCGGAAGTTTTAGATGCAGGTCCTGCTACATTGAGTATGCACTCACCATACGAAGTTACAAGCAAAATAGATGTTTATATGAGTTACAAAGCATATAAGGCATTTATGTTATAAGAAATATTTTTTAAAATTTACACCTACAAGATATTTACATCGAGTAGGTGTTTTTTTATCTTTTAATATAGTTAATTTATATAGATTACGATACACCGAAAAACTTTTAAATTATTTTGTTAAAACTTCTTGACATCATTTTTATGTAGAGTTATAATAGGAATGTAAATAAATTTTTAAAATAAATTATAATTATTAATAATTTGTTATCTTTTTATAAATTATAGACAAAAATTCAATAAGGAGGTATTTTATGAAAGCTGTAGTTGTTAATAAAGAAGGAACTTGGGTTGAAGTAGTTGAGAGAGAAATTAGAAAACCAGGTTATGGAGAAGCGTTGATAGATATTGAATATTGTGGAGTTTGTCATACTGACTTGCATGTTGCAAAAGGAGATTTTGGGAAAGTTCCAGGTCGTGTTTTAGGGCATGAAGGTATTGGTATTGTTAAAGAACTAGGAGATGGAGTTAAGTCTTTAAAAGTAGGAGATAGAGTAAGTGTAGCATGGTTCTTCGAAGGCTGTGGTTGTTGTGAATATTGTAATACTGGAAAAGAAACATTGTGTAGAACAGTTAAAAATGCAGGATATTCTGTTGATGGAGCAATGGCAACTCAATGTATTGTAACTGCTGATTATGCTGTTAAAGTTCCTGATGGGCTAGATCCTGCTCAAGCAAGTAGTATTACTTGTGCAGGTGTAACTTGCTATGCAGCTATAAAAGCAGCAAAATTAAAACCAGGTCAATGGATTGTAATTTATGGAGCTGGTGGACTTGGAAACCTAGCTGTTCAATATGCTAAAAAAGTTTTTAATGCTCATGTTGTTGCTGTAGATATTAACGACGACAAGCTTGCTCTTGCTAAAGAATGCGGAGCTGATATAGTAATTAATGGACTTAAAGAAAATCCAGTTGAAGTAATTAAAGAAAAAACAGGTGGATGTCATTCAGCGGTTGTTACTGCAGTTTCAAAAGTAGCTTTTAATCAAGCTATTGACTCTGTAAGAGCAGCAGGTATAGTTGTAGCTGTTGGATTACCTTCAGAAACAATGGATGTATCTATCGTTAAAACAGTTCTTGACGGAATTGAAATTATAGGTTCTCTTGTAGGAACAAGAAAAGATTTGGAAGAAGCTTTCCAATTTGGTGCTGAAGGAATGGTTGATCCGGTTGTTAAAAAACGTCCGATAGAAGATGCCCCTGCTATTTTTAAAGAAATGGAAGACGGAGTTATTACAGGTCGTATGGTTATAGATATGAAAATGTAATATAAGTTAAATTTAAAAAGGGGCTTTAAGCCCCTTTTTTGTCAATATACAATTACAATAAATTTATGAAAATATACGCTAAATATAATTATACTATAAAAGATTTTTAACCTAAAAACTTCACTGTAATATAGTAATTTTGTTAAAAATATTAATATGTTTTACAATTCTGTGAAAACGATTAGAAAATTTATTAGTTACAAACTATTTAGTATTTTAAATATATTTTCGCGATATTAATAAATTTTTTAAAAATTTTATGAAAATGTTTGAAAAAATATAAAAATAATCAAAAAAATATATATTTTTGTGATTACAATCACAGACGAAAGTATTTGTTGGGTATATACTATATGTACGAAAATAAATTTAGATAATGAATATAAATAGGAGATGATTTTATG
>ERZ773099.2685-NODE-2685-length-12039-cov-16.746829_pt1 | contig 12039 bp, 9 predicted proteins | sample MGYA00511120_ERZ773099 | MGnify/ENA primary metagenome ERZ773099 (study PRJEB29015, sample SAMEA2738012) | human oral metagenome | biome: human oral; feature: human-associated habitat; material: dental | place: China | collected 2104 ... | reverse complement strand
TGAGCAGGATGAGGGTGTGATCGCGGCGCTGGGGGAGCACCCCGAGATCCGCATGGGCCGTGATGACCGAGAAACCCCGCGACAGCCCCCGGTGGGTGACAGGGATCCCTGCCGCGGCGGGCACGGCGATGGCACTGGTGATCCCCGGAACGACCTCGACGGCGACACCGGCCTTGCGGCAGGCGGCGGCCTCCTCTCCGCCGCGCCCGAGCACATAGGGATCGCCGCCCTTGAGACGGACCACCCCTTTGCCGCGGCCGGCCAGGTCGACCAGGAGCGCATCGATCTCCTCCTGGCTCATGACGTGCCGGCCGCGCCGCTTGGAAGCGTCGATGACCTCGGTATCGGGTCCAATGTCCTCCAGGAGGTCACGGGGCGCCAGCGCGTCGACGACGACCACGTCCGCCTGGCCTAACAGCTCCAGGCCGCGGGCGGTGATGAGACCGCTGCTGCCCGGGCCACCGCCCACCAACGCCACCCAGCCGGCGGTGGCGGCGTGGGGGGAGATCTCGCGGGGCATGCCTCAGCTCCTGCCTGGGGAAGCGGCTGCACCCGGTTCACTGCTGCCAGCGCCCGCCAGCTGCACCATGCCCGCCCCGAGTGTGCCGCCCTCGTGGGCGTCGATGAGGAGGAAGGCGCCGTCGGACCGTGAGACCGAATAGTCGGCCAACGGCACCGGCGAGGCCAGACGCAGCCGCACCAGGCCGATGTCATTGAGCTCAAGAGCATCCGCCGGCACCGTGGTCAGGTCGTCCAGGTCGAGGCGGCCCTCAATGGTGCGTACGATCGCCTGGACCGTCTGGGCACCGTGCTTGAGCAGCACCCGCGCCCGGGGGCGCAGGGACTCCTCGCTCAGCCAGGACACGCGGGCGGAGACCTCGGTGAGCACCTGGGGCGCGTCGCCCGCCGCGGCCAGGGTGTCGCCGCGGGCGACGTCGACGTCGTCGGCCAGACGAACCGTCACCGACTGGCCCTCGACGGCCTCCTCCAAGCTGCGCTCGCCCAGGTCGATGCCGGTCACGCGCGATCGCCTGCCCGAGGGCAGGACCACGACGGGGTCGCCGACACGTACCGTGCCTGAGGTGATTTGCCCGGCGTAGCCGCGGTAGTCGCGCAGCTCGGGCCTCGGCGCCGCACCCTGGGGGCGGATGACCAGCTGGACCGGGAGACGGAAGGAGCCCTCATCGCGGGCGGTGGGCAGGGACTCCAGAAGCCCCAGCAGGGTCGGTCCCTCGTAGAAGGGCGTGCCGGCCGAGGCCTCGACGATGTTGTCCCCCAGGAGCGCGGAGGTCGGCAGGACATGGATCTTGGCCACACCCAGCTCCGCGGCCACGGCGCGGATATCGGCCTCGATGGCGGTATAGACCTCGGCGGAGAAGTCCACCAGGTCGATCTTGTTGACCGCGACGATGACGTGCGGGACCCGCAGGAGGGCGGCGACCGCCAGGTGGCGGCGTGTCTGCTCCAGGACCCCGTTGCGGGCGTCCACCAGCAGCACGACGACGTCGGCCGTGGAGCAGCCGGTGACCGTGTTGCGGGTGTACTGCACGTGTCCGGGGCAGTCGGCCAGGATGAAGGAGCGCTGCGGGGTGGCGAAGTAGCGGTAGGCGACGTCGATCGTGATGCCCTGCTCCCGCTCGGCCCGCAGCCCGTCGGTCAGCAGTGCGAGATCGGCACTGGTCAGGCCCCTATCCAGGCTGACCTGCTCGACGGCGGCCAGCTGGTCTCGCAGGACGGACTTGGAGTCGAACAGCAGGCGGCCCACGAGCGTGGACTTGCCGTCGTCGACGCTGCCGGCGGTGGCCAGTCGCAGCAGCGAGCCGGTGGCGGCGGCGCGCGCCTCGGCCTCGGCAGGGATATCGGTGAGGGTGGGGGTGCTCATCAGAAGTAGCCCTCCTTCTTGCGGTCCTCCATGGCCGCCTCGCTCAGGCGGTCATCGGCGCGGGTGGCTCCCCGCTCGGTCAGGGTGGAGGCGGCGACCTCCAGGACGATGTCGTGGTTGGTGGCGGCGTCGGACTCGACGGCGCCCGTGCAGGACATGTCGCCCACGGTGCGGTATCGCACCGTGCGAGTAACCACCTGCTCACCGGCGCGCAGCGCGTTGACGCCGCCGGCCGCCAGCCACATCCCGTCACGCAGGAAGACCTCGCGCTCATGGGCGTAGTAGAGGTCGGGCAGTGCGATGTCCTCGCGCTCGATGTAGCGCCACACGTCGAGCTCGGTCCAGTTGCTCAAGGGGAAGACCCGCACGTGCTCCCCGGGACGGTGACGGGGATTGAGCAGATTCCACAGCTCGGGGCGCTGATTACGCGGGTCCCACTGGCCGAACTCGTCACGCAGGGAGACGATGCGCTCCTTGGCCCGGGCCTTCTCCTCGTCGCGGCGTCCGCCGCCGAAGACGCCGTCGAAGCCGCCCTCCTCGATGGCGTCGAGAAGCGGGATTGTCTGGAGAGGGTTGCGGGTGCCGTCGGTGCGCTCGCGCAGACGGCCGTCGTCGATGTAGTCCTGGACGCGGGCCACCACCAGCCGCAGACCGAGGTCTTCGACCGTCTGGTCGCGGTAGGCCAGCACCTCGGGGAAGTTGTGGCCGGTGTCCACGTGCAGGACGGGGAAGGGGATCGGAGCGGGCCAGAAGGCCTTGCGCGCCAGGTGCAGCATGACCACGGAGTCCTTGCCTCCGGAGAACAGCAGGACGGGGCGGCGGCATTCGGCGGCGATCTCCCGGATGACGAGGATGGCCTCGGCCTCCAGGACGTCAAGAATGCCCAGGGCCTCGGCGGCCATAGGGGCCTCGGAAAGGTCGGCGAGACCGGACGGTTCGAGGTCCGGCGCCTGAGTAGGGACAGGGGCCGGCTGGGTGTGGGTCAGGGTGATGCTCATAGGTGGATTCCGCATTCTGTCTTGGTGAATCCGGCCCAGCGGCCGGAACGGGGATCGTCTCCGGGTTTGACTCGCGCTGTGCACGGGGCGCAGCCGATCGAGGGGTATCCGTCGTACAGGAGGGGGTTGATGAGCACGCCGTGCTGGTCGGCGTAGCCGGTCAGGTCCTCCATGCTCCAGGCGGCCAGGGGGTTGATCTTGACGATCTCGTGAGTGGAGTCCCAACCGACCAGGGGCGTGTGGGTGCGGGTGGGGGCGTCCTCTCGGCGCACCCCGGTGGCCCACGCCTCGTAGCTGCTCAGGGCCCGGGCCAGTGGCTCGACCTTGCGCAGACGGCAGCAGGCGACCGGGTCTCGCGACCACAAGTCCGGTCCGTAGAGCTCGTCCTGCTCGGCCACGGTCAGCTCGGGCGTCACGTCGACGACGGTGACGTCCATGGTGGCGGCCACCGCGTCGCGGGTGCCCATGGTCTCCGCGAAGTGGTACCCGGTATCCAGGAAGAGGACGTCGACACCGGGAAGGACCCGGGAGACCACGTGAGGCAGGACGGCATCGGCCATGGAGCAGGCCACGGCGAGTGTGTCGGGGAAGTTCTGGGCCGCCCACTGGACGACGTCGAGGGCAGGGGCATCGTCACCGAGCTCGCGCGCGCCGGCCTCGGCCAGGGCACGCAGCTCCTGCGTGGATCGCAGCGGAGCCCGGCCTGTGCCCTGAGACTTCGGGGCGACAGCAGGATCGTGGCGTGGCAGGTCCAGGTGCACCCGGGTGCCCTTAGCGGTTACGGCGCTCACTGCAGGGCCTCCTCATCGGCTCGGTGCGCCCACTGGGCGAAGGTCTCCTCGGGAATGCGCTGATCCAGGTATCGGCGCACCAGGCGCTCGACGTAGTCGGTCAGGCCGGAGGCGGGAACCTTGAGGCCCCGCACCGTACGGCCCAGGCCGGCCTCGGCGCGTCCGTCGGCTGCCAGGCCACCGCCCAGGTGCACCTGGAAGCCGGGCACCTGCTCGCCGTCGACCGTGATGATCTGGCCCTTGAGGCCGATGTCCGCGATCTGGATGCGGGCGCAGGAGTTCGGGCAGCCGTTGACGGTCAGGGTGATGCGCCGTTCGAGGTCAGTGTTGGCCAGGCGAGCATCGAGCTCGGACGATACGCGCGCCGCCAGCTTCTTGGTCTCCACGATCGCGAACTTGCAGAACTCCAGCCCGGTGCAGGCCAGGGTCGAGCGGGTGAACGCGCCCGGATCGGGATCGAGCCCCAGCTCTCGCAGGCCGGCGACGGCGTCGTCGACTTTGTCAGCCGGCACGTCCAGGAGCAGCAGGTTCTGCAGCGGGGTAGTGCGCACCCGGTCTGAGCCGACTCTGCCGGCCAGGTCGGCCAGGCCCAGCAGGACGTCACCGCTCAACCGGCCGACGGGTGGCTTGGCCCCCACCCAGAAGCGGCCGTCCTTTTGCTCGTGGACGCCGATGTGGTCGGAGTCCCCGCTCGGCTCCTCAGGTGCCGGGCCGTCGGGCAGGGTGCGCCCCAGGTAGTCCCCCTGGAGGACCTGGCGGAACCTCTCCGGCCCCCACTCGGCCATGAGGAACTTCAGTCGGGCCTTGTTGCGCAGGCGACGGTACCCGTAGTCGCGGAAGATGCGGATGACGCCGTACCAGACGTCGAGGGCGTCCTCCGGCGTGACGAAGGCCCCCAGCCGCTGGCCCAGACGTGGGGCGGTGGACAGGGCGCCTGCCACCCACAGGTCGTAGCCGGGACCGAGCTCGGGGTGGTTGACGCCGACGAAGGAGATGTCGTTGATCTCGTGGAGGATATCGAGGCTGGGGGAGCCGGTGATGGCGGTCTTGAATTTGCGGGGCAGATTGGCCAGGTCGGGGTCGCCCAGGTAGGTATCCTTGATGGCCCGAGCCAGCGGGGTCGGATCGATGACCTCGTCCTTGGCGATGCCGGCCACCGGGGAGACCAGGAACCCCCGGGGCGTGTCCCCGCAGCCCTCGATCGTGGTCAGACCCACCGACTCCAGGCGCTGCCACAGCTCGGGCACACTGCCGATCTCCACCCAGTGGAGCTGAATGTTCTGGCGATCGGTGATGTCGGCGGTGCCTCGGGCGAAGTCATTGGAGACCGAGCCCAGCACGCGAAGCTGCTCGCGGCTCAGGCTCCCACCGTCCAGACGCACCCGCTGCAGGAAGTAGCGGTCGGAGAGCTCGGAGGCGTCCAGCCGGGCCGTACGGCCGCCGTCGATCCCCTGCTTGCGCTGGGTGTACAGACCCCACCAGCGGAAACGGCCGTTGAGGTCGTCGGGGGCGATGGTCTCGTAGCCGCCTGGGCCGTAGGTGTTCACGATCCGCTCGCGTACCGCCAGCGGGGACCCGTCCTGCTTGAAGGCTTCGTTGTCATTGAGCGGCTTGCGCCCGTCGAGGGCCCACTGGCCGTTCGACTGGGCCTTGCGCGGCGGGCGCACGGTGCGGGCAGGTGGCGTGACGGTGGTGGTCATTGCTCCTCCATGACGGTGGCGTGTCATTGGCACGTGAGGAGCGTCCGGGGCGGCCTGGTGCGCGCTGCTGCGTACAGAGTCTGCAGAGCCGTTCGGTTGGCGTCAGCCGTCTCAACGGGGCCTTCCGGACGCTTCACTGCGCCGGATACCTCGTTGCGGGGGTTGAAGTCCCCGTGGTGTCAGGCGCTGGTCAGGCCCGACAACACATGACCGCGTGAGCACGCAGAATGTCAGCGGGATAAACACCGCTGAAAAGAGCTGCGTGAGAGAAGGTCATGGCCGAAACAATAGCGACGGGTTTATCTGACAGCAAGCAAGAACGATGTGTGCTTCCAGTCACGGGGTCGTTGCCAGGGGCGATCTTTCTTGCGTAAGGGTGCGGAAAAATGGTCGCCCTACGCGGGACATGTCCCGTCGGCGCGCGAAAATGGTTGGGAGCGGGGTGGGACCTGCCGGCTTGCGTTCGCGGCTACGCGCCCAGCTCGCGATCCCGTTCGACGATGGCCTCGAAGGCGCGCACGACGGCGTCGGAGAAACCGGCGCGCTCCAGGGCCACCATGCCGGCCACCGAGGTGCCGCCGGGGGAACAGACCGCGTCGATGAGGTCAGCCGGGGTGCGGCCGTGCCCGCCCTCGGTGGTGCGCTGGGCCTCGGTCTGTACGGTACGGGCAGTCCCCAGCACCGCCTGGGCCACGATCTGGACGGCCAGGGCCTTGGGGATGCCGCCCATGACGCCGGCGCGCGCCAAGGCATCGACGAAGGCGCACACCAGGGCGGGGGAGGAGCTCGCCAGACCGATGAAGGAGGAGAAGTCCTTCTCCTCCAGGATCACAGTGCGCCCGATGGACTCCATGAGGGTGCGCACCGTCTCCAGGTCGTGAGCACCCACGTTGCGCCCCGGGGCCAGCGCCGTCATCGACTCGCCCACGGCCGCCGCCATATTCGGCATGGTGCGCACCACCCGGGTGCCGTCGGGCAGCATCGACTCGAGACGCTCGAGCGTGAGACCGGCCGCGATGGAGACCACCAGGGGTTTGCTGCGGCCGATGGCTTCGGACAGGCGGGTCAGGACGGTGGGGATGACGTAGGGCTTGAGGCCCAGGATGAGGACGTCGCTACGCAAGACCAGATCGGCGGCGTCGGGCACGTGGACGGCCCCGACCTGGGCAGCCAGGCGCTCAGCGGAGCCGTGCTTGCTGGTGAGAAGCAGGTGCCCGGCCGGCGTTCCCGCGGCCACCGCCCCCCGCACGATCGCGCTGACCATGTTGCCGGCACCGATGAAACCGATCCGCATGAGGGCCTCCTGCTCGTCTGTGATGTGAGACCAACACGGTACCGCGCCGGTGCCCCGGACGGAGCGACTTCCGGGGAGTCGGGTGTCTGGTGCCGCAGGGACCTCGCCCCGTGCGGCACGCGCAGCATCCGGTTCGCCCTACAGGACCATGGCGGCGATCCAGCCGGCGATGAGCAGGGGGATGTTGAAGTGCAGGAAGGTCGGGATGACCGAGTCACGCATGTGGTCGTGCTGTCCGTCGGCGTTGAGACCCGCCGTGGGACCCAGCGTGGAGTCCGACGCCGGTGAGCCGGCGTCCCCCAGCGCTCCTGCGGTCCCGATGAGGGAGACTGTGGCAACCGGCGAGAAGCCCAGGGACAGGCACAGTGGCACGTAGATCGCCGAGATGATCGGCAGGGTGGAGAAGGATGAGCCGATTCCCATGGTCACGATGAGGCCCACCAGCAGCATGACGAAGGCGGCCGCGGGCTTGGAGCCTGCGAACAGTGAGGTCGCTGACTTCACCAGCGGCTCGATCTGCTTGGTCTCCTTCAGGACGGCGGCGAAGCCCTGAGCCGTGATCATGATGAGCCCGATGAGGGCCATCATTCGCATGCCGCCGGTGAAGACGTCGTCGGCCTCGGCGATGGTGACGACCCGGGTGGCCATGAACAGCAGCAGGCCCATGAGCGCCCCGACCAGCAGCGGGTCGGCCTCGGAACCCGTCCAGGTCAGAACGGTCTGGACCGCGAAGCAAGCCACGACGGCGACCAGCGCGATCGCCACCTTGCGGCGGTCGATCTCGACGGGACCGGAGATCTCCTCGCCCGAGTCGGAGTCGGTGCCGGTGTCGATCCGGTAGGTACGGGGTTTGCGGTATGTGACGAACACGGCGATGAGCAGGCCCGTGATCATGCCAAGCGCCGGGATCCCCATGGCGTGGGTCGCCGAGATGCGAGAGACATCCAGGCCCGCGTCCTTGATGTTGGCGTAGAGGATGTCATGGAGGAAAACCCGCCCGAAGCCCAACGGTAGGAACATGTAGGTGGTCACCAGGCCGAAGGTGATGGCGCAGGCCACCGCACGGCGGTCCAGCTGCAGCCGACTCATGACGATGAGCAGCGGCGGCACCACCAGCGGGATGAAGGCGATATGAACCGGGATGAGGTTCTGGCTCATGATCGCCATAGCCGTCAATCCTCCCAGCACCATCATCGTGGTCACGCGCACGACCCGCTGGGAAGCGGAGCCGTCCTCGGTCTCGATCCTGGCGATGAGCCAGTTCGCCAGCAGCTGGGGCAGGCCCGAGTGCGCCACCGCCATGGCGAAGGCGCCCAGCAAGGCATAGGACAGGGCGATCTTGGCGCCGTCGGCCAACCCGTTCTGGAAGGCCACCATCGTCTGACTGATCCCCAGGCCCGCGCTCAGCCCGCCCACGAGCGCGCCGACGAACAGTGAGAGCACCACATGGACGCGCAGCGTCGCCAAGATGAGCATGACCAGGACGGCGAGGATGACGGCGTTCATGGAGAGCCTTCCGATGGGGACGGGCTGTGCTGTGTTTCGCGAGCGGACCTGGGCGGGCCCCTGCGAATCGGGGACGATTGTGCCAGGCGGGCGTGACGGGGACGTATCGTGGACCGATGAGCGAGAACCACAACAATGTCACCAGCAGCATCCCATCGGCCCGCCGCGCCCTCGTCACCGGGGCCTCGACCGGTATCGGCGCCGCAACCGTCAGGCTTCTGCGCTCCCACGGCTGGGAGGTCGTCGCCACCGCGCGGCGGGTGGAGCGCCTCGAGGCCCTCGCCGCCGAGACCGGCTGCACCTGGGTGGCCGCCGACCTCCAGGAGCCGGACGACGTCGAGCGCCTAGCCCGCGAAGTGCTCGACGGCGGCCCGGTCGACGCGGTCGTCAACAACGCCGGTGGCGCGCTGGGGGTCGACCCGGTCGCCGAGGGCAGCGCCCAGGAGTGGGCCACTATGTATGAGCGCAACGCGCTCGCCGCCCTGCGCGTGAGCCAGGCCTTCCTTCCCGGTATGCGCCGGCGGGGCGGGGACCTGGTGTTCCTCACCTCGACGGCCGCACACGACACCTACCCCGGCGGGGGCGGCTACGTGGCCGCCAAGCACGCCGAGCGGATCATCGCGAACACGCTGCGCCTGGAGCTGGTGGGCGAGCCGGTGCGCGTCATCGAGATCGCGCCCGGCATGGTGGCCACCGAGGAGTTCTCCCTCAACCGTCTCCACGGTGACGCCGAGGCCGCCGCGAAGGTCTACGCCGGCGTCGCCGAGCCGCTGAGCGCCGACGACGTCGCCGCCTGCATCGTCTGGACGCTGGAGTTGCCCGCCCACGTCAACATCGACTCCATGGTGGTGCGGCCGCGGGCCCAGGCCTCCAACACGCTGGTGGCCCGCGAGCAGTAGGGGAGAGAGCTTGCCCCAAGACCGGTGAGCCGCCGGTGCGCTGCTGAGGGACTGCCGGACATAGGTGGCCCACAGGTCTGACCTGCCGCGGGCACAGTGCGGGGTCCTAACGTGCGTTCCAGTCCCGGCCGGGCCGGGAATCAGACTGAAAGGACACCCATGAGCAAGCACGTCTCCTCCGGTGACGACAACGCCGCGGCCTCCCAACGCGACGCGGCCACGGAGAGCCTCACCACTCGGGGAACCGCCGACGGCGCCGAGAATCGCCTTCCGCAGGGCGCCCCCGGCGGTCGGAACGGCGACGGTACCAAGGACGCCGTGGGCACCGCCGCGAAAGACTCGGTGAAAGACTCTGTCAAGGACGTCACGAAGGACTCCGCCAAGGGACCCGGAGCGAAACGTGCGCAGGCCGGTGATGCCGCCGGTGCCACCGCGCAGATCCCCGCTGATCATTCCGATGGGGCGGCTGCGGATGCGTCGGCCGGCAAGGCCCGGTCGGCTGGAGCCGGCAGTAGTACCGTCGACACGAGATTGGCAGGGACATGGGTGTCCCCGGATACTCAGAACGCCGCGACCATCGGCGTGGGCGGCCCTGCCTCCGACGCTGCTAAGAAGGCGCGCGCCAAGAATCGCAAGCCCTGGTACCGCCGTCGCGTCGTCGTCGGAGCTGCCGGGGTCGCATTGCTGGCGGGATCGTTCGCGGCCGGTTGGGGGACCAACGAGCTCCTCGGCAATGACAGCCACGACGGCACCGCCGGGCACGCTCAGCAGGACTCTGGCAACGGGCAGGGCATGCCCGGAGGGGGCCCGGGCGGTCCCGGCGGGCAGGGAGGCCCCGGGGGCCAGGGCGGTGCCGGTGGGCAGATGCCCGGTGGCGGCCACGGAGGTCAGGGCGGCCCCGCCGGGCACAACGGCCAGGGCGGTCCAGCGGGAGGTTCCGGTGGAGCCGGCCGGACCACTCCCAACGGTGACGCGCCCGGCGGCTCCGGTTCGGGCGAGGCCGGTCAGCAGGGCGGCTCCGGTTACTCGGGCGTCCTCCAGCAGCAGGACTCCACCGAGGGCACAGAGGGCTGATGGCGTCGCCATCGGGTTTCAACGTTTTCTGCAAGGACAATGCGCAGCTGTGTTTGTCCCCGATCGTTCCCGAAGTCTCGGTTGAGGTCGGTGGACTCGGCGACGGTCGCTGATACGTTATGCACCGTTCGCCGTGATGGAACACGAAGGGAGTACTTCGATGACTGATGCACACCCTCGCATGGCGCTCGGCACCATGCACTTCGGCACCCGCCTGCCCGCCGCTCAGTCCCGGGAAATCCTCGACGCTTACCTGGATCTCGGCGGCCTGTGGATCGACACCGCCAACTGCTACGCGTTCTGGGGCTCCGAGACCGGGTTCGGGGGTCAGAGCGAAACCGTGATCGGCCACTGGCTGTACGACCGCGGGGTGCGAGAACGGGTGAGGATCAGCACCAAGGTCGGCGCGGAGCCGACTCGCCCCCATGGCTTCCCGGGCGCAGTGGAAGGCCTCGGGAAGGACACCGTCAACCGGGCCATCCGGGACAGCCTGCAGCGCCTGCAGACGGAGCGCGTCGACATGTACTGGGCTCATATGGAGGATCGAGAACAGCCGGTCGCGGATATCGCCGAGACCTTTGGCGACCTGGTTGATCAAGGACTGACCGCACGGATCGGGCTGTCCAACCACCCGGCCTGGTACGCCGCCGCAGCCAACGTGTACGCCCAGCAGCGGGGCGCGGCCGGATTCAGCGCCCTGCAGCTGCGGGAGTCGTTTCTCCACCCGAGGCCGGATACCCCGGTTGAGGGTGAGGACCATCCCCACGGGATGATGACCATCGAGAGCAAGGACCTCGCCGAGCGCTGCGGTCTGGACCTGTGGGCCTACACGCCGCTGCTCACCGGCGCCTACGAGCACCCCGAGCGCCCGCTGCCCGAGGCCTACGAGCACCCGGGGACTGACAACCGGCTGACGGTGCTGCGCAGGTGGTCGGACAGCCTGGCCATGAAGCCGAGCCAGGTCGTCCTGGCCCTCCTCAACGCCCAGCAGCCGACCATCACCCCGATCGTGGGCGTCAGCAGCGTCGCCCAGCTCGCTGACGCGGTCAAGGCCACCCGTTTCAGCCTCCCGGAGGAGGCCGTTGAGGAGCTCAACGCAGCCGGCTAGACCGAGCGGATCCGAGCCGGTGACCAGCAGTACCACCGCCACAGATCAACATTTTCTTCAGGGACGACGCGTATTCGTGTCGTCCCTGAAGTTCTTGTTGGTGTGTGCAGATTCGGTTGCGGTCGCTGGGGCCGGGGTCGGGGCCGGGCAGGAGGGCACCTGGCCGCTATTCCACCGCCGGGTGTGGGGAGGACGACGTCGCCGAGGCAGGGTGCGAACTGGCCCCGGATGCATGCGGCCCACTACACTCCCCGGAGCAAAGGCACAGACCCGGCCATCACCGGCGAGCCTCCGGAAGAACCGGGCCGCTGCGGCGCACCAGCACCGCCGGCCCTCAGTAGAACCGGACGGGACAGCCCGTCACAGCTGGAAACGAAGCGGTCGTGCAGGCCGTCCCGGTCGGGGCGCGCAGCACGGCAAGCGAGGTGGTACCGCGGTGCGGCACCAGCCGGACGCCAGTTCCGGCCGGGAGCCGTCGTCGTCCTCGTCAGGCCCAGGGCACCCGCCCGGGGTGGCAGGAACGAGTGAGACGAGAGCACACCGCGATGGTTGAGAAGATGGTTGACACCACCACCGCCGGCGGCAGCGAGCCGACCGGCGCCGCCTTCTACCCCCTGCACCGGCCGGGGGAGCAGATCGACCCCTCGCCCTCCTTCCCCGCCATCGAGGAGGACGTCCTGGCCTATTGGAAGGCCGACGGCACCTTCCAGGCCTCCATCGACAACCGCGGCGAGCCCTGCGACGAGTTCGTCTTCTACGACGGCCCGCCCTTCGCCAACGGCCTGCC
>ERZ773099.2684-NODE-2684-length-12047-cov-2.917945_pt1 | contig 12047 bp, 10 predicted proteins | sample MGYA00511120_ERZ773099 | MGnify/ENA primary metagenome ERZ773099 (study PRJEB29015, sample SAMEA2738012) | human oral metagenome | biome: human oral; feature: human-associated habitat; material: dental | place: China | collected 2104 ... | reverse complement strand
TAGCGCGGTAAAACATAACATCACAGATCTCTTTAATGTCGTTTGTCAGTGCCTGTAGTCTGCTTTCGACCACGCCATCAGCGATCGCGCCCTTGATCCATTGCTTGTCATCGTTCGTCAGTGCCATATACCCTCCTAGACTCCATTATATCATCTCGCGGCCATTCATATATGGACGAAGGGCTTCTGGCACCACGACATCACCCTCGGCGGTCTGATAATTCTCAATAATCGCCACCATGCAGCGCCCCAATGCAAAGGCCGTCGCATCATTTGTGTGGATCAATTCAACTCCGTTGTCCGTGCGCACCCGCGTCATCAAACGACGCGCCTGATAGTCAGTCATATAGTCAGCAGTATGTGTCTCGCGGTACTTGCCCTGACCCGGTAACCACACTTCCATATCGACACCGCGCGCATTTGGTTTACCAATATCAGCGGTGCATTTCATCAGGACATGGTATGGTAGCTTGAGCTGAGTCAAAAGCCACTCTTGGATGGCGATAAATAGGAGATGCTCGCTATAGCTATCCTTCGCCTCAGTGAAACTCTCCATCTCGAGCTTATCGAACTGGTGCATCCGAATCAGCCCCTCCATATCCTTGCCATACGTCCCCGCTTCTTTGCGGAAGCTGGTCGCAAAGCCTAAGTACCGAAGCGGTAATTGCTTGGCGTCAAAAATCTCACCAGCATGCATACTACCGAGCACATGCTCAGCGCTCCCCTGCAGCCACAAGTCCTCGCCCTCGATCTTGTAGCGATCGTCACTTGGCTGGAGACGATCCATCTGATCATACGGCTCAGTCCGGATCATCAGCGGCGGCAAAACGGGAGTAAATGGCCGAGGATCAACCTCGAGACCAGCCCCCGTAATAATTTCTTTCATCGTCGCCTCGCTCGTGAGGGAGTTCATCACAAACTGGATAATCGCCTGTTGCAACAGCACCAGATCACCCATGATATAGGCAAAGCGAGCGCCAGCAACCTTGGCGGCGCGCTCTTTGTCGAGCCAACCCTTTGCCTCGGCAATCTCATAGTGATTTTTCGGCGCAAAATCAAACTTAGGGATATTGCCGACGACCTTAACTTCAACATTCTCGTCCTCACTGAGACCAACTGGCACGTCAGCATGAGGCATATTAGGCACCTGCTTCAATAACGCCATGTAGCGTCCATTGACCATATCAAGCTGACTCTCAAGCTGACCAAGCTCGGCCTTGATCGCTTTACCTCTATCGACTAGGTCCTGTTCAGGCTTACCCCCCTTCATACGAGAAGCTACTTCGTTGCGTCGCTGACGCAACTCATCAACCCGTTTTTGTAAGTCGCGACGGCTATCATCTAGCTCCAAGAGGTCGCTTATCGACACCTGGTAACCCTTTTGTTCAGATGCACGCTGTACGGCATCGGCATTTTCTCTAATAAAACGAATATCTAGCATGGTTATTATTGTACTACACCGCCCTCGCTCAATATCGCACTATTAGTTAGATATCTTGACTATACTCAAGCTTGCGGCAGATATATTGCCCACCTTCGACTCCGAATAGGCATAAAGACGTAGCTGTGTACCGGCCGTAAAGCGAGAGAGACGTGAGTATTGCATAGTAAATCGCCTACCCGTGCCGCTATTATGCCACGCCCCTTCTGGAATATCTTGAGCTGAGTCGTTAACTACCTGATAAAACTCGCGCGCTGGCGAGCTGTCTACCAAGCGAACACTTGAGCGAATCATATACACTCCAGCGCTAGGGATGGTATAGGTTGTGTTATTAGTCCAATTACCACCACCTCGATTAGTTACAACAGTTGTCAACGGTATCGCATAGTAGGTATCAATAGGCGCGATAGCCACAGTTGCACTACCAGCAGCCCCCGTGCCAACACTGGCCGAAAATATCGTATCCTGAGGAATATTACCCCAAGTAAAGTCGCAATCGGTATCTGAGCGCTTCATCAGTATTTGACCATTTTGCCCCCCTGACGGTAAGAGTGCACCAGAAAACGTTAAACCTACACTTGAGGTTCCACTGCCTGTTACTGAAAGTGAAGGTGAGCATGCCTGAGAACTATTTGTAACATTTAAGACCGCATTTGCACCTGCATCACCTTTAGGACCTTTTTCACCCTTTTCACCTTTTTGGCCAGCAGGGCCAACTGGGCCAATCGGGCCAATCGGGCCAGTGTCACCTTTATCGCCTTTATCGCCCTTGAGATCTGAAAGTGCTATTAGATTTCTCCAGGTAGCGTCACCAGCGTACCGCCATTGAACATATAGAGAAGTTTTCTGAAGCTCAATTTCACGACCGTCCTGGCCGGCATCGCCCTTCGCTCCTTGTGGCCCCTGGGGGCCGCCAGCGTCACCTTTCTCGCCTTTATCACCCTTAGCGCCAGCATCACCTTTAGCGCCCGTCGCACCTTGTGGGCCTTGTGCACCGGTTGCTCCTCGAGAACCTGGGTCACCCTTCGCACCTGGCCGGCCTGGAGAACCCTTAGCGCCAGCAGCCCCAACCGATCCACTCTTTCCGTCCGTGCCGTTTTTGCCGTCCTTGCCAGCGTCACCTTTCTCGCCTTTATCGCCACGAAGCTCAGCAATAGAAACCAAGTTCTGCCAATCTCCGTCCAAGAACTGCCACTGAATATTACCGTTACTCTGGCGCAAACTAATCTGCTCCGCCTTTACACCCTTGAAATAGCCGCCATGGCGGCTTCCCCAAGACCACCACCACAAAAATATAATGACAGCCAACAGTACTATAAACAGGCCTACGACCAAACGTCGACTTGCATACCTTTTAACCTGTTCTTTCACCCATTTTTCCTATCTTATACACACTGTTTATTAAAACACACTATATACGGACCCATGTTACCATAAGCAACACTAAAATACTACCTTTACACCACAGAATTACTCAGTGCGAAGTGCTTCAATTGGATCAAGCTTAGCTGCCCTACGACTCGGTAGCCAACCAGCAATAATAGCAACCACCATCAACGAAACTACCACCAGCAAGGCACTGAGTGGCTGAAATATTAGCAGTGAGTTGCCGCCAAAGCCAAGAGACTCAGATATTTTCGGGTTAAATACAGTAGCCAGACCCCAGGCAGACAAGATGCCAAGTGTACCACCTAGAAAACCGACCCATGCTGCCTCATATCGGAATAGCCGCCCAACATCACGGCCACTTGCACCAAGTGCCTTCATTAGACCGATCTGTTGAGTACGCTCCAACACGGATATATACATCGTATTCACTATACCAAAAACACTCACCAACAGTGCCAGAGCACCAAAGCCCATGACGATATACTGCAAGGTATTAACAAACGTAAACAATAAACCCTGAATATCTTTGGCTGTCATTGCAACATAGCCCGCATCAGCTAGACTCTTTTTGACGGCTTCCGGCCCCTCTTTGGCGGTCGCCGTCACCGTTGCATACCTCTGGTAATTACTTGTGCCTAAGGTTGCGAATTCACTCAACTCCTTTGCGGCGTCAGCGCTAATATATGTGTTTGGCGTATTCGTCATCTGATCAGCCGATTTACGAGTTACCGCGACAATCGTAAACTCTTTGTTCAAGACTTTTCCTTGAGTCAGCTCCACGACACCAGCCTCACCTTTTTCAGCCATAACTTGCGCTAACTTTTCTTGGCTGATATTTTGTGGCTGCTGATTGACTGTAATTACTATTTTGCTACCAATGGCATTTTCAGCGCTATCAATACCGAGTCTCTCAATATAAGCTTCTGGTATAGTTGCCTCATCTCTACTGAGATCAACTCCAGATTTCATGTCGCGCCCCGCCACCACTTCTTGACGAAGCGTACGATCGCGCATCACTATTTGCGGCAGGTATTGTTTCTGAGAATCTTTTGCAGCCCCAAATGTTGCATATTTTGGGGTCAGATTATAAAGCGGCTGCACGTTATCTATATCACTACGTGAACGTAATTTCGCTAAGTCATCTGGACTTAGGGTGGCATACTCTCTCCCATACTGAGTTACTGTATCAGGTTTATACTCTGGCAGGACGGAAGCGCCAATCCCTTTTTGCATATCAGTTATTTTATTGTCCTTAGAGATTATCAACCCTTTTGGATCAATGTTACTGCTGATAATTCGGTCAACATACTGACGAGCCCCCTCACCCGCCATTAAACTGGCCATAATAGCAAATCCACCAACGGCAATAGCCACACTGGTCAAAAATGTGCGCATCTTGGCACGTCGGAGATTGCGCCCAGCTCGCCGAATAATATCAGTCGTTTTCATTATTGAATCCTCCTTTTTGCTGATGGCCGAGTGGTCCCCACGCTCTTCCTCGGGGATGAGGCAGTACGACGCGAAACCTTTTTAGCCAGATGACTTGCCTCTATTTTGACTACTTCACCGTCTTTTATTCTCACAACTACGTCACAGCGTGCAGCCAAGTCTTCATCGTGTGTCACAATAATTAATGTTGCACCATTTTCCTTCTGGTAGCTGAACAGTAAATCCTCCACTACCTTCGCCGTAGTCGAATCAAGATTACCCGTAGGTTCATCGGCAAACAATATCTTAGGCTGACACACAATCGCACGAGCAATTGCTAAACGTTGTTTCTGGCCACCGCTGAGGTCTTTGGCGCGCGACTTAATCTTTTCACCCAAGTCTACCGCCGCCAAAGCTCGCTCGATACGTCGTCGGCGCCTTGACCTGGCGACACCAGCCGTCTCAAGAGAAAGACTCACATTGTCGTAGCACGTTTCGCCACCCTCAACAAAGAAACTCTGAAAAACAAATCCCATCTTCTTAGCACGAAACCTATCGATCGCCCGCGCACTTAGACGCAAGATGTCCTCGCCATCAACAAGCACCTGCCCCTGTTGTGGCTTGTCTAGTCCTGAAATAGCGTGCATAAGAGTAGATTTACCGGAGCCCGACTTCCCTAAGATAGCTACACTCGTACCATCCTCTATCGTCATGCTAACATCTTTAAGCGCAGTAAATATATTTTTCTTCTTACCATATATCTTGGTAATATTTTTTACTTCAATCATACTCCCCCTTACACTACAGCTATCGCACCGCTAATTATTAAGATAGTTATTACTAAGCCAATGATTACGCGATACCAGATAAATAACGAAAAAGTATTGTTTGCGATAAACTTCAAGAGCCAAGCAATCGAAAAATACCCAACCAGGCCCGACACAGCCGTAGCGACAAGCGTCGGGGTCCAGCCAACACCATGAATCACAATATCGTCATATTTAGTAACAGCCTGCATCACACCTGCCGCAACCAGAGCTGGAATCCCGAGAAAAAAACTCAGCTTAGTCACTGCTACTCGATCCAGCCCCGCAACAAGACCCGCTGACATCGTAGCGCCACTACGACTTACACCAGGAATCAAAGCTAAACACTGCACAAGTCCAATACATAATGTATCTCGCCAGCCCACCGCCTTTTCAGTACGCCTTTGCGACGCAAAACGATCAGCTAGCCACATCACAGCACTCCACGCAATCAAAGCGCCCACCACCCACCACATATTCCGAAAGGTTGTCTCAATTGTATGATGAAACAGCAGTCCAACAACTGCAATCGGCATAGACCCGAGAATAATCGCCCAACCATAACGATAGTCGGGCTCCTTGCGGCTAGAACGATCAAACAAACCTCTAGTCCACGCCGAAAGTATCCGAACAATATCAGCACGAAAGTACCATACGGCAGCTACAATTGCACCGATCTGGATAATTGCCGTAAATGCAGTAACGCCGGGGTCATCAATTTTGTAGCCAAAGACCTTCTCTACAATCGTAAGATGACCAGTGCTCGAAACTGGCAAAAATTCCGTTACACCCTCGACAATCCCGAGGATAACTGCGTGGACAATATTCACTCTTACTCCCCTACCAAAATCCCGCTACGAGTCAGGCTACTTATCACTTACCTTAATTATAACCCATAAAACCCTGTGCTTATATTATTTTTTCCACCCCTGTTATCTATTGACGATTTATAATGTTTATGCTAGTATGAGAGACAACATAAGCCATAAATAAAGAAAAACCACCATGGAAACAGAACAACCTACTCCACCCTCAAGTACAGCGACTTCCCCAATTCCTGGGGCTGAGGCTTCGATAGAGGCGGCGCCTCAATCTATCGAGCCGGTCACCGAGACAATGCCGACCAACAATACCACCAATGACACGCAAACTGCTGCAGTAGGAGCAGCTAGTTCAGACATCCAAGCATCAATGGCTGACGAGCTAGCCTCGTCACCCACAACAGAAGTGCCCGAACAGCCCGTCGCTACAGAGCCCGCGGCCATCGAAACTCCCGTAGCCAACCCAGTCACTAATCTGGACACGATCGATAAACCTGCACCTGCCGACGAAGCAACAGCTGCTGAACCAGCTACCACCTTCGAAGCATCAGTCATAAACCCTACCGGTGAAACTGCTCAACCAACGGCCACCCCTTCGGTGTCAACATCTCCAGATACTACGCCACAGAAACCAGGCTTTTTTGCTCGCCTGTTTGGTAAAAAATAAATAGACCAAGTCTACAAAATACACCTCTATAAGAGGTGTATTTATTTATATTTTATAGACTTCTACTTCAGGTTTGCCTCAGGATACAGCTTCTTCGTCGTTTCATCGTATTCGTGACGTAGCTGGGGAAATGGCACCCCTTCACGAGCTGTCACGCCTTCAAACATCCAGAACACACGCTCAGAGTACCCCCAACCACAAGCTGGCGGCATACCATACTCAAGCATTTCGACGTAATCAATATCTAGCATCATCGCTTCGTCGTCACCACTATCACGCATCGCCTGCTGCTCTATAAAGCGACCGTATTGATCGATCGGGTCATTAAGCTCCGAAAAACCATTTCCTAGCTCACTACCAAGTATAATTGGCTGGAATCTCTGGACAGTATTAGGGTCATCGATACTACTCTTTGCAAGTGGTGATATAAACTTTGGTGTATTTACCAACCAAACAGGACCAACAACGTCTTTACGAATATTTTTCCAGAGTTTATCAATACCACGAGGAATACTATCGGTCTTTTCAACCTCCAGACCGTTTTCCTTGAGCTTTGTGGCGACCTCTTCTATCGTCGTATCATAGATATCAATCCCATAACGATCACGGATCACCGTTGCATAATCCCAGACCTCCCAGTCTCTATCCATATCAATCTCAAAACCACGGACATTAAACTGCAGAGTACCAAACGTCTCCTCGAGAACGTACTTATACATACCCTCCATAAACTTCATACCATCTTGCCAATTGGCGTACGCCCAGTACCACTCCATCGCAACATGCTCTGGGAGGTGTTCGTCAGAGTAGTTCTCGTTACGAAAGCGAGGACCGAGGTCATAGACTTTTTCAAACCCAGCACCCAATAAACGCTTGAGCGGCAACTCGTGTGAGATGCGCAGATAAAAATCTTGATCAAGCGCATCCATATGAGTCACAAACGGATTAGCGTCTGCACCACCAGTCGTATGCTCGAGAACTGGAATATTTACCTCTACAAAACCGTGGTCATCAAGATATTTACGTGTTGCCCGCCAAAACTTACTACGCCGGACAAAACGATCACGCACCTCACGGTTGACATTCATATCTACATAGCGACGACGGAGCCGCTCTTCTTTATTGGTGAAGCCCTCCTGCTCTGTTGGCATACCACGAAGCGACTTGGTCAAAAGACGCAATTTATGCACCTCAAGACTTTTCTCGCCTGTCTTTGTTGTAATTACCACACCAGTTGCCTCAATAAAATCGCCTGGATCCAAAAGATTTAGTTCGCTCATGCCGAGCTGTGAATTCTTGGCGTTAAGCGGTTCTATGAGGTCGCTTTTAATAAAGAGTTGGATCTGCCCGCTCATGTCGCGCAAAACAAAAAACGCCAGTTTACCAAATTTTCGAGTCGTGATGAGCCTGCCAGCAAGAGTTACAGTATCCCCAGAGAACTCTTCGAAGTTGTCAATCACTTCCTTTATCTCGTTACTTCGGCTCGACTCGGACGGGTATGGGTCAACCCCTAAGGTTTTTAGTTGCTCTAGTTTGCGTAGGCGCTCATCGCGCAGTTCTTTCATAGTTGCCATAATTACTGACATTATACCAAAAACCGCCCCATTTTTAGAGGCGGTCTATAGGCAATAGCCTTAGGCTACGGTTGGACGAAACTCTTTGCCATCAAAAAACGCAACGTGACCATCGTGCGTGTGTATAGGTATCGGCGTCACATTAAACGGTGCGTCGCCTTTTTTGAACTCAACGAGACCGACTCCCTGTTGCCAGTTCTCAAAATATCTCATCGGTGATTCATCGGCACCAAGCGAGCTATGATAGCTCGGCACAGCACCATCAACACGCGCCAGCGTACCAAACGAGTGGGCCGAGTGTTGTACTGGTCGACCACCCGAGCCCATTGTCGTCTTGTAGTGTGACTCTATTCGATGAACGTGCCCGAAAATGACTGACGACATAGGGTTATTGTTGAGTAGTTTTGCGGCTGTGCTACCCTTGCTATTGACCATATCACCGTGGATAATACGAAGCCGATCATTTAACCAATAATCATTATTTGGATACCCCTCGAGCCATTGAATATCAACCCCCTGATCACGAAGTGCCTGAAGGTTCGTTAGCCAATCCATTGTAAGTGCCAACCCACCTAAGCGCCCGTTTGCACCAGCCTGACGAATACCAATCAGTTCAGGGGCACCCTCCCGGATGTATCTTGGTAGCCGATTGTCGTGGTTGCCGCTCAGAACACGCTGAATCGACCCTGGAGAGTCAGCTGCAAACCCCGCATAAACATCGTGATTTTGTTGAAGCGTCCAGTTGACTGTGCCGCACACCGTAGGGTCAGCGCCATGTTTGCCGAGGCTTGGAAAGTCATTGTTGTCACCGTTGAAAATAATGTAATCTGGCTTGATATATCTAGCCAGCATGCGCGCCACCTCAATCGCCTCAACATCATGAAAGTTATGCCACTGACCGCTCGTGTCTAATCGACGACCAATCTGGATATCAGGTATCACTAGTGCCGTCTTGTCTGAGCGACGGTTCATAGTACGAACCCGTGTTTTTGTCGGTCGCACGACAGCGGGAGCTGGCTGTACGTACGAAAACTCCTCACCCGACGTCTTACGTGGCATTGGCTTCTTTATCCAAAGTGCATCAACAGTCGCTGACGTCATTGGCTGATCACTCATGATCTGGCCATTCTCGTCCCGAGGACGACGGAATTGGACCGTCGCGCCAACCGTATCTGGGTCAAACCCAAGTTCACGAATCACTTCGTCAGCAGCATCAATCTGCTCCTGCGTTGCTAATGCTTGCCCGCTCACAACACCACTATAGTCAACCTCACCCCGTTCACCTACCGGCAACACAATCTCAGACTGTACTGTCGTCCTTGTCACTCGTTCTCCCTTCATCATAAATCCCCCAATATAAAAAGAATGATGTGCTTACCCAAAAAGACTCACACCCCGATAGCGCATCGCTCTTGATTCGTTTAATTTCTAGCCGCCCCCTCGGCGTACTTAGTACCATATTAACCCACTACCCACACTATAGCTAGTGTTTAATTTGTGTAAAATACACAATACTCCGCTACATCTAGCGGAGTATTGAACTATTTATAGCTGGGCTTACGAAATTGCAACAACCGTATAGGTTGTATCACCTTTCGGTGTTGAGATCGTCACGTCATCACCAACTACTTTACCCATCAGTGCAATCCCAAGTGGTGACTCGTTGCTGATTTTTCCGTTTAACGGATCGGCCTCAACAGGACCAACTAGTGTGTATATAGCCTTTGCACCGTTCTTTAACTCAACGGTACTGCCAAGTTGTACCTTATTTGACTTACGAGCCTTGATCTCCTCGGCATTCATTAGGATATCTTCGATTTCTGCAATACGCGTCTCAACAAGACCCTGCTCCTCACGAGCACTGTCATATTCGGCGTTTTCACTCAAGTCGCCATAATCACGCGCCTCAGCAATCTTGTCTGCGATGTCGCCACGACGGCTTTTGAGTTCTTCAAGTTCGGCCTCAAGTTCTTTTCGGCCTGCTTCTGTGATTTGATATACTTTTTTCATAATTTATTACCTCTTATCAAGAGCCCTGTGGAAGGACCTAACCTTATATTGATTAGCGTTATTTCCCCTCCAAGAATCTCGATTTAGCTCAGTTTAGCAAGTAATTTGCTATGCGTCAAGAGCTCAGTCGCCCCTGTTGCTCTAGAGGTAAATTCATACTGATCACTGGTCATCAGCCGATCACTAACCGTCACACGATAAGGGATGCCCATTAGCTCCGCATCAGCAAATTTCGCCCCTGGACGCTCGTCACGGTCATCATAGATCACTTCAATACCCCGGTCTTTTAGTGACTCATAAAGCTCATCCGCTCGTCTTTTTGAATCGTCGCCAATCTGCACTAAATATACCTTCGCTGGCGCAATCACCTCTGGCCACACTATGCCCTTTTCGTCAGCAAACTTTTCGACAATAACACCCATGACACGGGTCACTCCAACGCCATATGACGCAAGATAAACTGGATGCCGTTTACCATCCTCTCCAGTATAGTAAAACTCCATCTGCTCGGATTTTTCGGTTCCAAATTTAAATATATTACCGACCTCGGCACTTACAACCGGCTTGAGCAACGCCTTATCTATCTCCATCTCTTTTGCGGCTTCATCAAGCACCTCTTCGTTTACAGCGATTGTTTGGTCGGCGTTTACATATAGGGTATCCTCGCCCGCCGAACAAATCGTCTGGAACTCATGACTAAACTTTGTAAACGCGCCACCGCTTGCAAAAGTGACAAAGGTACTATCTCCGATACCTAGCCGATCATATATCCTCTTGTAGGCTTCGACTACTCTGTCGTAATACGCATCGCAGTCCTCTGCTGTAGCATGCATACTATACATGTCTTTCATCACAAATTCACGACCACGCATGATGCCACTTTTGGCGCGCATTTCGTTGCGTAACTTTGTCTGGAACTGATAGACGCTTACAGGTAGATCCTTGTAACTTTTGACGTACTGCTTGGCCATCTCGATGATAGCCTCTTCATGGCTCCAGCCAAATCCTACCTCAGTACCGTCCTTTAGCTCGGACTTAAACCAAATATCAACCACCTCATCACTCCACCGACCAGTCGCTTCCCATGTATCCTTGCGCTGGAGACTGCTCATAATCAACTCTTGACTACCGACCCGGTTCATTTCCTCACGGACAATCTGCTTGATATTTTCTAAGACCCTTAGGCCAAGTGGCGTATATGCATACACACCTGCCATTACTTTATAAACAAATCCTGCTCGGATTAGTAATTGTGCATTACGCGACACCTCATCGGCAGGCGTATCACGAAGGGTACGTGTAATATTTTGCGATAATCTCATAATCAACCCCATTGTACAATCTTTATGGCCTATGCACTAGAGAATAATCTCATATAAATCAACAATGATCTATCGTACCAGACCCTGAATAATCACAAATTTTATTATAAACGCAATCATGTTTTTGATAATATGAAGTAACATTCCGGCCCATATCGATCCAGTAACTTCACGTAGAGCACACGCCACCATACTCAAACAAAATACATCAATCGCAACATTCCACTGCATGTGCGCCAACCCAAATAGCGCGCTCACTACAACCGCCGACAGCCACCATGGCACCGCTCGTATCCGAAGTTTTCCGTAGAGAAAGCCTCGAAAGATCAACTCCTCAAACAGCGGAGTCAGCACGACAAACACCACAAACACAACCAGCCGATCCAGTCCATAAACCTGTGCAATACCGATGTCCTGCGATTGCTCTAGAGAAAAACCTGGGATTTTTGATGCAACAAAAATCGCAATCGTCGCGCTGAGCATATAAATAATCGTTCCAGCGAGAGAAAGCCCTATGTCCTTCCAGGTTAGCAGCTTCACCACGCCCGAAGTCAACACGAATTGATCGCGATTACGATAATATATCGCT